>Ga0181538_10001025_pt1 | contig 32382 bp, 19 predicted proteins | sample PEATcosm2014_Bin_40_FD_119773 | JGI IMG/M metagenome (GOLD analysis project Ga0181538, IMG submission 119773) | Peatland microbial communities from MTU Mesocosm Facility, Houghton, MI, USA - PEATcosm2014_Bin23_30_metaG | ecosystem: Environmental > Terrestrial > Soil > Wetlands > Peat | place... | reverse complement strand
CGTCCGGCCTCGCCCTTTGCTGCGTTGGCAGAGCGTTCCTCGTTGATCGCATCCACGCGCTCCATCCTCCAGGTTGCGAAATCAAGGAGGGTGCCTTCAGTTATTTCTTCGAAAAGCACATCCCCAAATTTCTCACACCACATCAAAAGACCGGAGTCTTCGCGCGCGCATGTGTCGGGGTCCTTGCTTCTGAGCGCATCCCGGTCCTTCCGGTAACCATCCACGGCTTCGGCCAGCGTGAAAGCTGGCAGGCCCTCCTCTTCGGTTTCGGTTTCCTGTAATTTTATTCGTAATGTTTCGGCTTCGTCCGCAGCTATTTGGCGTGGGGGAGCGAGATGCCCGGCCCTCTGAATTACTTTTAGGGCTTGCCTTTTTGAGATGGCTTCGGGCACTGTTGTTGCACCATGCAATGGATAAAAATACTGCTTGCCATCGTTGGCATAAAGGTTTGCGTAGAGGATGTCGTACCTTCGCCAGAGGCCGCGGACTCTGCGGGGTGGCCGGTGTTCGTCGTTGACCTGGTGCCAGGCGTCGGCGGGTTTCTTTTTTCCAAGTGCGTTCATATGGATGCGTTTTCGTTCAGTCCGTGGAAATTATTGACGAAATTATTACGAAATGTCAACGATAAAATGACAGAACGCTTGATTTCTTTCCGAGACTCATTGAGTCTCGATTGTAAGTGCTTTATAATGAACATGTTACAAGCACAATAGATTTGTGTTGGCAGGATAGCTCAGTTGGTAGAGCAGAGGACTGAAAATCCTTGTGTCGCCGGTTCAATTCCGGCTCCTGCCACCACTTTTTTGACCCTCCATCCCTCTGCTGTTGCCCGCTGCTTTTATTTGACATTGAGCATAATGCTCCCGCTGTGGCTGTTGAATTCGGGCGCGTACATGCACTGAATCTCCGCCACGCCGGTCTGGTATTCGCCCCGAAGCTGCACCCGGGTCGAATACTCGAAGACGTAGACGCCCTTGGGCAGGTAATCAATGAAGAAATGGCTCGCCGTGTCGCGCGTGCTCTCGTAATACGCAAGGCCGTCCTGGTACTTGTACCGCGACAGGACGTTGACCGGCTCGGTGCCGCTGCCGCGCTGGTCTTTGAGATGGACGTATTCCATGTCGCGATCGGTTCGCAATTCAATGCGGACGACCAGTTCGTCGCCCACCGCTACCGCGCCCGTGACCGGTTCCAGCGTCTGGCCCCGCGCGGTGTTGACTTTGGTGAACAGGGTCTTTGTCAGCTTGAGCGGCGTGCCTTCGTAGGGCGTGACCTTGCTCATGTCTTCCAGGTATTGCCAATGCACGCCGCCCCAAGCGACGCCCTGATCGCTTTTCTTCACGGTGATTGCGCCCAGGCCGGGCTTGATGTCCGCCGGCGCGAACCGGACTTCGTAGAAACCGGTGCCAGGCTCGGTTTGGTTGCTTGGGAGGGTGCCGTCCTCGTTTAGCCTTGTCACGCCAGATACCGCATGAGGGATCGCCGGTCCACTCTTGCGCGGTGTGGCGTCGATTCCGCCGAGGGTCACGTCCACCAATGCGGTGCTTGACAGCAAGTCGCGCCCGCGCAAGAGCAGGGCGTACACGGCGTCGGCGGTGGCCTTGGTCGTCTTCCAATCCTGCGTTTGCTTCTGCTTGAGCAGCCAGACCCGGCAGTCTTCGACCGACGGCTGATCGTTCATCACTTCGTCAAAGGCCTCGATCATGAGCGCCTGCGTTTCAATGGGCGCGCGATACCACCACCAGCTTAATTCGGTGTCGCGCCAGAACATGCCCATCTCTTCGTTGCTGACGCTGCGCTCCTTGAGCGAGCGCATGACCGCCTGCGCCGCCGCGAGATTGTCGTCGCCGCCCCATCGCTTCATCGCCAGGGCCAGGTGCGCCTGGGTTTGGCGGCAACTGGTTTGCAGCCAGAATTTGCGCGACTGTTTGAGGAAAAACTCCACCGCCGTCTTGTTCCCCGCGGCGACCGGCCTGTCCTTCAGGAAGAAGCTCCGACCATACAAATAGAGCGCGTCCGTCTCGCACGGCACGTATTCGTCCGGCTTGCTGACATGTTTTTGGATGTCGTCATATTGCTCCGTCATCCAGGCATCCAGCCGCGCCAGCGCGCGGACGGCCGGGGCGGGGGAAAGGTCCAGGCCCAGATGGCGCAGGCGGCCAAAACCGGTGACGATGTAAAGGGTGATGTAATCGTTGCCCTGGCCGCCGGGGAACCACGGCCAGCGCCCGTCGTTGAGCTGCATCTCGGTCAGCTTGCGCAGCGTCGTTTCCATTTCGTAACTGAGCCGGTTTTCGTCAAATAGAATTCCGACGTTGCGCCGCGCCTGGCTTTCGCTTTGCGCCTGCCGCAGCCAGGGCGTTTCCTCGATCATGACCGATTTGAGGTCCTGGTTCTTTTCCAGCGGCGAGTCGAGCGCCGGCGTGTTTTTCCACTGCTCGAACACGGCGCGGATTTTCGGATCGCGGTTGGCGATGTTTTGCGCCAGCGCGTTGGCGTAAAACCGGTTGAACGTCGCCTCGCTGCATTCATACGGATATTCCATCAGATACGGCAGCGCCAGCACCGCGTACCACGACGGATTGGACACCATCTGGACCGTCAGGCTCTGGCTCTGGAGCGTTTTGGATTTGCCGGAGTCGGCCAGCTTTTGGAACTCGAATTTATTCGTCGCCGGCCCGCGAATCGGCAGCGGCAGCGATTCCGTCACCAAAATGCGCCGCGCCAAAACGGGCAGCCCGCCCTCCTCGCCGTCGGAAAGCGCGCTGGTCGCGGCGACAGCCTTGTAACTCAGGAACGGCGCGCCGTCCGGCACCGAGATGCGCCATGAAAAGCTGCGCGATTCCTTGGCCGGGATGTCGAAGGACTGCTCCGGTTTCGCGTTGCCGAGAAGTTTGTCCGCCGATTGTCCGCCCGCCATGTCGTTGAAGGTGAGCTGCACGCGGCCGCTCTGCGGCTTGTCGCTCTGGTTCGACACTTTGACGGTGAACTCCACCGTGTCGCCCTCGCGCAGGAATCGCGGCGGATTGGGCTGCACCATGATGTCCTTGGAAGTGACGGCGTGGCCGTCGAGAAAACCGGCGCGCAATTTCTGATCATGCGCGAAGGCCAGGAAATGCCATTTCGTCAGCGCCTCCGGCATCGTGAACGTCATGCGCACGACGCCGTTGGAATCCGACATGAGCTGGGGATAGAAGAACGCCGTCTCGTTCAGATTTTGCCGTGCGCTGATTGTGCTCAAGTCAATCCCCTTCGAGGAACGCCCCTCCGCGCCTCCCCCGCCATCCAAAGGGACGCCGATAACAAGGTTCGTGGTCGTCATCACTCCGCTCTCAATGCGCACTGCCTTTCTCTCCCCGGCCGCCATCGGGGCCGGCGCAGCCGGGGCCATCGCCATCGGCGCAGGGGCGTAACTCTGCGCCGGGCCGTTCATCGGCGATGCCATGTCGGCTGCCATAGCCATGCCGCCGTAACCTCCCATACCACGTCCAGGGAATATTCCTCCAACTTCTGCGTACGAGCGCCCAAAACCTCTGACATTCCACAAATCCTCCGTCAGGGCGGAGGGGAAGTGCCGGTAAGTGATCTCCACCCCTTGCTCCCGCCGGTTCCAGTTGCCGAGAACCTGATTGAACTGGTTTTCAAAATTCAAGAACTGCGCCTGCCAAGTCGAATTATCCTGGCGAAAAACCCCGAAGCCGTGCTGCCAGTTGTGCGCCGCGAACGCGTCCAGCGATTCGTCGTAAAGCGCCGCCACCATTTCCGCGGCGGATTTCTCCGCGCCCGGCCCGGTGATGACCGCCGTCCAGGTTTCCTTCTGGTCCGGCTGCAACTTCGAGGTGAAATGTTCCCAGGTCAGCTCCAGTTCCTTATTCTTCCACGGCACTTCAACTTCGCGCGATTCCAGATACGCCCGGTTTTCGCGAATCTGGGTGACATGCAACTCAAAGCCGCCGCGCATCGCTTCCGTCACCGCCATTTTAATTTGCTGCTGCGTCCGGCCCGGCTGGGTCCAAAAACTCTGGATGATTTTGTTCCGATGCTGGATCTCCACAAACGCGCGGCCCTCGTCGTAACCGGTGCCCCACAGCGCCATGAATTCATCGCCCGGCTGAACCTCCCATTTCGGCGCGGCCACCAGATTCGGAATCTTGAGCGCCAGTTTCGCGGCGTCGGGCTGGACGACTTGCAGCGGCAGCTTGCCGGAGACGTGTTTGCCAAAACGATCCTGCGTGTCCAACACCGCCCGGTAATCGCCCGCGGCGAGGGTCAACAAGAGATTCGTCGCGCCATTGGTGCCCGTCGTGAAAGGGCGTTCGACCGCGACCTTGCCCAACGGCCAGTTGTTTGGATTCGACATATCGTTCGTGTCCCCGCCGCCATTGCCGAACCGTCCGAAGTTCCTGTAGACAAAATATCGTTCGCCCAGCGGCCCGCGCTGGACTTTTTCCGGCGGCTGCAACTCGTAAATTTTCACCGTGCCCTCGGCCGCCTGCGGTTCGCCGTCCAGCGTTGTGGTCTTAATTTTCAACTCCACCGGCTTGTCGGCGGCCTGCCAGTCGTCCGCGCTCATCACGGCTTCCAGCGCGGTGTAGCCGACATGCACGCCGCGGTCCGCTGAGCGCGTTTCGCCCGCGCTGTCCGTGACATCGGCGTTGACTTGGAAAACAAAAGTCGGCTCGTTTTTTTCCAGCACTTTCGGGTCGGGCTTGGCTGTGAATTCAATTGTGAACGAGCCGTCCGTTCCGGTGCGCACTGTGCCATGCGCGATCTCCTGGCTCTCGGTTTGCATGGGGCGCCCCCACCAGCCCCACCACCACGGCATCCGCACTTCGCGCACGACATGATACTGCACCGCCGCGCTGTCCACCGCCGCGCCGGTGTAAGCCATCGCGTGGCCGGTGAGGCTGACCGTCTCGTTGAGCTTCGGCGCCGTTTTCGGCGCGTCGAGCGAGACCTCGAACTTGGGGCGCTTGTATTCTTCGACGCGGAAATTGACATTGCCGGTCGCGCGCCCTTCGGTCCGCAACGACATGTTGCCCATCACCCGGTCGCGCGGGGCGGTGAAGCTGCCGGAGAAGGAGCCGTAATCATTGGCGCGCTGGCTTTGCCGGGCGATTTCCTTGCCGTTCATGTCGCGGAACACGACAACCACCTGCTCGCCTTTGAGCGTTTCGTAGTTGTCCTGCGCCTGATCCACCCATAGGCAGATGCCCTTGTATTGAATCGTTTGGCCGGGACGATAAATCGCGCGGTCGGTGAAAAAAATCGTGGACGCCCGCGGCTGCGGTTCGCGAGGTTGATTGCCTTGATACCAATACATATCCTGCTCCGGGGCCAATTCCTGTCCGTTGTGCCGCGCGAGAAAAAAATAGCTGCGATTCTGCGCCGGCTTCATCGAGAAAAAGCCGTTCGTGTCCGTCGTCAGATCCGGTTCGGCGACACGGTTGCGGTTGTTGTCCTGATGCCAGACGGAAACGGTCGCGCCGCTGACCGGCTCGCCGGAATTGGCGTCCATGAGGAATCCCTCTATATTGCCGTCGCGAGTGCGCGTGACCATCGCCAGATCACTGACCCAAACATCGGCCATCGAAATGGGGTTGTTCCGGCTCCCGAAACCCTCCTCGTGGCTGGAGACGATGTAGTAATAGCCCGGCTTCAACTTCTCCGGGGCGGGCACGTCGAAAGTCTTCTCCTTGAAATCGGTTGATGGCGGCAGTTTCGCCGACCAGCTCAACACGGGAGTTCTGGCCAGCATATCCCGGCGCTGCTGGTCGGTCAAATCTCCGGCGTTATAATTGCCCCGTTCCAAGTCCAAGGACCGGACCCCATTCACCGGATACGCGCGGAAATAAACCATGTCCACATTGGCATAGCGGACGGTGATTTTCGGCCACGGCGCGTTCCAGACGCGCTCGGTCGTGATGCTCGCCGACTTGGCTTCAATTTCACTGACCAGATTGCTGCAAAGCTTCCCGCCGGGCGAAGTCGGGAACAGCTTCGCGCCGCGCGCGGCCAGATCGTGCGCCGCGAGCAAATCGCCTTCCTCCTGGAGAACGCGGGCTTCGCGTTCCAGGGCGAGGGCGGAGATGTCCAAATCGCCGTTGGCGCGAATGAACACTTCCAGCGCGGCCCTGTAAGCGGCGTTCTTCTCCTCGCCGAAGGCCGCGTTGAAACCCCACTCCAGCCGGTCCAAATCAGCCGCCGCGTACGCCAGCCGGGGCGGCGGATCGCCCTGATGAAACCGCAGCAGGTCGCGGTAAAGCCGCAGCGCCTTTACCCCCGGCGCGTTCGTGTCGCCCGCCAGCTTGGCCCCCTCCGCGCCGCCAACCGGTCCACCCACTCCAGAAGCTCCGGCACGGAGCGGAAAATCGGGCCGTCCGCCGACAGTTCGAAGGCGTCTTCCGGCTTTGCCGCCGCCTGCTCCCCCGAGGTGTAGAACTCCAGCGCCTCATGCGCGATGAAATCGTAGAGCGTGGGACGGTTGCTGTCCGGCATGGTGCCCCGTTCGATCAAGTCATCCCAAGCGCCAATCGGCGTGGCTTTGAGAATTTGTTCCGCCGCGAGCGATGCCTGGAAGTGCTTGTCAATTTCCGCAAACAGCCGCGGCAAATCCCAGGTCGTGAAATCGTCGGAAGGGGCTTGGGCCGTCGCCGCAGGTCCCGCGAATGTGCCGGTTGGGCGGATGCCGGAGGGGTTGTTGACACTCGGGGGCATTTGGGCGACCGCCGTGCGCTGCATGAACCTGTAGCGATTTTGCTGGAAATACCGCCAATACCACTCCGCAAGCACCGTTTCCAGCACCGGCGTCATTTCCTTTGGGGCCTTTGCCATTTCCGCTTCCAGGCGGACAATTCGCTCCTCCGGCTTGTTGCCCTGGATGGTTCCTTCGAGCGCGATTTTCCGGGCGATGGCCTTGGCGGCTTCGGGGTAGGCCTTCTCCTTGAGCGCGGCGGTGATGATCGGTTCCAGGTTGGTGATGGCCGTTTTCGGCAGGCCCTTCTTGACCGCGTCATCCACCGTCCGCCAGGCCTCGTCGCGCGGCCCGGCGGTCAGTGAAAAATGAGTTGCCATGATGAGTGCAAAAGCCAGGAATTTAAGAGCATTTTTCATAATTCAATCGCAACGGCGGCAGACAATCCTGCCGCCTCTATAAAGTTAGACGGCAACCGATGATTTTCGCTCCCGCCAACTTTGTCAAGGTGTTCCGATTTTCCATTCTGCTTCGCCTCAATGCTCTTAACTCCTCACGGCTGCGCCGGCAAACCGGCGACTTGCAGCACGGCTGCTTTGCTCTCAGCGCGATTTGAGGGTTGGTAATACTCATACACCGCGCTCGGAGGCGTTTGCACGCGCAACGGGTACTTGGCGCGGAGCGAGTAATTGAACTGGAACGGCTCGGTGCTGGAAAGCTCGCGCAAGTAGAGGATTGCCTGATTCCCGGTCAGTTCAAATTTGGAAATCCGCCCTCCCTGCCGCAGTGCTTCGAATGAGGTTGTGTCCACGTCGAATCCGGGCGGGATGCCCAGATCCACAATCGCCATGTTGATGTCCTGGCCGCTGTTGTTTTTCACAGTAACGGCGCATTTGAGAAGATCATCCACGGCCAGGGTAGCGCGGTCGTATTGGAGATTGATTTGCAGGAGATCGGCCGGGCGGGCGGCGGCAACGCCCGCGCCCGAAGGGTAGGGGAGCCAGCAAGCGCCGGCGCATTGGACGGGCAATTCGCCGCCGGGCGTCTGGCGCAACTCGATCCGGTTCTCCCCGGCGCGAAGGTATTTGGTCAATTCGACTTGTTTCATCACGTCGCTGTTGTCCTTGTTGATCTGGAAGGTGGTGATGGTTTGGCCGTTCAACAGCACCGCAACGGTGGAGGCGAAATCCTGGCCGAGGGACGCGCCGCTGCCCTGAATCAAGGCGCGCATGGCGAGGATGGTGGCTTGGGTGGAACCCCAGGTGCCGTCGGTTGTTTTCTGTTTGGAAAGCCACGTCAAGGCCAGTTTCACCGACTCGGGCGACGTGCCGGCTTTGATCATGGCCATCACGCAGAGCGCCGTGGTTTCCACTTCCATTCCCGAATCGTGCGAGTAGGTCATGCTGTAACCCGTCGAAGGCCAGTGCAACGTCTTGCCGTCCGTGGTTGCCGCCGCCCTCAGTTGATTCAGCAATTCCAGGCCGAAGGAGTCCGTTCGATTGCGCGCCAGGAAGGCGTTGGCGGCGAGTGCTTTCTGGTAATTGTTTGACAGTCTTTCGGGGTGGGAACGGAGAAAACCCAGGGCCTTGTCCAGGGCGGGCGATGCGTCCCCCGATTCGGCCAATGCCCACGCCACATAAGCTGTCGCGGGCGAATTGGCGTGCCAATCGTGCAGTCCTTCCGCCCAATCGAAGGAGCCGTCGGCGTTCTGTTTTGAAGCGAGCCATTGTTTTGTCCGCTCAATCATGGCCTGATCCACGGGATGGACCCGGCTCATGTCCGTGAACTCCAGAATGCCATAAGCGGTGAGGCCGACATGGGCCGGAGTATAGCCAAACCATTCAAAGCCGCCGCCTGGGACTTCAAATGTGAGCAAACGCTGATAGCCGGCATTGATGAACTTGCGCGCCCTCACCTCAACTTCGGGAGTCAGCCGCCCCGTGGACTTCAAGTAATCCAGCGCGAGCACATTCGGATACGTTGTTGAGGAAGTCTGCTCGAAACAGCCGTAAGGCGCCTGGAAGATGGAGTCCAGGCCTTCCACAATTTCGCTGAACCGCGAGGGATAGACTTTAATCCAGAGGCTCTGCGAATCCGGGATCGTCTCCGCCGGAATTGTAAAAGTGTCGGCCCAGGCGTCTCTTAGAACATCGTTCTTGGTGTGCTCGATTCGCTCGCCCACCGGCACGACGCGAATCTCCCGTTCCACGGCGTCAGAAGTCTTGGTCCCCTGGGCGGTGACGCGCAGGGCGTGGTTGCCCACCCGGAGCACTTTGATCGGGAAACTCGCGCCTTTGACTTCATTGGCCGCGAGATGCAGGCTCACGCTTCGCGCGGCCGATTCAAACCAGTCGGCGTCGGCAAGTTGGAGGCGGATGTCCTGCGGCTCCTTCAAGTAGTTGTAGCAAGTTACCGGCACGGACACCTCGTCGCCAAGCGACATGGAAGCCGGCAGGTCAAGATCGGCAAAGAAATCCTGAAAGACAGTGATCGGGGCCTCAATGCTACCCATCCTTCCGGCGGCACTGATGGCGTCCACGGACGCGCGCCACGTCGTGATGGAATCAGCCAGGGGAATTTCAAGGGTCGCCTTGCCTTGATCGTCGGTGATCAATTCAGGCCGCCAGAACAAAGTTTCCGGGAAATCCCGGCGGATGCGGGGCGAAGCCGGGCTGCCCGCGGCGGGCTTTGGTTCGTCATCGGCGGCCAATCGGACGCCCGTCTCAATTTCCCTCAAATCGTTCAGAAGGGAAATGCGCTGCCCTTTTTGTTTTGCCTTGGCCAAGGCGGGCAGCAGCATGGAACCAAGAATGCACAAGATCGAAATAACGATCAGAATTTCGAGCACGGTAACCGTGGCGCTTCTTGCGCTAATGCCGTTCGCCGCCAATTGGCGTCGCACATGAACATTCAAAGCGCCCAGCACAACCAGCGGCGCGATGAGACTGGCAAAAAACCAAAGAACGGCGACGTCTTCAACATTTTCCGGCTGGAAAAACATCAGGGCAAATACCGCGCGAGAAACGACAAACTGGGCCAGAAAAAGACCGGGGAACACACGCAACCGGCCAAATGCCGATTCGACACTTTCAGAATGGGCTTTCGCAATCCGAACGTATTGCAGCAAAACAGTCAAGAGAACAATGGCCGCTTCAAATTCAAGGAGAATCCAACCCGGATTCGCGATTGGGATTCCTTCGAGGAAGTACAAACCGAGCGGGTAGAAAATCATCGGGAGCAGCGTCAAGACTGCCAGATGGTTGTGCAACGAACCGGCGATAGCCACATAAGGGGCCGTCTTGGCGTCGGCCAGCGCCTGCGGATTTATTCCGGCGCCTGGGCGCGAATAATAAATGAGCAGGAAGAACGGCAAGAGAAAGAGCAGCACGAAAAATCCGACCTTGAGATATTGCTCCAGATTATTGAAGTAAGCCTTGCGCTGCGCTTCCACGGCCTGGAGTTTCACCGCGCCTGTCGCCTCGCGAAGGCTATAGACTCCGCGCCCTCCTTCCAACAGTTTTATCGTGTCGGCGTATTCCAGGTCGCTGCGAAGTCTCTCATACGCGGGGGTTCCACGCATTTCGCGGGCGTAGTCTATCTCTTTCTGAGAAATCAAACCGTTCTGGATCATCTCCTCAAGGTCTGGGCCGGTGGACGCCTGAACCAGGGACGACAGGTAAGCCTGAGCGAGTGCTTGACTGGCCCCTGTCAAGGAAAGGCCAAGCTCCCCGGAATCGAACATCTTTATCTGATAACGCGGTTTCAGAAGTTCGCCTTCCGCGTCCATGAATTGTTGCAGCAGGCCGGGCCGGTTCTCACTCAGCGCAAACACGCTTTCATCCACGGCGGCGATTCCCAGCGCCGCCGGAGCGGGCCGGCCTTGCGCGTCGGTCACGCCAAACTTCACGGTGGCAATTTCGCCCGGCGCATACACCGGCTTGGACCAACTGGCGGCGATCTGGAGGCCCGAAGCCGGATTGACGTAAAACAGGCGCGAGCAGCCCCGGTCTTCGCCTGTCGCGGTGATTTCATAAGCGTTTAGTTTCAGCGCCCCCACCAGCGAAGCCGGCAGGGGAAGGGCATATTCCGCCTTGTGATTCTCCAGGGATACGGATCGCGTCAGAACGGTCTGGTTGTCCTTGATCACATCGAGAAAAACCGCCCCCGCGTTGTCCGCCGAGAGAATCGCCACCCGAGCCTGTTCGCCGGCCTGATAGACGGCTTTGTCGGTGCGGAGCAGAAAGGCGGGAACGGTCCCCTGGCTCTCCGGTTTATAGGTGAGTTTGGCCTTGCGGCCGGAGGCGTCAACGGCCTGAATCTCCACCTGCTGATTCGCGCCGGAGGGGACCAGCTTGATGCGGCTCACGCCCTGGCTGTCGCTTTGATACGCGATCCCGTCGGCAAAGGTCTTGCACACCGCCGGCCGGCCGTCGGGATACTCCGTCACGACATAAAGGAAATTTTCCACGCCGGGAACCAACACGCCCGCTTCCGGAATCGCCGCCACCTCCAATTCGCTCTTCGCAACGGACAACGAAAGCGTGGTTTCTTCCACATGCTGCGCCGGGTCGGTGATTTCCGCCGTCAAGTCAAGAAACGCCTGCTCGTTGTTCTGCGGCATGCCCGCAAGAAAACCGGGCAGAACAAACTGGAAGGCGCATTTGCCGCCGCTGTCCGTCGCGCCCACAACTGATGCGATAACGACCGGCTTTTCCTGCATGGTGGCGGCCGTCAATTTGAGCGCGCCGCCGCTGACGGGCTTGCCGAAAAAGTAACCGGCCTGCACTGTGCCGGACACCGTTTGACCCGGCAGGTAATAGGACTGCCCGGTGGTGATGTGGATTTTGAATTTGGGCAGGACGTAGTTCTTGATTTCGACGGTGCGTTCGGCCGTCACGGCGCCCGCGATGGCGCGGATTTCGTAACGGCCCAGGTTCAATTCCGAGGCGAGCACAAAATCCGCCGAGGCAATCCCAAACGCGGACGACTTCCGGCTTTCCTTGAACACCTTGTTGCCCTTCGGATCGCTCGCCTCAAAAGTGACGTCCTCATTCGTGAACGGCTTTTGCGTCCGCCCGTTGAGGAGCAAACTGCGAAGATGAATCGTCTGGCCGGGCTGATAGATCGGTTTGTCGGAAGAAAGCAGCACGCGGGCGGGCTGCCGGACTTCGACCTGCTTGACAACATGATCGCGGCCCAGGGGCGAAACTGATTCCACGGCCAACTGATATTCGCCGGGCGTCAGCTCCGGCACATTGATCGCATCCGCGATGGTGCCGGACGCATCCGTCTGGAACGCCCCGAGTTTGACGGGCGGGACGCCTTTGCCCAGCAGGCTCAACGCAACCTGCGCCCCCATTACCGGCGTTCCCGAAACGCGATCCCGAACGACGACGCGCAGGCCCGCCGGGCTTCCCGCGGCGATTTTGGTTTGCCCCAGGACGACGGTTTCCTGCCGGTCGGGTTCATGCACACTGACGTAGATCGAATAAGCGACCACGGCGAGCACACCCCACCCCACAAGGGAAATGACGATCCTCAAGAGCGGGTTTCGGGAACGGGTTGTTTTGGGCGAAGCAACATCTGAGCTTGAACCGGACACGGGATTGGGTTGATTGGATTCATTCATGACAGGACCTCCGATAAACAGGGTTTTTGTGTTTCCTGACTCTCATAAACTATCAAATACTACTAAATTGCATCAAATGCAAGAAAAAAGTTGCAAAAAATAGCAAATAGTGTATTTTGAGGGTGAAATGAATGATTTGACCTATGGAAAAAACTGAAAATACGAAGAAAACGAAGTGGTATTCGATCCGGGAAGCCGCCGAATACCTGGATGTCGGCGAACCGACCCTCTACCGCTGGATGCGCGATGGCAAGATCACCTTCCGCAAGGTTGGCGATTCGACGCGGTTCTGGCAGGAGGACCTGGATTCGGTCATGCAGGTCTCCTACAGCACGAAGGACCTGGACAAGGCGCGGGAAGTCTGCCCGGTCTGCCACCACGACGAGTTGGTGGAAGGCAAGGTGCGCGGCGCCGGACTGGTTTATTTCGTGCCCAGGAAGACGAAATTCTGGACTCTCAAGGACAGTTTCGTCGAAACGACGGCGCGGATGTGTACGCGGTGCGGGGCCATTGCGTGGTTTGGCGACACCGCCAAACTGGGCAAGCTGCGCATTCCATCCCCGGCGAAAGAGGCCGGCGAACCCGCCCCGGCCGGGGAAGAGGCGCAATGATGAAAACGAAGTTGGATAGACGACAGTCGGCGCTTACGCGAACAGACTTGTTGGTCCTTGTATTCATCATTCTCGTATTATGGCAAATGGTGGGCATTGGTGTGACAACCGGCGCAAAGCGCAAAGCCCAGCGCATATCTTGCATGAACAGCCTCAAAGAAATCGGCACCGCTTATCGCCTATGGGCTGACGAACATGGCGGTTTCACGCCTGCCTCGGAATCCGCGAGCCGTGGCGGATGGTCGGATTTGCTCACAAGTGTTGAGCAAGGGGAGAACTGTTGGACAAATTACGCGATTCTGGCGGATGAACTCGGCCGCGCCCCTAAACTCCTTGTGTGTCCGGCGGACGAGCGGGTTGCCGCGGCGCAGTTCCTCACAAACTCGACACAACATGATCCGCACATCTCCTATTTCCGAAACAACAGCAATCTTTCTTACTTTCGCCGCCCTGCCTCTGTCCTCTGACTTCTGAGATCTGACCTCGGACCTCTGACCTCTGTCGTCTGTCCTCCGCCCTCTAATCAAGGCTAATCGTGTTATTTTGTGACGTTTCCCAGAAGAACCCAACGGAGTGTTGGAGTGATGGACTAATGGCGTGTTCCATCACTCCACCACTCCATCACTCCACCACTCCACCGCCCATCCATGCAATCCGCAATCCGCAATCCGCAATGCCTGATCGGGGTTGGGCGTCAGCCGCTTTCTTCCGCGTTGTCCTTGGCGAGCTGGCGGAAGGCGTGGGTCCAGGGGTCTATGCGGCAGATGCCTTGATAGACGCAGTGGTCGCAGGCGCGCGCGCTCCCTTTTTGGTAGGGGTTGAGCTGGATGTCGCCGGCAAAGATGGCGCGGCCCATGCGGATGAGGTTCTCTTCCACGCTGTCCAGCATTTGTTCGAAGGCGGCGTGGTCCATGGGGTCGGGGACGCTCGCGTAGGGTTGGCCGTCGTTTTTCAGGCGGTAGTTGAACTGGGTGCCTTTGGACTCGCCCCGGTTGTCAAGATGAGGAAGCGCGGCCAGATCGAACCGGCCGATATGTTTGTAGGCCGCCTGCCACGCCGGTTCCGGGCCGGACAGGACATCGGCGCGGGTTTCGCCGGGTTTGAAATTGCCGCGCAGGTTGGTGTAGAAAACGCCGGCGGGAATCAGGCGGGCCGCGCCAAAAAATGTTTCCGGCCGTTCCAGCCGGCGCAGGACGTTGAGATAGGCGGGCAATTGCAGTTGGACGCCGTGCCGCAGGAGCACGGGATCGAGTTTGTGAAGACTAGACTTGTAATCCATCACGACCGCCAGCGCGCCGCCGCCGGCGGGGCAGAGGTCAATCCGGTCAATCCGCCCGCGAAAGACCAGGCGCCGGCCGGAGCCGAGGTCCAGTTCCCAGGCGGGCAGGCCGCCTTCCTCCGGCGTCGCGCCGAAGGGGACCTCGGCGGCGCGGGGTTCAAAATCGTATTGACGCATCCATTCCACCATCGCGGCCACGAAATCCTCCAGCGCGCGCGCCATGCCGCGCGCGGCGAAGCGGGACGGGGCGTCGGCGGCGAGCAGGCCGGCCTCGAATTGGGGCGCCAGCGCGGCGCAGATTTCCGCCATGCGGCGGCGGGCCTCGGGCGCGCTCAACTCGTGCCACGTCTTGCCCTCGTGCTGAAGCTGCTCGTGGAATCGCTGCAGCGCCAGGTGCTGGAAGGTGCCTTTCTGCCGGGCATCCAATTCAAACAGAAGCCGCTCCTCCGCCTGCAAACCGGAGTTGATGAACCAGCGGAAGGCGCACGCGGCGAATTGTTCGATGCGGCTGACGGAGGCGCGCAAGGCCGGGCCGTAAAGTTCGGCGGCCAGCGCGGGGGAAAGCCGCTCCGGCTCCGGGCGCGGGGCGAAGAATTCCAATTGTTGACGCAATGCGGCAAAGGCGGGCAGGAGCGGAAAGGCTGAAGGCTTCAGGCTAAAGGCGGAAAGCAGCCGGGGGAACCATTCGCAGGGGTGGAGCGGCGCGGCGTCATCGGGGCCGGAGAAGTTTTCGGTTTCCAGCCGCGGGAAAAGTTTATTGAGATGGAGGAAAAATGGGGATGGATTGAGCGGCTGATCGCCGGCGTCGCGCTGGGAGCATGACGCCACCAGCCGCCGCCGGGCGCGCGTGCAGGCGATGTAGCCCAGGAACCGTTCGCGGCCCAGGAGTTGGCGGACGCCGGGGCCAAGCTGGAGGCCGCGTTCGCCCAGTTCGGCGCAGTCGGACTCGGTAAGGAGGCTGCGCGGCGGCGGCGGGGCGGGGAAGACGGATTCGTTGAGGCCGAGGACCAGGGCCAGTTGCAGGTCGGGATTGCGCGAGCGATCCACCGCGCCGATGAGCACCTGGTCCAGCGCCGGCGGAATGACGCCCACGGTCAGCCCCGCCAGGCCGGCTTCGAGGATGGCCAGCCATTCGGACAGGGGCAGGGATTGGCCGGCGAAGGCCAGCGCCACGTCGTCGAGCCAGGCGTTCATTTGCTGCCAGACGGTCGCATGGAATTGGGGATGGAAAAGATGCCCCGCCGGGCCGTCCTGGAGTTTGGCCAGGGATTCTTCGACATGCAGCGAGCGCCACAATTCGCGCAAGGCGGCGGCCAATTGCGGGCCGTCGGGGCGAAGCTGGCCGTTGGAGCCGAGGTTTTCCCGGAGCCGCAGAAATGGGGCGGTCCATTGCCGGCGCAATTGCTCGGCGAGGAGCAGTTCGCCGGCCTCGGTTGGGAACGGCTGGGTCCAGGTTTTGCCCTTCCATCCGCGGGCAAGGCTCTCGTTTTCCAGGCGGTCAATGGCCTCTTCGTCGCTGGAGACCAAGCCGGTTTTCAGTGCGCTGAACCAATCGTCGTGCCGCCAGTCGAAGGCCGCCACGCGCAGGGCGTTGCGCGTCAGTTCGGCCAGCGGATGGTGTGCGGACGGCTCGCGGCGATCGAGGAAGAACGGAATCCCGTACCGCGAGAAAACGCGCCGCAAAATGTCGTGGCACCCTTCCAGGGTGCGCAACAAAACAGCCGTCTGGCGAAAACGCCCGCCCGCGTGGACAAATTGGAGAATCTCGCGCGCGGCAAGAACGGCTTCGCCTTCGGGGTTGGCGCACACGGCGGCGCGCAGGGAAGTCCGCAACTCGGATTCGGGACCGGGAAAGGGCGCCGGCTGCGCCCAGTTCTCTTCGAGATGGCGCAGGACCGGATTTTCGGCAAAGCGGCCGGACCCGGCGCGGCGGGGCAGGAGTTCCGTCTCCAGCCGGAGGCCCGGGACGGTGGAAAGTTTTTTCCAACAATCGTGCCGGGTCTGGGCGATGGCGGACCAGATGGAAAGCCAGGAATCGGCGCCGGCGGGCCGCTCGCCGTCCAGGCAAAAGGCGAGGGCGATGGACTGGCAGCAGGGCGCCAGGGCGGCCAGGAGGCTGAGTTCCTGGGGAGTCAAATCGCCGAAGCCATCGAGCCAGAGGGAGGCAATGGAAATTGCGGATTGCGGATTGCGGATTGCGGATTGGGGAGCGCGACCGTCCCGGTCGCCGTGGCAGGCGTCCCGCCTGGCACTGTCCATGATTGCGGATTGCGGATTGCGGATTGCGGATTGGCCGCGAAAAGGCGCAGAAGGCGCAAAATGGGAATCCCCTTCTTGCGCATCTTGTGCATTTTGGCGGCTAAAACTCATTTCAGATTGGGGCGGCGGCGTAAAGATTGCGGACTTGCGCAAGGCGGCGGCGGCCAGGTCGAGAAGGCAATCGGCGTCCTGGAGGTTTTGTTGGGCGAGCCAGTCCAGATAGCCGCGCTGGAGGAGGGCCAGATCGCGGAGTTTGCGGCGCAACGGCTCGGTGAAATCGGGGCGGGCGGCCAGTTCCGTCAATAATTCGGGCGAGAACTCGCGGCGCTGCAACTCGCGCAGTTCCAGGCTCAGTTGGCGGGCGAAACCGGCCAGGCCGGAGCTGCCGTGGAAAACTTGCAGGGCGGCGCGGTGCCGGGCCAGGAGGGCGCGCAGCACCATGACGCGCCCCTCCTCGGAGAGCAGCGCGGGCCGGGGCCGGCCCAACTCCTTGAGAACATAAGCGGCCAGGCGCTCGAAGGAGAGAATCTGGAGGCGCGTGTAGCCGGTCAAGGCGGGATCGCCGAGGAGTTGCCGTTCCAATTGGAAAGTGGCCTGCTTGGGGGCCAGAAAAATGAGGGGCGGCCCGCGGGGATCGTCGCGCAACGCGGCGCGAATTTCCGCCAGGCACCGGAAAGTTTTCCCGGAGCCGGCCGGACCGAGGAGGAATCGCGCTTGCACAATCCATAAGTCGCGCAAAACGGCGTTGTGGAAAAGGAAAATCAGGCGGCGGATGGCCGTGCGACTTTGGAGGCCGCCCCGGAGATGTACGTACGTTAATAGTGAATTGAGAAGGATGCAAAGCGTGTTGCCTCGGGGACGGGTGTTTTGAGATTGAAAAGGGGCGCTTGAGGGTTGAGGATGGGCCTTGGAAGCCAGAGACCATGGTGGACTCAGCCTGTTTTCTAACCGCAGTGCCATTATGAATACCATCCCCACCAACGCGACGACGATGGACTTTACCTTTGTTGTTCAGAAGACGCGCTCGGTGGAATTTCTGGTCAAGCCGCCCAAGCCGGAATGATCAGGGGGGAATGCGGGAAGAGAATCTCCAAAGGGAAACTTCACTTTCCCGATGGGGCGGAACCGGCGCTCCGGACTGAAGTTTGGGCGGCGCGGCAGCGCCGCCCTACCGGGCATAATTTATTTGAAACCGAGGAGATGGCCGCATTGGAAGGTGACGAAGGCCAGCGCCCACGCCAGCGCGCCCATATAGACCCATTGGAAAAGCGGCCATTTCCAGGAGTTGGTTTCGCGCCGCACCACCGCAACCGTGCTCACGCATTGCAGCGCGAGCACGTAGAATACCATCAGGGTGATCGCCGTCAGCGGCGTGTACACTTTCGAGCCGTCGGGGCGTTCTTGCGCGGCCAGGATTTTTTGGAGGTTCTGGTTGTGCGCCTCCTCGTTTTCATTCGCGTGATTTGCCGCGCTATATACAATTGACATGGTGCTCACAAACACTTCCCGCGCCGCGAAGGATGACAATATGCCGATGCCCATCTTCCAATCAAAGCCGAGCGGCGCAATGGCCGGTTCCAGCAATTTGCCCGTCTGCCCGGCAAAGCTGCCTTGCACCAAGGCGCTGTCCCTTTTCGCGTCCAATTCCTCCAGCGCGGCCTGTTCCTGCGGCGTGAGCGCCGGCGGCGTCCGGGCGAAGCTGGCCAGCAGGGCGGCGCGTTTGGCCGCGAAATCCCGCCGTATCTCAGGATGGCTGGGATAGCTGACCAGAAACCAGAGCAGGATGTTGATTCCCAAAATCACCGTTCCCGCCCTGACCAGGAATAACTTCGCGCGGTCCCAAGTATGGCGCAGAACGACCTTGAGCACCGGGCGCCGGTACGGCGGCAGTTCCATCACCAGCATGGGCGTTTCCCCTTTCAAGAGCGTTTTCTTGAAAATCCAGGCCATCCCCAGCGCCACCACGATGCCCAATAAATACATGCTCAACATCGTCAGGCTTTTCATCCACACCCCGCCGATGCACGCGCCGATCAGGAGCGTATAGACCGGCAGCCGCGCCGAACAACTCATCAGCGGCGCCACCAGGATGGTCACCAGCCGGTCCTTGGGCGTCTCAATCGTGCGCGTGGCCATGATGCCCGGAATGGCGCAGGCGAAGGAACTGAGCATCGGGATGAAACTCTTTCCGTGCAGCCCCACTTTGCTCATCAACCGGTCCATCAAGAACGCCGCGCGCGCCATGTAACCGGTGTCCTCCAGCAGCCCGATAAACAGAAACAACAGGCAAATCTGCGGCAGGAAAGCCACCACCGCCCCGACGCCGAGCACGACGCCTTTTTCCAGCAACGATTCCAAATCCCCGCCGGGCATGCTCTTATGCACCCAATCGCCCACCCATGAGAACAGGTTGCTCAACATATCCATCGGCCATTGCGCGAATGTGAAGATGCTCAGAAACATCAGCGCCATCACCGCGATAAAGATCAGCATCCCCCAGAGCTTGTGCGTCACCACCCGGTCCAGTTTGTCGCTCACCGTATCCAGGTTCGCGCCCGGGTCCGTCACCACGCTGTGTTGCAACTGCGCCAGCCGGATGTAACGCGCCTCAATCGCGCTGCTGCGCCAGTCCACCCCGGCCTGCTCCAGCCGTTGCCGCGCCGCCGCCGCCGCCGCCCGCACCCCGGCGGGATAGACCGCGCCGCTGCCCGCCAGGAACTTCTCGTCGGACACGATCAGCAGCGCCTCCGCGCGGGCCGACGTGGGCCGCTGCCGCAACGCGGGCAATTGCGCCAGCGCTTCCACTTCCCCGGCCAGAGGCCCCGGCAGGTCGCACAAGAATTCCGTGCCGGCGCGCGTCTCCTTTCCCCGCGCGGCGGCGGCGATTTTCTCCCGGATTTCCGGCACGCCGGCGCCGCTGCTGGCGACGGTGGGAATCACCGCCGCGCCCAGGGCGGCGGCCAGCTTTCCGGTGGCGATGGTTTGGCCGTTGCGCTCCGCCAAATCCATCATGTTCAAGGCGATGAGTGTGGGATAGCCCAGTTCAATGACCTGCGTGGCGAAATAAAGGTTCCTTTCCAGGTTGGACGCATCCACCACCACAATCACCATGCCTGGGGCCGGCACGTCGGCCAGGCGTTGCAGGAGAACGTCGCGGCAGATTTGCTCATCCGGCGATTGCGGGCTGAGGCTGTAAGTCCCCGGCAAATCGAGCACCGTGACCGGCCGGCCGGCCGGCCCGCCCGCCAGCCGCCCCTCTTTCCGTTCCACCGTCACCCCGGCGTAATTGCCCACCCGCGCCCGCAGTCCTGTCAAGGCGTTGAACAGCGTGGTCTTGCCCGAATTGGGGTTGCCGCAGAGAACCGCCAGAAATTGCGGATTCGTGGATTGCGGATTGCGGATTGCGGATTGCGGATTGACGGCCTTTCGGACATCAGGGGGTGCATTCGCATCCATCGGCGATCCTGCGTTTTGCGGCGTTTCCATCAATCAAGATAATTCATTAAATTCGCAATCCGTAATCCGCAATCCGCAATGGGCTAGTTGGGCTGCACCAGAATCTGCTCGGCGTCCTGCCGCCGCAGCGTCAAATAATAGCCGCGCAATTTGATTTCCACCGGGTCCCCCATCGGGGCGAAGCGGACCAATTGCAGCGCCGTGCCGGCCACCAGCCCCATTTCCAGGAGGCGTCCCCGGTGTTCGGGCGGCAGTTTGATTTCGGTGACGGTCCCGCAGCCGCCGATCTGCAGGGAAGTCAGCGGTTGACTAGAAGCAGCCACATCCCCTCCTATTCTTAATCTTAATCTTAATCATAATCTTAACCTCCCTTCATCCAACCCGCCTCAAGCGGCCTTCTTGGCGGGGATTTGCTCGACCATGATTTTTTCCGCGAGCCGCTGGCTGATGCCCAGGCGGGCGCCGCAGACCTGGCATATCAGGCTGGCTTGGCGGCTGAGGAGCTTGATTTTCTGCTCTTCGCAAAACCCCATTTCGCGCAGGCGATGGGTCACCTCGGCCGGGGCGGAAAGCTGTTTAATGCGCACGTCCACACCCGTCCGCACACTGCTGAGCGGGCACAAAAATGGCTGGGCGCACGACTCTGGAGTCTCTTCAATGGGGCAAACCGGCTCGTTCACCATGCCATATTACGCCAACCCGCCCCTGCTGGCAAGCAGGCAAGCCTGAGATAAAATAGTTCAAAGGATTTTCCCGGGCCGCCGGTCTAACGGATTGAAGGAAAGGCAGATGAGAGATTCGGACAAGACAGGAGAGCCGCCGCCGCGCGCGTCCTGCTTTGGCGGCGACTTTGAAGCAGCCTGGGAGACTCGTTTGGAGAGATAATTCTGATTGCAAAGACCATGAATTAGTCCATGCTCACCGGCGCGAACCCCATGCCTATGTACAAAATCATTGGAACCGACCAGCAGGAATACGGACCCGTCTCTGCCGATGACATTCGCCAGTGGATTGCGGATGGACGCATCACCGCCCAGACCAACGCAATCGCGGAAGGCGGGACGGAATGGAAACCGTTGGCGGCCTTTCCCGAATTCGCCGGCGCGCTGGCAGCGGCGGCCCGGACGGCTTTGCCAGTCGCCACATTCGCCGCGCGCCCGTCGCCTGCGCCAAGCGCCTCATTCGCCGCGCCCCGCCCGCGCGCGAAAACAAGCGGCATGGCCATCGCCTCGCTGATTTTGGGCATCCTGGGCGTGTTCTCCTGCGGCATCACGGCGCTGGTTGGGCTGATCCTGGGCTTCCTCGCCAGGGGCAAGATTCGGAAGAGCCAGGGATCGTTGCGCGGCGGCGGCATCGCCCTGGCGGGAACCATTGTGTCCGGCGTATGTCTGCTCGCAACTGCCACGATACTTGCCGTGATAGTGCTCCCGAGGCTGTCGGAGGCAAAGCAAGTAGCCAACACCATCCTCTGTGCCAATAACATGAGAACATTGAACATGGCCATGCACCTATATTCAAACGGTCATAATGGCCAATTCCCGCCCGCGGCCACCTGGTGTGACGCCATCCTCGTTTTTGCCGGCGGTTCGGAAAAGACCTTCCAATGCCCGGCCGGAGACGGTTCCAAACGTTGCAACTACGCCTTTAACGCCAAACTCGGCGGCGCGGCCATGAATAGAGTCAATCCCAATACCGTGTTGTTTTTTGAAACCGACGGCGGATGGAACGCCAGCGGCGGTCCCGAATTGATGCTCCAGCAACTGCGCCACACGCGACCGCTTCACGCTAACGAAACGGCTCCCACAAAGGTCGGCCTGGTTGCTTTCGTGAACGGCCAAGTCGAACAATTACCCGCCACCGCCCTGGCCACGTTGCGGTGGAATCCATGAAATCAGAACAACTAACCCACAAACTCCCATGTATAAAATCATTGCAACCGATCAGAAGGAATACGGACCCGTCACTGCCGATCAAGTTCGCCAGTGGATTGCGGAAGGACGCGTCAACGCCCAGTCCGCGGCGATGGCCGAAGGCGCAACGGAATGGAAGCCGCTCACGGCATTCCCCGAATTCGCCGGCGCGCTCCCACCCGCTCCCCCCGCCGCGGGCGCTCCGCCGCCTAGGCCGCCCGGCGATCTCCGCCCCATCCCGAAAACAAGCGGCATGGCCATTGCCTCGCTGGTTTTGGGCGTTCTGGGCGTGTTCACCTGCGGCACAACGGCGCTGGTTGGCCTGATCCTCGGCATCATCGCCATGAACAAGATTCGCCAAAGCAAGGGCGCCTTGGGCGGAAGCGGCATCGCCCTGGCGGGAACCGTTGTGTCCGCCGTATTTCTGTTCATGCTGCCCGTGTTTGCCGCGATGCTGCTCCCGGCGCTGGCCAAGGCAAAGGAAAAGGCCATGACCATCACCTGTGTCAACAATTTGAAAGAACTGTCCGTCGCCGTGCGCATATATTCAAGCGACCACAAAGATCAGTTCCCGCCCGCCGCAACCTGGTGCGACGCCATCCTTTCGGATGCCGGCGACTCGGAAAAACTCTTCCAATGCCCGGCCGGAGACCATTCCAAACGCTCCAACTACGCCTTTAACGCCAAACTCGGCGGCAAGGACGAAAAAGACATCGCCCCCAACACCGTGTTGTTCTTTGAAACCGACGGCGGATGGAACGCCAGCGGCGGTCCCGAATTGATGCTCAAGCAACCGCGTCACGGAAAGACCTATGTGGTTGCCTTTGCCGACGGCAGTGTCCAGCAACTCCCCGCCTCCGGCCTGGCCGCGCTGCGATGGGCGCCATGAAGACACCTTTCATTTCGAGTTGTTTTTCCGACCGCATCTTTCTGACTTCCTGCCACTCGGTCAGGCTGTTGCCCGGTTGAGCATGCTGCAAGTCGGAAATCCGCAATCCGCAATCCGCAATCCGCAATTGCCGGCGGCCGGCCCTCAAAAGCATCGGGTTGACACCGGCCAAATGCCCGCTAGAATAGGATGGCTTTGATTGCGCTTTGCGAATCACTTTTGTGCCGGGATAGCTCAACTTGGTGGAGCATCAGATTGTGGATCTGAGGGTTACGGGTTCAAATCCCGTTCCCGGTACCAACTTTGGAAAACATTACAATGACCGCCATAGACGCCGAAAAGAAAGCCCTCGTCGCCCCGCAAACCTTGAAGGGGTTCCGCGATCTGATGCCCGGCGACATGATCGCCCGCAACAGCGTGGTCGAAAAAATGCGCCTCGTCTTCGAGAAATACGGCTTCGTTCCCATTGACACTCCGGTGCTGGAGCATCTTCCCACCCTGGTCGGCGCCGAAGGCGAGGCCGCCGACAAGGAGTTGTTTCGCTTGACAAGTCCGGAGGGCGATCCCATCGCCATGCGCTTTGACTTGACAGTCCCTTTCGCGCGGCTCCTCGCGCAATACCCGGCGGAACTGAAGCTGCCGTTTCGCCGCTACCACATCGGCCCCGTTTTCCGCGCCGACAAGCCGGAAAGCAACCGTTACCGCCAATTCACGCAATTCGACATTGACGCCGCCGGCTCCGCTTCGGTGGCCGTGGACGCTGAAATTGTCGCGGCGATGTCGGAAGTCATCCAGCGCCTCGGCCTGGCCGTTGGCGAATACCGGATACGGGTCAACAATCGCAAGCTCGTGGACGCGCTTCTGACCGGTTGCGGCGTTCGGGACGAGAAGATGCAGAAGGATGCCAAGCGAACCGCCGACAAGCTGTTGAAGGCCGGCATTGAGAATGTGCGCAAAGAACTCGGCGAAGGCCGGATTGACGATTCCGGCGACCCCATCCGGGGTGTCGGCCTGCCGCCGCCCGCCATCGCGGAGCTCCTCGAGTTCATTTCCGTTCGCGCGGACACACGGGAGGCAATGGCCGATTCCCTCCGCTCCGTGCTGCCCGCCATTCCGGAAAGCCAAGCCGCGTTGCGCGAGATGGCCGAATTCAACGCCGCGCTGGCCTCCCTCTGTGTCAAGCAAACAGAGGCCGTGCTCGACCCCAGCCTGATGCGCGGCCTGGATATTTACACCGGGCCGGTCTTCGAAGCCTCCCTGGCGTCCTCGCCGGAGATTTCCTTCATGGGCGGCGGACGCTACGACAAGCTGGTCTCCCGGTTCTCCTCCGAAAACGTTCCCGCGACGGGCGCCTCCATCGGTTTGGACCGGCTGATGAACATGCTGGTCCAAACAGGCAAACTCCCCCTCGAGCGGACGACCACCCGGGTTCTGGTCCTCGCCCTGCCGCGGATTCCGCACAGCGAATTGCTGGCCGTCGCGGGCAGTTTGCGGCAGGAAGGCATTCCAACCGAGGTGTTCTTCCTGGAACCGCAGGCCGCTTTTCGGGACCAACTCTCCCTGGCCAATGCCCGCCAGGTCCCCGTCGCCGTCATCCTGGGCGAAGACGAACTGAAGGCCGGTGCCATCTCCGTCAAAGACCTTCGCGCCGGCATGCAAGCCCGCGCCGGCATCAAAGACCACGGGGAATACAAGAAATCCGGCAAGTCCGGCCAAGTGACCGTCCCGCGCGCCGACCTGGTCAAAACCGTCAAGCAATTGCTGTAGCCCAATCCCAGAGTCTCGCCCTGCCGTCCACGACTGCCACATCACTTCCCGTTTCAGCCTTCAGCCTTCTGGCAAATGAAACCCAACATCCTCCTCTCCCTCGCGCTCGTTTTGAGCGGTGTTTCATTGAACGAGCCGCATGGGGTCCTGGTCAAAACTGAATTGGGCTATGGCTGAATCTTCAAATGACAAAGTTTGGTGGCTTCCACGCATGCTCGGCCGGTTGGTGTTGGTTACGGTCGCATGGTTTGGATTATCGCTCTTATCCCTTCGGTTTGGTCTTGATATTGGTTTTCATAATCATGCTTTTTTTGTTTTATTCCTGGGCACGCTGTCCTTGATGGCTGGGTACGTGTGGGTGTTTTACTCCGGTTTGCTATTTTTACGATCCCGCGCCAATCACCAGCGTCTGCTTGTTTCGGTTCTCATCGCGCTGCCATTGGCCGCAGTTTGCTGCGTTACCATATATGGTTCCCTTTTTTATGCCTTTGACTGGGATGGCTTAAGGGGCGCAGAATTTATCTCTCCGACCAATCCTGAAGACAGGATATTTTTTACAGAAGGTGGGTTTAGGGATAGGGATTTGGACCTTTACGCCAGACCAAAAGCCAAAAATGAGCAATTCGTGGGATCGCTTGGATTTACCGGGGAATACTCTCTTGCTTACGCGCAGTGGACTGCGGATGGACAAGCCCTCGCTTGCACCATGAGCGGAAGACAAGTCGGGAATTCTCCTGCCGTCAAAATTATCTACGATTTCAGCACTCATAAAGCCCTAAACTGGGGCGATGATGCGTCCATTCAGAAGATCATCGCTCTCCATGGTGGATTAACTCCCCAACACATTACCGAAGACATGATCACGAAGAATGAGAAGCGCCTGTACTTCTGGCAAATCCCGAAACGATAGAATCAACATAAGCCATCCATGAAACCCAAAATCCTCCTCTCCCTCGCGCTCGTTTTGAGCGGCGGTTTGGTTGGCTGCTCCGAGTTCGCCAAACGGTCTGCGCCGGCGGCAAACGCCGCCACGGAGTCAGGAGCATACATCTGCGACATCCGGATGATGGATGCGCAAAATGGCTGGGCTTTGAGCAGCGGCCTGGTGAGCTATCAACGGTTGTTGCGCACCGCCGATGGCGGACAAAGTTGGCGCGATTGCACCCCGGCCGATGTTCCGCATTCCAAGATAGCGAGCGACAATTGTTTTCTCGGCTCGCAAAACGCCTGGGTGCCGACGTACGACCCCGCAAAGAATGAGCCGGGTTTGGTGCGCACCACAAATGGTGGAAAATCATGGGTTCCCGTCAAGACGCCGGGCTTTTTTGAGGAAATGCATTTCGTTAATGCCAATCATGGCGTCGCTCGTGAAGAGGATGTCGGTCTTGGCAGCGCTTATGTCCGGTTCTATGAAACGCAGGATGGGGGAGAGAATTGGGCGCCGGTCCGCATTGTCCCTCCCGATGCCGATCCGCGAGAGGATGTTGCAAACGCCATGATTTACCTCTGCAATATATGCGAAGACAGGATGGCTTTTCATCCGCCTTCGGAGGTCATTATTGCCCACGGCGACATGGGCGACGAACAGCCAAAGGATGCCGTCCGCCTCACCATTTCCACCAACCTGGGAAAGACCTGGCGCGACGTGAAGTTGCCGCTGCCTTCCGAAGAATATCGCGAAGGATTGGTGACGTGCGGGACGCCCGTCTTTCTGGACGACAGGAATGGCTGGCTCCCGGCGCAAATCCGGGAAAACGACGGCAACACTTTTTCATTCAAAGCGATGGCTTTTTACGCAACCCAGGATGGCGGCCAAACCTGGACGCCAAGACCGGGTTTGATTGAGAGCGACAGCGACTATTATGCGAGCCAGTTTGATATCGTTTCTGCCAGGGACATCTTTGCGGCCGGCGGCGGGAATTTATATGTGACACACGACGGCGCAAAGAGCTGGCGGACGATCAAGCCCAACATTGACCTTGGCCGCAAAGGCTCAAAACGCGATGTCTCGCAACTGGACTTTGTGGATGCCACGCATGGCTGGATGGTCATCTATGACAATACGAATGATCTTCCCGACGGCCATGACAGCCTTTACAGAACTTCTGACGGCGGGGCAACGTGGAAGGAACTCCCTCTGAGAATTGCGCCATGATCCTTCAACACGAATGTCGCCGCCACACGGCATATTTCATAGATCCTGGGTAGCACGGGCGACTCGCCCGTCGCGCCGGGCCACTGGCCCGGCGGAAGCTCTCATGCGACTCTTGGCAAGAGCGTTGCGTACCGACTACAGTTCGTCACTCCCGGGTCCGGTAGGCGAGTCGCCGACCGTCACAGGCGGGTCGCCTGTGCTACCCAACGACATCGGGCAACGCACTGGAATGTGCGGGCTAAATCCGCGGAACAACGAGCTTCACTTTCGGCAGGCGCGGCTGGACGTTCGGAACGGACGGGCCTTCCGCCTGTTTGAAATGCGTCTTGGCACGAAGGAGCATCGTGCCCAGGCACAGATCCGCCAGTGGCAAAACCACGTTGAAGTTTTTGCCCATGTAGCGGTGATGCAGCAAATGATGGCCGTTGAGCCGGAAGAAAATCCCCGAACGCTCGAGGTTGCGCTTGCGCGGCAGGTGCATGCACCAATGCAGGTACTCGTAAGCCCCGTAATACGAACTGATCGCCAGCGCCCCGCCAGTGATGATCCCCCAATGCCCGGTGAGCAGCGACGCCGCGAGAAACGGCAGCAGCGACAAGGCGATCAGCGTCGGCCCATTCCACCACGCCATCGGAATGGTCCATTTATCCTTCTCATTGATAAGATGATAAGTGTAGTCCGATTTGAAAATGCGGTGATGCGTCAGCGTATGGCGCTGGTAAGGGTAGGTGAACTTTCCCAGCGGACGGTGCATGACGTAGCGGTGCAGCGCCCACTCGAAAAAGGATGAACAAACAATGCCGGCGATAGCTCCGATGGCCGACCAGTGCAAGAATGAATAGAACAAAACGTCTCAGGGATAGGGGTTGCGATTTAGCGAAGCCGGTAGGTGATCCGCGCCTTGGACAGGTCATAAGGCGACATCTCCATGCGCACGCGGTCCCCGACCGTCAGCCGCACGAAATGGCGGCGCATCTTGCCGGAGATGTGCGCCAGCACCTGGTGCTGGTTGTCGAGCATGACGCGGAACATCGTTCCGGGCAGAACGGTTTGAATCGTTCCTTCCAGTTCGATGGACTGCTCCACGCTCGCTGTATTCGTAAATGACATGGCCATGGCTTCAATACTGACTGCCGCTCCGGACTGTTCCCCGCTTTCTGGTTTCAAATCATCGCGGCGGCCTGGCAAACCGGCTTCCAACGATGCTCGAAACCGCCCTGAAGAATTGGCTGGCAATTCAGAGTGCGCCGCAACATGCGCCCTTCCGCCGGATAATGCAAGGGCTATTTGCATTTATTTCGCCGCCGGCTTGCGGCCAATCCATATACCCGTGCCCGCGCCGCCTTCGCGCCATTCCAGCTCCGGAATCGGCGGCTGCGCGGAACTCGGAATCTCCAGGCGGTCCTGCGGGCGCATTTTGTCCACCCACGGCTTGTAGGTTGGCCAGTTCCAATGATTCCATTGCATATAGCGGAGGATTTTCAAATCCTCATCCGGCATGAGCGCCGGCTCGAAGCCCAGGATGTAGCGCCAGTTGGCCTGCGGGTTGTGGTAAAAAGTGTCGTAAAAAAACGCCATGTCCGCGCTGTAGAATATGCCGTCCCCTTCCGGCAGCCAGCCTTGCAGCTCCGGTTTGCTCCCGTCCAAAAAAGGCTCGCCGACGCCCTTCGTGAAACGGCTCTTGAGGTCGCTGGTCGAGTCCAGCAGGAACGGCGCGGCGATGAGCGCGCAGAGCAGCAGACGCCGCCCCGACCCGGCGGGCCATTTGTCAACCATCCAGTCGTCGAATTGCAGCGCCAGCCACACCGTCGCCGCCGGCATTCCCCAATCCGCCCAGAAACGGTCCGACTGAAATCCCAGCGTCCAAAAAACAGCAATCATCCAGAAGAGCGGTTGGCGCAGAAGATTGCCCGTGTCCCGGCCCAGTTGCCGTCGCCAAAGATAGACCATTGCCAGAATGGCCAGCGTATAGAACTCCCCGTCGCTGGGTTGGAACTCGCCCACCAGCATCCATTTCGGCGCGTGCTCCTGGAAGACCCGCGCGCCCATAAAAAGCGCTCCATACAGGAACGCCACTGGCGCGCCGGTCAGCAGCGCCCCCGCGGCAACTCCCGCCACCCAGCACCCCCACAGCCACAGCGCCTGCCGCCATTCGCCCGCCAACAAAAACGCGCCCGGGACAAACACCCACAAATACCAGGCCCCATGCACCCAGACGGACAGCGCCAGCCCGGCAATGGTCAATACTATTTTTCCCCGCGACGGCTTCCCCGTCCCCTCCCGTCCCCAGGCGAACAGGATGCAGATCAGCACCCCTTCGCTCAACAGGTAGGGCCGTCCCTGGTCCAGCCGCAGCATCATTTCCGGCAGGCCGATCAACTGCGCCAGCAGCGCGGCCATCCAGGCCTCCGGCCGGCGCAGCCACGGCAACCCGGCCAGATAAACGCACAGCATCATCGCCGCCACCGAAAAACTCATCAATTTGTCCATGTCCCACTCTGCGCCCTGGTGGAGCGGGCGCAAAATCCACCCTTCCAGATGCCGCAAAATCCAGTCCCAGCCCGGGCTGTGGTCAATTTTATACTCCGGCCGCAAGACGACGATCTGCGTGTATTCCTTGTCCGTCATTGCCTTGGCCACATGGCGGCGGGCGTCTCCGGCCGGGATGAAGCCATAAGAGAGAATCTGCAAAGTGACGCAGAAAAACGTGGCCGCGACAACGATCCAGGCGAACAGCGGAACGAGACGTTGCAGGCTGAACGAATTCATAATTCACCCGCGCAATTTTTGGAGAGCGGCCAGGGCGGCCTGGCTTTCGGCGGCCTTCTTGCTTTTGTCGCTGCCGCGGCCCAATTCCCGGCCGCCGTGCCGCACCACACATTCAAACACACGGTCGTGCTCCGGCCCGCTCACGCAGACCACCTCGTATTCCGGCGCGAGCGGCGAATTGGCCTGGAGGATTTCCTGCAGTTCGCCCTTCGGATTCTCCAGCGTGGGGATGGAAGTCAACTCGCCAAAAGCCTCATGGAAACAACGCAGCACAAATGTCTGCGCCGCTCCGAATCCGCCGTCCAAAAAAACCGCCCCGACCAGCGCCTCAAAACCATCCGCCAGCGCCGAAATCCGGCCCCGTCCGCAATTGGCCTCCTCGCCCCGGCTCAAGATCAGATAATCATTCAACTCAATCCGGCGCGCCTGATCCGCCAGCGTGTGGCGGTTGATCATCCGGGCGCGCGCCTTGGTCAGCGGCCCTTCGCTCACATCGGGGAACTTGACATACAACTCCCGCGTTAGCACCAGGCCCAGCACCGCGTCCCCCAGGAATTCCAGCCGCTGATTATGCTGCGAAGTCCGGTCCCCCTCATGCGCCACCGACGGATGCGTCAGCGCCTGGCGCAACAGCGCGATATTGTCAAATGAATACTGTAGCCGCGCCTGGAACGCGTGCAAATCGGGCGCCACGCCAACACCCGGCTCCGAACCTTCGACGGGCGGTTTCATGGCCGTTTCATCACTCATAACTCACAAATCATAACTTACAGTTCACACCATCGTCGCCCCCTTCTGTCGCGGGTGCCGTCGCCGTCGCTGCCGCGTCCTGTTCCCCGGCAACCGGCGGAGTCGGCTCGGGGGCGGCGGGCGCGGCTGCCGGCGGATTGAGCAACCGCGAAATATCCCGCTGCACCTCATCCAATTGATCGAGCCGGAGATTCGGATCGGTGATTGTGAACACATCCCCCGTGCGGGGTTGCTCGTAAATGAAGACCCGCGCGCCGTCGCGCTGGAATTGCTCCTTCACCTTCAGAATGCGTTTGCGTTCCAGCATCACGGCCAGGATGAAACAAACCGGCCCGTCCTGGGGCTGGCCGGCGGCGATCAATTTGCGCAACAAGTCCTCGGCGGTTTCCCGCTGGATGGCCTCCGGCGGCGCGGCCGGGGGCGGGTGATAGACACTCTGCCATTGGGAGATAAAGCCTTTCCGGTCCGCCGCTCCCTCGCCGTATTGGGTTTCCCAGCATTGCCGGCAGACATCCAGGCGCACGTACTGGTGGCGCTCCTCCAGGAGCAGCGTCTGGCAGACCTCCTCGTCGGCGAAAGTCCTCTCGCACGACTGGCAGGTGTGCGAGCGGGCTTGGATATTCCATTCGTTCATCACAGTTTGCTCCCGCATTATTGGCCGTCCCGCGCGGATTTCAAGCTTAAGGTTCGATTCGCCGTCATCGGGACGGGCTGCGCCAGAGGATGGAAATGGAGTGGTGGAGTGATGGAGTGATGGGAAAACCCAATACTCCAATACTCCTGCCCTGCCACCGCAAGGGCCGCCCAATCACGAAGGCCGTGGAATTTCCGCAACTTCCCCTGCCTTACAGCGGAGACCGAAGGATGGAATACAACGAAATAGCCGCGAAAAAGCGAAAAAGTTCTTTGCTTTTTGGCCTCTTGCGCCTTTTTGCGGCTATTCTTTTCTCCCAGTCTATAGTATATGCAACCGGCTGCTCAGTATCTGCGTGCATCTGTGATCGGCGGTCAACTCCCCTCTGCCCTCTGACCTCTGACCTCTTGCCCTCCGTCTTCCGTATGGCTCACGCCTTCATGTCATTTCAACAACGGCTTTTCGGCGGCTTCGGGATCAATCTCCTTCAAGGCTCGTTCGGCACTTTCGCGCACATCTCCATCCTCATCAGTCCTCAATTTGAGAAGCAAAGGAACCGCCGCGTTGGCATCGGCGCCAAGACGACCCAGGACAGTTGCCCCCCAAGCCCGCATGTCGGCATCCGGGCTGGCGAGGAATTCGGAAAATACCGGGACTACCAGTTCCGGCTCCTGGTGCAGTTCGACCAGGGCATTTGCGGCCGCCCCCCGAAAAAGGCGGGCTTCAGTGTTGGTGCCGCCGATCTTCACGACCTGAATGAGCGCGGGAACCACCTTGTCGAAGTCGCTCCCGGCCTCGCCTAGCGCGGTGGCTGCGGAAAAACGCGGCGCCCAATCCTGATTCGTGAGCGCCTGTAACAACACAGCAACGCCCTCGTGCCCAATTCCCGCCAAGCCAATAGCGGCCGTCAAATGATGTCCCCGGCCTGAGAAAAGGTTGGTCAGCGTGGGGAAGGCCGGTTTTGCTTCAACCCCCAGAAGATTGATCGCCTCAGCCGCAGTAACGGCGTGGTATGCGTCCCGGCTGAAAGGGTTCCAGTCATTGGGAAGCGCCTTCCCCACAATGCGCCAAAACTCTGGGGACTGATCTTTGGATATGCGGGCCAGCAAAATCGGAAGCCCATTGCTGCCAATCGCCCGAATTGCGATGGTCGCGGGATGCGTCCGGTCATTGTAAGCATTGCCCCACTCGTCGAGCCAGTGGCTTAAGCTCCGCCCGTTATAAGCAGGCTCCTTCGGCCAGACACGCCAAAGCACCAATACGGCAAATACAATTCCAAGCAGCCCCACTGCAACGGCCCATCGCATTCGTTTCATAACGTAATGGGTCCAAGCCCGGATTGCGGACTTTTATTCATAATCATGACGCGGCAGTTTTATGCTCTGCCGTCTCTATCTTCTTTTTCATCAAATCCCATTCCGCTTTCCGGGCTTGACGCCTTCACGGCTGGCGTTTGCGCGGGGGCGTAGATCGGGATGAGATAGGCTTGGTTGAAATTGAGGCCGGGGAGATCGAGTTTGACTTCGAGTTCCCAATAGACCGGCTTGGGGGCGCTGAGGTTGGTCGGTTGCGCATTGGCG
>Ga0181538_10001024_pt1 | contig 32390 bp, 25 predicted proteins | sample PEATcosm2014_Bin_40_FD_119773 | JGI IMG/M metagenome (GOLD analysis project Ga0181538, IMG submission 119773) | Peatland microbial communities from MTU Mesocosm Facility, Houghton, MI, USA - PEATcosm2014_Bin23_30_metaG | ecosystem: Environmental > Terrestrial > Soil > Wetlands > Peat | place... | reverse complement strand
GTGGATCGGCTGGCCGCACGAATTGACGGACTGGCCGGGAAAGTTCGCGCCGATCCCTTGGGTGTACGGCGAAATCGTGCGGCACCTCGCGCGCGTCGAACGCGTGCGCATTTTCGTCGAGAATGCCGATGCGGAGTCGAAAGCCCGCGCGGTGCTGAAGAAATCCGGCGCCGATGTCTCCGCCGTGGATTTTTCCCGCATTCCAACCAACCGCGGTTGGACGCGCGACTTCGGCCCAATCTTTGTAAAGAATGCGGCGGGCGGCGTGGCGATGACGCACTGGTCGTTCAATGCTTGGGCGAAATATGACGATTACAAAAAGGATGCCGCCGCGGTGCCGCGGGTGAATCGCACACTGCGTTTTCCGATTTGGCAACCGGAACATGGGGGACGGCGCGTCGTTCTCGAAGGCGGCAGCATCGACGTGAACGGCCGCGGAACGCTTCTGACCACGGAAGAGTGTTTGCTCAGTCCGGTGCAGGCGCGCAATCCGGGCGTCTCGCGCGAGGAAATGGAAACAATTTTTCGAGAATATCTGAGCGCGACAAACATTCTCTGGCTACGCAACGGAATCGCCGGCGACGATACGCACGGCCATGTGGACGATCTTGCGCGCTTCGTAAATCCGACTACGGTGGTGACCGTCATCGAGCAGGACCCCGCGGAACAAAATTTCGCGCCGCTCCAGGAAAATCTGCTGCTTCTGAAAACGATGGAGGATCAGGATGGCCGCGCGTTGCAGATCGAAACGCTGCCGATGCCCGAGCCCGTTTTTTTCGCGGGCCAGAGGCTGCCCGCCAGCTACGCCAATTTCTACATGGCGAATCGAATCGTTCTCGTTCCGACATTCAACGACGCAAACGATCGCATCGCGCTCGACACGCTCGCGCGTCTTTTTCCCGATCGCCAGATTGTGGGAATTGCCTGCCGCGATCTCGTCCTCGGCCTCGGCACGCTGCACTGCCTGACGCAGCAGCAGCCTGCTTCCGGGCGGCTCAGTTAGGGAAGAAGCGAAGGGGGCGGCCCAGGTCGTGCCGCCCCCTCGTTGTGTCCTGCGAACAGGACACGTCCCAGTCTGTCGGAGGAAGACCGGGATGAGTTGCTGACTTTGGACGTTGAAACACGGCTCTCACAAGAAAGTTGCGCCGCTAGTGATTTTTCTTTCGAGGCTTCTCGCTGGGCAGGAGGGCCTGCCGCGGCTAGAATAGGTTCCCCCATGGCCCACACCGCTGAATTCGGCGAAAAAGACGTTTTGGCGCTACTGGCCAAGGCGCGTAAACCATTGAGCCTGCGTCAGATTGGGGCGGCGATGGGGATCCGGCGCGCCGGCAGGCACATTCTTGCCAGGATGGTTCCCCGGCTCGAAAAGCGGGGAGAAATCGAGCAGATTCGGACCGGCCAGTTCGCGATTGCGAAGGGTCGAGGGAGCCTGTTCGAGGCTCGGCGTGACGAGCAGTCGGCGGGGAGATCGGCGCAGGTCGCGCCCGCGAGAATGGGACGCACTTCGCAGGGCGCGCGCGGCGGAGCGGGGACGATCACAGGGAGATTGATCGCGCATCGCGACGGCTTCGGATTCGTGGTGCCGGAGAAGCCGATGCCGGGACTTGACGGCGACATTTTCATCGGCGCGAGCCGCATGGGCGACGCCATGCATGGCGACCGCGTCGAGGTGCGCATCGAGCGCCGCAAACCGGGCGACGGAGGCGGCACGCGCGCGGAAGGCACGATCTTGAAAGTGCTAGGCCGGGCGCACGCGACGGTCGTGGGCATATTCCAGTATGGAGCCAGCGGGAATTCCGTCGCGCCCTACGAATCGCGCATCGCGCAGAACATCGTGATTCCTCCGGGCGCGGAGTTGCCGGCGGAGTTGCGCGAGAAGCTCGCCGGGCACTTGCCGCGGCGCGGCGTGAAATTGCCGGAACTCGACGGCGCGGTGGTGAACGTCGAGCTGACACGCTTTCCGACGGGCGGCATGCCGGCGTCGGGACGGGTCGTGGAAATTCTCGGAAGGCCAGGCGAATTTGGCGTGGACGTCGAGATTCTGATTCGCAAGCACCATCTGCCCCACGTGTTCGCCGAAGAAGTCGTCGCGGAAGCACATGCGGTGGCACATCCGGTCGGAGATTCGGAGCGCGCGGGGCGCGAAGATTTTCGCGCGCTGCCAATCGTGACGATTGACGGCGAGACGGCGCGGGACTTTGACGACGCGGTGTACGTCGAACCGCTGGGCGGCGGGCGCTGGCAATTGCAGGTGCACATCGCGGATGTTTCGCATTACGTGCGGCGCGACGCGGCGCTGGATCTCGAGGCGCGGCTGCGCGGAACGTCGGTCTATTTTCCGGACCGCGCGGTGCCGATGCTGCCGGAGGAACTGTCGAACGGCATCTGCTCGCTCAATCCGCGCGAGGATCGCCTGGTAATGAGCGCGATCATGGAGATCGGCCCCGACGGCGAAATCGCCTCGGCGCGCATGGCGAACGGCGTGATTCGCTCGGCGGAGCGCATGACGTACACGCTGGTGAACGCCGTGCTCGAAGGCGAAATCGAAGCGACGACGCGTTACGCGCACCTGGCCGTGCATTTCCGCAACATGCGCGAGCTGGCGTTGCTTCTGAATAAGCGGCGGGCGCGGCTGGGCTCGATCGATTTCGATTTGCCCGAGCCGGTGATCGAGTTCGATCCCGAAGGGCGCATGACCGGCATCACGCGCAGCGAGCGGAACATCGCGCACCGCCTCATTGAAGAGTTCATGCTAGCGGCGAACCAGGCGGTGGCGGGCTATCTCGCTTCGCGCGGGATTCCTTCGTTGCATCGCGTACACGAAAAACCGGATGGAAAAAAGATCCTGGAGTTCGAGGAGTTGGCGCACAGCTTCGGCTATTCGCTAGGGATTGAAGGACTTTCCGAGAAACGAATGCCCGTGAAACACGGCGAGGTGCCGGCACCGGCGCGGCACGGCCGGACGGGCGGGGGGCGCGAGCGGCCGATGAGCGTTTCCTTGCCGGGCACGATGGACATCGCGATACTTCCACGTCATTACCAGCAACTGGCGCAGCGCATCGCGGGAAAACCGGAGGAGCGCATAGTGGCGTACTTGATGCTGCGCTCGCTGAAACAGGCGCGCTACGCCGCGGAGCCGCTGGGCCACTTCGCGCTGGCGTTCGACCAGTACACGCATTTCACGTCGCCCATCCGGCGCTATCCGGACTTGATCGTGCATCGCATTCTGAAATGGGCGCTGGCGAATGAGAAGGCAGCGCCCGAGGCTCCGAAAGGGCCGTACGGGATGAAACAGCTGGAAGCGATCGCGGAGGAGACTTCGGAATCGGAGCGCGGCGCGGTTTCCGCTGAACGCGAATTGATGGACTGGAAGCGCGCGCAGTTCATGGAGCAGCATCTCGGGGAAGAATATGAAGCGCTGATCATTTCGGTGCAGAAATTCGGCTTCTTTGTCGAATTGGTGGAAATTTTTGTCGAGGGAATTGTCTCGATCCAACGGCTGGAAGAATTGCTGGGCGTCCGATGCTACTTCCGCGAGATCGATCGCGCGGTGGTCTGCGGCAAGCCGGGCGCAAAGAGGTCGCGCGTCTTTAAGTTGGGAGAGCGAGTTCGAGTGCGCGCGGAGCGGATCGATCCGATTCGGCGACGCGTAGAACTTTCGCCGATTGATTGACGGCCGGAGTAGGACAGGCATTCCTGCCTGTCCAGGTTTCAGGTAAGTTGGCATCAGCCGAGCCGGGGGAAGAGAAGAGGACAGGCAAGAATGCCTGTCCTACTAACTAAACTCTGCCCAGACTTTGCGTACTCGCCGGATTGATGTATCGTCGCGTTGGAAACTCTCGGCGAGACTTGCGAAGGAGAACCAATGGCAGCGCGCATGTGTCCGCAATGCAATACGAAACTTGCCGGCACTGAAGTGGCGGCGTATTCGGATGGAATGGAATGCCCGAACTGCCACACGATTCTCGAAGTCGCGAATGGCAGCCGGTACATCGCTTCGACGCTGGGATTCATCGCTGCGGTGTGCGTGTTTCGGTTCGAGCGCGGAATGGGCAGGCCGGGTTGCGATTTGCTCGGCGCGGTGCTGCCGATCGTGTATGCGTACTTCACGCTGAGTGTGATTTCGCCGCTCGTCTTGATGACTGTGGCGGAGCTCCAGATGGCGCCGCCCGCTCCGCAGCCGATTGCCAGCTCCAGTGGCGGCAGGCACGACGCAGGGCACCATTAGAACCGTTCGCCGGACTCCCCCAACGGTACTATTGACCCTGCCGAAGGCCGCCGCCAAACTGCTGAAATGGCACGGTATTGCAAGCTCTTGGGACGCCGGATCGAAGTCCAGTACCGAGCGGGGGACGTCTTCCTGCCCGCGACCGGGATTCTGGTCGCCGACTCCGGAAAGTCCATCTTTCTGGAGGAGCATTTCGAGCAGCAAGGTCAGGTGAAATCCTTCCGCTGGGAGATTCCGTACCCCTTCATCACCCGCCTCGAGGAAAGTGTGTCTCCGCCCGCCAATCCGCGCGACGCGTCGCAGCGCCATCCCGGCGAAGCGCTGCTGGAACCCCGCCGCGTGCCAATGAAGAGCCGCCCCGAAGAAGCGTAATCCCGGAAGGTAATTGGAAAGCGTAAGGTGCGGGTGCACCCATCGTGTGCGCGGGGCGGATCAGCCGTTCCAATCGACGAGGCCCGTGCCAGTCCAGTGGCCGAAAGAGGTTAGGTCCAGCTTGGGCCGTTTAATTTCGCGCCAGATTTTTAGCATGTTCCAGAGGCGAACGTCGTCGAAGACAACCAGGGCGTTTGTCGGCAGTTCGATCGTGGACAAATTCTCCAGGAATTTCGGCTCAAAGATATTGTCTTTGGGGGCATCCACAAAAAGCAGGTCGCAGCCCGAGAGCAGGTTCGCACACTCCGCGAAGAATGCCTTATCGCTCAAGTCGCCCAACATCTGGCGCAGATTGCCCGATTCAAAATCAGCGGCGCGAAAAGCGGTGTTGCCCATCTCAGTCCACGGGACGATATCGAACGTGATGAGTTCGCTGCCGGGCGGCAGGTTGATTTGCAGCGCGAGCGCGCTCCATCCTTGCGCGGTGCCGATTTCCACCACGCGTTTGGGCTGGTGAACGGCGACCAATCCCGCCAGCAATTTGTAATGTTCCCCGGGCCAGATCTCCGGATAGTACGGCGGCGCGGCCATGCGCTTGGTGATCGAAGACATGTCGGCGTGGCGTGCGTGCTCGATGGCCTGCAGGGAAAGTTCAATCAAACGATTGGTGGGGCGGGCGGGATCGTCGTCGAGTGAGGCGAGAACTGAATACTCGGCGTGCCGGGCCTGGAACGGAATGGGTTTGCACGTGCGGAAGATTCGGGATTTCAGTCTTGGGATCAGGGCCACGGTTGAGAGGATTCCAAATTTAATTCGTTTGCGCTAGTGGTTTGTGCTGGCGCGAGTTGCGGGGTAGATCGGGAGGCTAGTAGGACAGGCAGGAATGCCTGTCCTACTCAACCGGGCGCGGGGCTTCGCAATGTTTGCGGTTGCGGGTAGAATTCGGTGACTCGATGCGCTGAGGGGGGATCGCGTGAAACAAAACGTGGGATTTATCGGGCTGGGACTGATGGGGCGCCCGATGGCACTGAACTTGGCCAAGGCGGGCCACGACGTTAACGTGTGGAACCGCACGGCGTTGCGCGCGGGGGAAGTGGCCGCGGAGGCGGCGAAGCTGGGCGGGACGGTGCGCGTCGCGAAGACGCCGGGGGAAGCGGCGGCCAGCGCAGACGTAACGATCATGATTGTGAGTGATCCCCCGGCGGTGGAGTCCGTACTGTGGGGATCGGGCGGCGTACTGGCGGCGTTGAAACGCGGGAGCGTGCTGGTGGATTCGAGCACGGTCTCGCCCACGCTGGCTCGCAAGAGCGCAGCTGCCTGCGCCGAGCGGGGCGTGGCATATCTTGATGCGCCAGTGACCGGCGGCACGTGGGGCGCGGAGCAGGGTAATCTAGTCTTCATGATTGGCGGCGAGGCGGCGACGCTGGCGCGCGTGGAACCACTGCTCAGCGTGCTGGGAAAAAAATTGTTCCTGTTAGGGCCGAACGGCGCGGGGCAGAGCGTAAAGCTCGCGATGAATCTGCTGCTGGCGCTTGAGGTGGACGCCATGGCGGAGGCGCTGGCGATCGTGACCTCGGCGGGAATCGAAGGCGGACGGCTGGTGGAGGTGATGCAGTCCAGCATGGGACGTTCGCCGCTGCTGGACATCAAGGCCCCGATGATGGTCGCGGGCGAATACAAAGCGAGCTTTCCGCTGCGGTTGATGCACAAGGACGTGACGCTGGCGATGGAGCTGGCGAAACAGTTGGGATTGAAACTGCCGGCGGGCGAGGCGTCGCGGGAAACGTACGACGCGGTGCTGCGCGCGGCGATGGACGATCCGGACTATTCGGCGGTGGCGCGGTATTGGGAAAAGAAGTGACGCGGGCGAGCGGTTGCGGGGGCGGCGCAGCGGGCGGATAATGCAGCTGGTACGCGGCAGAGTTTGCAGAGGAGAAATTTCTAATGGGCGCACAAAAATTGAGCGATGCGGATCTGGCCGCGACTCTCAAGGTATTGCCGGGCTGGAGCATAGCGGATGGGAAGCTGCGGCGCGTGTTCGAGTTTAAGGATTTTTCGGCGGCATTCGCGTTCATGACGCGAGTAGCGCTGGCCGCGGAAAAAATGGATCATCATCCGGATTGGTCGAACTCGTGGAACAAGGTGACGGTGGAACTGGTGACGCATAGCGCGGGCGGTCTAACGGTGAACGACATAGGACTGGCGAAGCGCATGAGCGAAATTTTTGCCGCGTGAGCCGGCCCGCCAGCTTCGCACGCATGCCGGTATGACCGAGGTTCTCTAACCCCATGCCACAACAAGTCGTCAAGCGCCGCTCGCGCGGCTTCATCTGTGTCAACTCGCACCCGGAGGGTTGCGCGCGAAACGTGGAGCGCTGGGCTGCAAGCGCGGGCGCGCGAAAGAAGGTTGCGGCGCGACCGCTGCAGAACGTGCTGGTGGTAGGCGCTTCGACCGGTTACGGATTGGCGTCGCGCGTGGTGGCGGGAATTGGCTATGGCGCGAAGACGCTGGGCGTTTTTTTCGAGCGGCCGCCGGAGGGAGACAAAACCGCGACTGCCGGCTATTACAATACGGCAGCGTTTCACCGGTTGGCAGAGGAGCAAGGGCTTTTCGCAGCGAGCTTGAACGCGGATGCGTTTGGCGATGAGACGAAGCGCGCCGCCATGGACTTGATTCGCGCGGGAATGGGCCCGCTTGATCTGGCGATCTACAGTCTGGCGTCACCGAAGCGGACACATCCGGAGACCGGCGTGGTGCACAATTCGGTCCTGAAGCCGGTGGGCGAGGCGTACTCGAACAAGACCATCGAGTTGGACTCGGAGAAAGTGGTGCCGGTGACGCTGCAACCGGCGAGCGATAAAGAAATTGCGGACACGGTGGCGGTGATGGGCGGCGACGACTGGCGGCGTTGGATGGCCGCGCTGCTTGAGGAAAATCTGCTGGCGGAAGGCGCGCAGAGCGTGGCGTATTCCTACATCGGGCCGGAAGTGACGTGGCCGATCTATCGCGACGGCACGATCGGCCAGGCGAAGAAAGATCTGGAGATTGCGGCGCGCGACATTGATGCGGCGCTGCAGACGCACCGCGGCGGCGCGGCGCGAATATCAGTGAACAAGGCGGTGGTGACGCAGGCGTCCTCGGCGATTCCGGTGGTGCCACTGTATTTGAGTTTGCTGCCGCCAGAACTCAAGAAGCGCGGGCTCGAAGAAGGCCCGCTCGAGCAGATTGAGCGGCTGTTCGCGGATTATCTCGTTGCGGAAAAGCCCGCGCCGCTGGATGAGGCGGGGCGGATTCGGTTGGATGATCGCGAGCTGCGGCCTGAAGTGCAGGAAGAGATTCAGGCGGCGTGGCCGAACGTGACGACGGAAAATTTGCGCGCGCTGACGGACTTCGCCGGATATCAGCGGGAATTCCGGCGCCTGTTTGGATTTGAAGTCGAAGGCGTGGACTACGAGCAGCCGGTTGAGACTGATTTGAAGTGGTAGCGGACAACTCGAAAGTCAGGTCGCACCGATGCCCCGGCTGACCCGAACCATCATTCCCAGAATCAAGAAGTCGATTGCCGAGCGCGGCATCCTGGCGAGTATTCTGCGCAGCGTTCTCCTGCCGATTCATTTATTCCGCGAACATCGGGATGCTCTCGCCGCTGCGCAAGAACACCAGCGAAGCGAATTCGACGCGGCCTACGGAGTGGAAACGAACGAGGGCGCACGCGGCCGAACCTACCTGAGCGATCTGGAAATCCCCAGCGCGAACTGGATTTACGGCGTCGACTACATCGCGATTGAGCCGGAACGATTTCGCGCGCTGCTATCGCAACTTCTGATTCGTTTCGAGGATTTTACGTTCGTTGACTTTGGTTCCGGCAAAGGGCGCGCACTTCTGCTGGCGGCAGAATTTCCGTTCAAGAAGATTGTGGGGGTTGAATTCGCGCCGGAACTCGATGCGGTCGCGCAGCAGAACATCAAGAACTATCGAAACCCTGGACGGCGATGTATGGCGATCGAGTCGGTCTGCATGGACTTCAGCGGGTACGAACTACCCGGCGGGCCGTGCGTCTTCTACTTCTACAATCCGTGCGAGGGACGCGTGCTAGCGAAGACGCTCGAAAACATACGCAAGTCCCTCGAGAAAGAACCCCGAACGATTTATGCGCTGTACGTCGCCCCGGCACACGAAGAGATGCTCCGCTCAGCCGGCTTTCTCATTCCGGTGACACACGATCCCGCTCGCAACTTTTGCATCTACTGGAACGCGGCGGCCTAATTCTTTCCGCAAATCGTTTGGGCGATTCAAGCGATAAAAAAGTTGACGCCACCCGGGGTTTGATTTTTCGATGGAAAGCAGCAAGGATATATTATGGAATCCTTGCGACCCGCAACGGAGAGCCGTGTAACCGCCGGCCAACCCGGATTTGCCGTTAGAGACACGGTGCGCCGGCTGGCGATGTCGCTGATTTTGGTGGCGTGTGCGCTAGTATTAACTTTGTTTCTGCAGCGATTCTTCCCCTACCCGTTCTTATTTTTGTTTTTTGCAGCCGTGATGGCGAGCGCCTGGCTTGGGGGGACCGCGGCAGGACTTTTCGCAGTACTTTTCTCGACGATTGCGGTCGATTACTTCTTCGTGCCTCCCTTCTATTCGTTTTCCATTAGCCCGACCGCCGAGGCGTACTTTGGCGGGTTTGTGGTTTGCGCGCTCGCGGCGAGCTGGGTGAGTACGGCGAAGAAAAAGGATGAAGAAGAATTAACCGAAGCGCGAGATCATCTGGAAAGGCGTGTTTCTGAACGCACCGCCGCGCTGCAAAAATCCAACATCGAACTCCAGGAACGCGAGCGACAGCTCCGCCTGCTGACCGAAGTGATCCCGCAGCAAATTTGGTGCGCTACACCCGTGGGTTCAATTGACTACTGCAATCAGCAGCTTCTGGATTACGCGGGGCGCGGCCTGCTGGATATGCAAGGCGAGCGTTTTTCGGAGACTCTTCACCCGGAGGACCGTGAGGGCTTTCACCGATCGTGGCAGCGCGCCTTGGCAAGCGGGGAGCAGTTTGAAGGGCAGTGGCGGGTCCGGGGAGCCGACGGAGAGTATCAGTGGTTCTTCACTCGCGGTTTGCCCTTGCGTGGCGCGGACGGCAGAATCCTGCGCTGGTACGGGACGAATACCAATATTGACGGACTGCACAAGGCCGAGCAATCGCTGATGAAAACGCAGTCGGATGTGGCCCATCTTTCGCGCGTCCTTAGCATGGGAGAACTCTCGACTTCGATCGCCCATGAAATCAGCCAGCCGCTGACGGCGGTGGTGACGCACGGAAACGCCTGCGTAGAATGGCTGAACGCGAGCCCGCCAAACGTGGAGAAGGCTCGCACCACGGCCGAGAGAATCATTCAAGATGGGACGCGGGCCGGGGCGGTCCTTAGCCACATTCGCGCGCTCTTCAAGAAGGGCACTCCGGCCAAAGGCTGCGTGGACATGAACGAGGTGATTCACGAATTGACCGTTTTCTTGAAGGATGAGGCGATCGGCCGCCAGGTCTCCCTGCGGGCCGAGGTGGCGCGGGATTTGCCGCTTGTGGACGGCGATCGCGTCCAGCTGCAACAAGTGGTGCTCAACCTCGCGATGAACGGTATGGACGCGATGAAGGACCTGGCGCGCGGCCCGAAGGAGTTGCGGATCGCTGTGCGACGGGAAGGCGCGAGCCAAATTCTCGTCTCTGTGGAGGATTCAGGAATCGGGCTGAGCGCGGAGACTGCGGAGAAAATCTTTCAGCCGTTTTTCACCACCAAGCCGCAAGGGATTGGGATGGGGCTTTCCATCAGCCGCTCAATTATTGAATCGCACGCGGGACGGCTCTGGGCGTCGCCCCGGCCCGGCGGCGGCGCGCTCTTTCAATTCACGTTGCCAGTTCGCTCGGAAAACGCCGATGACCAAAGTTGAACCGACTATCTACATCGTGGACGACGATGAGTCCGTCCGCGACGCGCTGCGGAACCTTCTGGACGCTGTGGGGATGCGCGCTGTTCTGTATGGTTCCACGCAGGAGTTCCTCGACGCGCGCCGGCCGGATGTGCCGAGTTGCCTGATCCTGGATGTGCGGCTGCCTGGGATGAATGGACTCGAACTCCAGGAAGAGCTGAACAAGACGGGGGTTCCCGTTCCCATCGTTTTCATTACCGCCCATGGCGACATCCCCATGACTTCTCGAGCCATCAAAGCCGGCGCGGTGGAGTTTCTAACCAAGCCATTTGAGAAGAAAGATCTTCTGGCAGCGGTGGGTCAGGCGCTGGATCGGGATCGGGAGCGGCGCGCCGCACAGGCACGGCTCTCGGCCTTGCGAGGTCGATACAAGAGTCTTACCCCGCGCGAGCGCGAAGTGCTGTGGGAGGTCGTCTCCGGCAAGACCAACAAGGAGATTGCCAACCTCTTTGGCCTTAGCGAGATAACCGTGAAGATCCATCGCGGCCGAGCGATGGAAAAGATGGAAGCGGACTCTCTCGCGGACCTCGTCCGGATGACTGAGAAATTGCAACAACGGTTCCGCAAATAAAACCCGCCGCTTTTTTTCATAGCAAACCATACCAAAGCATGATTGTCCGTCATTCCTGCATTTGTTAGTTTTCGCAGCCATCAGTAGGGACGATTCTCATTTGCATTGAGAGAAGCACCGTATTCAGACAGGAGACTATAGATGGCTGAAAATAATACTGGAGAAATGCAAGCGACCTTAGGCTTGACCGGCCTAACGATGAACGCGATGGCGCTGATTGCGCCCGGTGCGTTCCTCTGGTTGACTTTCGCGATTCAGGGCGCGGAGGGGGCTTCGGCCCCGGCAATGTGGATCGGCATCGTGCTCGCCTTGGTGTTGTGTCTGGCCACGGCGGTCTGTTATGCCGAAATGGCTAAGCTCTATCCCGGGACCGGCAGCTCGTACTACTTCGCAGAACAATCCTTCCTGAATCACGATAAACATTGGAAATGGGCGCGGCTGATGAAGTTCATCGTCGGCTGGGGCTCGCACCTTTACTACTGGATTTACCCGGGGGTGATGGTGTGCGTGACGGGTGTTTTCTGCGGCTACGTAGTGGGAACGCTCTGGCCGAATTTCATGAGCGCCGGCAACCCTGGTCCGATGTTCATGATGGCGGTCTCTGTCGTGTTCTCCTTTGGCGTCGCCTACATCGCTTACCGCGGGGTTGTAGGCGCGACCTCGGTGAACATCGCCATCAACGTGATTCAGATCAGCGCGTTGATTGTGTTCTCGGTGATGGCCCTGGGCTACCGCTCGAGCCATCCGGTGGGCAGCGTCGCGTGGAATTTCGATTCCTCCACGGAGAATGCTTACCAGTATCAATTCAAGACCGCCGCTGACGGCTCAACAGTCCGCGACGCCGCTGGTGTTCCCATGCCGTTGCTTGACGCCTCGGGCAAGGCAGTGCCCTTCACGATCGACTACCCGTACCAGGACAGCTCTGGCAACTTTGTTAGCCACCCGAACGCGAAGTCGGTCATCGGAGTGCACAAGGTAGGGTGGATGTTCGTGCAGGCCACGGTAGCGATTCTGATTCTCGTCGGATTTGAATCGGTAACAGCGATGGGAGGCGAAGCAAAGAATCCCAAGCGCGACGTGCCCATCGCCGTCATCGCCTCGCTGCTGATTCAAGGCGCGTTCTGTTATCTGTTCGAGTATTTCGCGGCGAACTATTTCTTAAATTCCGGTTATCCCATGGCGACGGCCTCGGGATCGTCGGCGCCTATCGGCGACATGATGGTGGTGGTCGGCAACTCGCTCTTCGGAGCGGGCCGCGGCCGCATCTTCATGCTCGTCGAAGCGTTCACCGTGTTCCTGGCACTCATCGGCACCACGCTCTCTTGCATTAACACCGGGGCGCGCGTGACCTATGCCATGGGTAAAGACAACGAGGTTCCCGAGCACTTCGGTATGTTGCACGGGGAGAATCTGACGCCCCACCGGGCGATCTGGACGTTGGCCACAATCTCCGCGGTAATCGGCGTCATCGCCTGCACCAACGTATTCGGCGATGCGAGCGCGCTTGCGGATTCCGTGGTGCAAGCTCTGCCCCACGGCTTCTGGTCGAGCTTTGGTTATTTAAGTCACGATAGAATGGCAGCCTTGCCAAACTCGCTGCTGACCATCACGTTGGCCTCCAACTTTGGGACGTTCCTTCTGTATGGGTTGAGCTGCTTCACCTGTATCATCGCCTACGCGGGACACCCGAATTACAGCTTTCTGCGACACACCTTCATCCCCATTTTCGGCTTGCTCGCGAATTTGGCTTGCATGGCCGCTTACCTGTTCCTGCCGTTTGCGGGCTACGGTACAAAAATGGAGCCGTTCACGGCCTTGGGCATCGCCGCGGTCTGGGCCATCTACGGCAGCATTTACTTCGTCCGGTCGAGCAAAGCGACTGGCCGAACTACGTTTGTAAAGAGCAAGGCCACAACCTGATAAGGACCACCCCAAACCTCCTCAGGCACCGGGCGGGCGAAAGCCAGCCCGGTTTTTCTTTCGATGGATGACCCATGGATGTCGGGCGCGGACTCGCCGTGCTAAACTACCCCGCACAGAAATAGGCCCGTAGCTCAGTTGGTTAGAGCGCTACCTTGACACGGTAGAGGTCTGGGGTTCGAGTCCCCACGGGCCTACCACCTTACGTTCACACAAAGCTGGCGTCGGCTATCTGACGACTGATATCCTCCGGCGATGATACGTTCTGACCTCGGGGCGTATCCGAACGTCGCAGTCAGGCGCCCATTTTGCACGAAGTTAAGGCCGCGGTTTCGCGGACAGGAGTGCCCAGCCCATGTACCCAGCCCGTCGCAGTCGCACCATGTTTTCCAGTGTTCTGCTTGTTTGCTTGCTACACGCCACGACATTGCTGGCGGCAAGAATCACGGTGAGCAAGGTATCGCCGAACAGCGGGTCGACGACCGGCGGAACAGCGGTCACGATCACAGGCAGGAACTTTGCCTCCGGTGCGACCGTGACATTTGGCGGAACGGCAGCGACGAGCGTGGCGGTGGTGAACAGCACAACGATCACGGCCGCGACTCCGGCGGGAAGTGCCGGTACAGTGACCGTGACGGTAACGGTCGGCAGTCAGAGCGGAAGCCTGACCAAGGGATTCACGTATGTAGGTAGCCCCACGGTGAGCAAGGTATCGCCGAACAGCGGGCCGACGACCGGCGGAACAGCGGTCACGATCACAGGCAGGAACTTTGCCTCCGGTGCGACGGTGACATTTGGCGGAACGGCAGCGACGAGCGTGACGGTGGTGAACAGTACAACGACCACGGCCGCGACTCCAGCGAAGAGTGCGGGTACAGTGACGGTGACGGTAACGGTCAGCGGGCAGAGCGGAAGTCTGGCCAAGGGATTCACGTATGTAGGTAGCCCCACGGTGAGCAGCGTATCGCCGAATAGCGGGCCGATAGCGGGCGGGACGGCGGTCACGATCACAGGCGGGAACTTTGCCTCGGGTGCGACGGTGACATTTGGCGGAACGGCGGCGACCAATGTGGCGGTGGTGAACAATACAACGATCACAGCCGCGACTCCGGCGGGAAGTGCCGGGGCGGTGACCGTGACGGTAACGGTCGGCAGTCAGAGTGGAAGTCTGACCAAGGGGTTCACCTACACCGCGACAGTGACGGTAGCGACCCCGACCTTCAGCCCAGGCGCTGACACTTACAGTTCCGCGCAACCTGTGAGCATCACCTCTACGACCGGCGGGGCGACGATCTGCTACACCACCAACGGAAGCGCCCCGGCGGCCAACACATCGGGCACATGCTCGACTGGAACCGCTCTGACGAACGGGGGGAGCGTCGTGGTCAGCACCTCGGAAACGCTTGAAGCGATCGGCACCGAAAACGGCTACACGAACAGCGCCGTGGGAAGCGCCAGTTATACCATCAGTCCTTGTGTACAAAATCTGGCGATTGGCAGTTATACGCTCTGCGGGGAGGTCTACAACGACGTCACTACGGCGCCGAATGTCACTGTCAATTACAGCCCATCTCCGGGTAACGGCATTATTGCGTGGGCGACGTGGTGTTTTACTTCCTCGTGCACCAAATCCATCTCCGGCATAACTGCAACTATTGGTGACAACATCAATGCGAAGGAATCGTGCTTTGTCGCAAGTCCTCATAGTCCTTTCATTACGGATGCCAACGGGGGCCCACAAGGCAGCGGTGATTTTCAACAGCACTATGTCTGGTATTGTCCAAGCGTCCCAGCCGGAGTGACCTCCTTCACGGTGACTCCGAGCAACTCGAACCTTTACTACGTGCAGCTAAATATCACTGAATGGGAGGCCGGATCATTGGCGGCCTCCTGCTCGCCAATTAGCGCCTGCTTTGAGAATGTGGACAATTTTGAGCAGGCAGGAAATTCGACCGGTGGAACTACAGCCACGATCACGACCAGCGGTTCGGCAGTTAACGCTAATGATCTGATATTTGCGGTAACCGAGGTGCCCTGCTGTAGTTTCACCGCTAATCCCGGCACGGGATATACCGGAATAACCGTGGCTCCTGGCGTTACGCCAGGAATGGTTTCCGAAGCAGAAGCACCGACAACAACCGGAATCCAAACAGCAACTACAACCTGGACTGGGGGAAGCACTCCGTGGTTTGGCGTGATCGTCCCCATAGTAGGAGCTGAGGCCGCTCCGGTGGTGCCGACGGTGAGCAGCGTATCGCCGAATAGCGGGCCGATAGGCACGACAGTCACGATCACAGGGTCGAACTTCGGAGCGGTCCAGGGAGCGGTCAGCTTCAATGGGACTGCGGCGGCGGTGAAGAGCTGGAGCCCGTCCGGTATTTTGGCGGCGGTGCCGACGGGGGCTACTTCAGGGAACATCGTTGTAACGGCGGGCGGCGTACAGACCAAAGGCGTGAACTTCACTGCGTTACCCAGCGCTCTGCCAACTGCAACGCAGGTCGTGACGGCGATCGAAAATGTAAACAACTATTGGATCGCTAACAATGCGCCGGGCAACGCCGACTGGACGGAAGCAACTTACTTCACGGGCGATCTGGCGGCTTACGATGCCACCGGACAATCGAATTATCTAACTTTTGCGCAGACTTGGGCGGCGAATAACAGCTACAGCCTTTGCGGGACGACTTGCGGGGAAGGCGCGAGCGGAAATACGACCAACTACCCCAATTACCAAGCGGCCGGGCAGGTCTACATCCGTTTGTCCCAACTCAGTAACCAATCATCGGATTTATCGGGCATTACGGAAAGCGTCAATGGAATGGTCAACAGCACTGTTGACAACGAGTGGACGTGGATCGACGCGATCAATATGTCCGCACCCAACTTTGCCGAGCTGGGATCCATCGACGATAACACCGAATACTACAGTACGATGTACGCGCTCTACTATTACGCAAAGCATACGTTGGGGCTCTATGATTCAACCACCGGACTCTGGTGGGAAAATAGCACGTACGTCAATACCAGCACCTACTGGTCGCGCGGCAACGGTTGGGTCTTTGCCGCTCTTGCCAAGATACTTTCCGTTCTCCCGAAATCCGATCCGCACTATCAGGAATACCTCAGCACCTTCACTACTATGGCCCAGGCGCTGGCTGCACGCCAGCAACCTGGTGGCTACTGGAACTCCGACCTTGGTGGAACCGACAACGCTGGGCCTGAGAGCAGTGGCACGTCCTTCTTTCTCTATGGACTTGCCTGGGGGTTGAACAACGGCGTCCTGGATCAGAACACCTATTTGCCGGTAGTCCAGAATGCCTGGAACTTCCTGGCGAACACTGCGATTCAAACATCGCCATCCGGCCTGCTGGGGTACGTGCAGCCTTCGGGCAGCGCTCCCGGCCCGACCACAGCCACCACCACGGAAGATTTTGGCGTGGGGGCGTTTCTACTGGCCGGCCACCAGATGCAGTTGCTAGTTCAGTGACGCCGAAGCGCCCTTGCACTGGAAAGGAAAATGCTCACGAGCGACGCCCAGAGGTCCATCAATTCCGTGGGCGAGAAACAGATGAAACTTCGTCTTACAGGTATTTTGGCGTGTTTATGCGCCACAAGACGCGGCCTAAGTTATTGAGCGTATAGGTTAGTTGGCCCTTGACACGGTAGAAGTCTGCGGTTCGAGCCCGCACGGGCCTACCACTTCATTCATCAAAACCCCTGGACTGATCGAGAAACGTCGCCATCTGCGTCGCTACGCACTTCCACCAGGCGACGGCCTGCAAGACGGATCGCGGATTGGGGATCGTGGGTAGGAAGATACACTGTAGGGCGGGCCCGACTGAGACGTTTGATCTCGTCTAGCGTTGCGCTCGCGACGTCGTCATCCCCGCTTACACCATCCACCCGGCCGGCGAGCATCAGTCGCTCGTCATAAGAGGTATCGCCAGCCAGAAAGAACGTTGTATCGTCCTGCTCAACGATGACGGAAAGGTGATTCGCCGTGTGCCCGGGCGTGGGGACCGCGACAACATCCCCTGCTTCCGTCAATCGCTTACTGGCAGCGAACGGGCCAAACGCCTCCGGCGCGAGGTCGAGTGGTTTTGGATCAAACCAGGAAGGCCACCGGTTCGGGAGGTATCCGCGCACGCGGCCTGCCCATCCGCTTGCCGTTCGGAGTTCGCCTCGAGCCACAAAGATCTCAACGTGCGGGAAATGCGCAAGACCACCATCGTGATCGATGTGCAGATGGGTGAGGACGACCCGTTTCACATCGCGCGTGCCTATGCCGAGCGCCCGCAATTGCGGACCGATTTCCTCCTCGGGGCCGATCCGAAACGCGACTTCCCATCGGATGTAGGGGTGAAGCGACTTGCCGCTTTCGAGCAGATGCGCGCCTTGGCCCGTATCCACTACGATGACCCCTTCAGGGTGGTCAATGATCCATGCGTAAGTGGGAAGCCATTCGGTCCAGTCTCAGTCGGCGAAAATGGCGAGCCGACGTCGCAACCCGCGTCCATGCCCCTCGACCTGCGCGGTCTTGACCCGGACGGAACCAGTTTGGAGGGCATATAGCTTCATAACAAGAATCTCCATGATTCCAACGAGCGCCCGCCTTGGACCCGCGCTACTCTGCGCACACGATCAGACGTCGTTCCCGGCTCTCACTACAACAGCGCGCACTACCGCCGGCTGGTCGAAGTGCACCATGTGGCCGGCATCCAGTACTAGAATTTCCGTCTTCGCTGGGGCGGCAATGGCGTGCGGCAGTTGCGTAACGATCGCGGTCGGGGTCAGCGGGTCTTGCTCGCCAAATACGTAATGAACAGGCATCGCCAGCTGGGGCGGATGGGCAAACAAGTCCAATGACACCAGCTCCGGCAACAGTTTGCGCTGGACCAGATTCAAATTGCGCAAGGCCTTGGCCGTGCCAACAAGACCGTAGGTACGGATCATGCCGAACAAAGTTTCCCTCAACAGAGTGCTGAATTTCTTGCCGCGCTCGATTCCACCAAGATCGGTCAATAATCTGGCGCGCCGTTGGAACGCAGAAGGATTTGTATAGGGCGGCTCCCCAAGTTTCTTCAGCTTTCCGATGAATCGCCGATCCCCTGAAAGAACACTCTGCCTTTGGAGAAACGTGTTGACGGAGGCGTCACTGCGAATGGTACTTGAGTCGGGGGAGATGGCGATTACCGCCTTTGCCTTTTCGGGTTCGTGCTCCAATGCTTGCAGGGCAATCGTGGCGCCCAAAGAAATCCCAAACACGATGACGGCTTGCTTGGTCTCATTTTGCAACCACTGCAGAACGGTGCGCAGGTCATCCACCTGCTGTTGCAAGGAGACGCTCTTCGCATCTTGCTGCGACGCCGCGCCGCAGCCGCGTTGCTCCCAGTAACCCACTAGGAATTCGCTCTCCAGATGCAAATGTTGCTGAATTTTTGCCACTTCGTGCAACACGGGAAGGCCCGGCCCAGCTTGAACGATTAGAATTGGAGGCAGCCCAGTACGTTCGGCGCACAAACGGATCTGCTGAGTAGAGCCATTAATTTCGAGCTTGACCGTTTTCTCTATTGCCAGCCGTGTGCTGCCAGTCCTTGCGCGACGTGGATCTAGCACAGGCTGATCCCTCTGGTGGTCAAGGCTTCCGCGTTTATCGTGCGTCGGCGCTCCATGCGCCGCTCGGCGTGGAGATGCAGGCAAGACCAGTCGCACATTTGGCGCACAGTTCTAGAACCCATTCGGGGCAGCATCCGATTATGTGCCCTTACGACGCTTTCGCCACGCTGTTTCTGGGCCATTCCGCATCCTCGCAATTATCTCTCTACTGGATTCCGCCTTATCGGAGGCGTCCAGGAGTACACTCTCCCGAGGCCGGGGAAGCCAATGGGGAAATCCTGGCCAAGATTATTCCCACTGGAGATATTGCCGATGACCTCGCCCCTGGATCGCAGAACTTTTCTGCAAGTTAGTTCAGCCCTCGCGGCGCTCGTCAGTCAGACGGCGCATTCACAGGTCAAAACAGTTCCGCGCGCCAGTCGGGTTCCGGTGAAGAACCGGAAAAACTTCGTGGGAATCCAGGTCCGAGGGTTTGCCTGGGTGGACGAGGGCGTCGATCAGGTGCTCGATAACCTTCAACAAAAGGGTGGGGTCAACACGATCTTCGCTTACACATTTGCTTACGGAGAACAGCGTCAGCGGAAGGGCGGGTCCATCCCGCTGCCCGATCACGGGATCTCCGGAACCACCGATGTTACGGTTGGCGCGTTCTACGATTACGATCCGAAATATTTCCAGAACACCATCCTGAAGGATTTCCGCTCGAGCGCCTACGGCAAGTTCAATGTGATTGAGGACGTTGCGCCGAAGGCCAAGGCGCGGGGCATGGATTTCTTTGCCTGGGACCTGAACAATCCCGGAGCCGCTTTGGTTCACCAGATTCCGAATTATGCGGAAGTCACCGAGGTCGATGCCTATGGGCGGCGAACCACGAACGCCTGCTTCAACCACCCGGACTACCGCGCGTTTCTGAGCGGCAAAATCGAGAGTTTGCTGAGCGGCTATCCGGGCGAGGTGGACGGAATAGCCTGGGGCTCCGAGCGCACGGGGCCACTGGAAAACATGATCAGCGGCGCGAGCATCGCCACCTGCTTCTGCCAGTTCTGCCAAGCAAAGGCTCGCGAGCTGGGCATCTCGGTGGAACGCGCACAGGAGGGATACCGCGAGCTCGAACAGCTCTTCCAGGCCGCGTCCCAGGATCAGCGGCCTGTGGACGGCTACTTCACCGCCTTTTGGAGGCTGCTGCTCAAGTACCCCGAAATTCTGAGTTGGGAGACCCTCTGGACGGACAGCCTGCAAGGGGTCGAGGCCGAGCTGTACGGCATGGCGAAAGGGATTGCACCGCAGAAACCCTTCGGCTTTCACATCATGCAAAGCATGACGTTCAGCCCGTTTTATCGAGCCGAGGAAGACTACACGAAGAGAAGGGACTTTGCGGATTTCCTGAAGCCTGCGACGTACAACAACGCCGGCGGCCCGCGCATGGCGGCGTACCTGGACCGCCTGAGCGGCACCATCTTCCACGACGCAACTCCAAATGACTTCCTCCAGCTCTACTACAAAATCATGAATTACCAGGAGGCGCCGTACGACCAACTGGCCGCCACCGGTCTCTCCGCGGATTACGTGGCGAAAGAAACCAAGCGAGCCCTCGACGGCGTCGCTGGAGAGGTGAAGATTTATCCGGGAATCGACATTGACGTGCCGGTCCTCGGCGGGGGCCCCAAGCCGACGGACAAGCGAACCAAACCGGAGGACGTAAGCCGCTCTCTCAAGGCTGCATTCGGGGCGGGCGCCGACGGCGTTGTACTGTCGCGCGAGTACGCCGAGATGTGGCTAACCAACCTCTCCGCCGCCGGAGATACCTTGAAGGAGATCTTCGCTCAATCGAAATCGTAGACGCTAGCAGAGAAATCCCCCTGACGGCGCGTGGAAGGGTTCTCTTTACAACTGCGGCCAGAAAAGAATAAATTCCCGTTGAAGCGAAATTGTTTTTTGCAGTGCATAGGAGAGACGCACATGAAATCGACAGGTCGTCGCGATTTTCTGAAGCAGACCGGATTGATGGGATCGATGGCAATGATGGCAGGGTTGCCGAGTGACGCGATGGCCTTGGGCGGCGAGCGCGGCCGCGTGATCGAGAGTGCGGTGCCACCTCCGCAATCCGATGCGGCGCCGACTTATCACATCAAGTTTGCGGTGTGCGGCATGAGTCACGACCACATCTACGGCATGATCGGCGCAATCCAGCGCGGCGGCGGAGAGCTCGTGGAGGCCTGGGCCGGCGAAGACGACAAGCTGGCGGCTTTCACAAAGCGATTTCCGGACGTAAAGATCGTGAAGACCCAAGATGAAATTGTGAACGACTCTTCAATCCAATTGGTGCTCAGCTCGCAGGTCGCAAGCGAACGGGCCGCGCTGGGAATCCGCGTCATGAAGAGTGGCAAGGATTTTCTATCGGACAAGCCGGGCATGACGACGCTCGAGCAACTCGCGGACGTGCGCAGGACCATCGCGGAGACCAAGCGCATCTACGGCATCATGTACAGCGAGCGCCTCGAAGTGAAGGCGTCGGTGTACGCGGGAGTATTGGTCCAGCAAGGCGCGATTGGGAAGGTGATTCAGACCATCAACATTGCGCCGCACCAAGTCATTCAGGGAAGGGGCGATGCGGGGGGCGGAACGGGGCGGCCGGAATGGTTCTGGAACCCCGATCAGGCTGGAGGAATTCTTTGCGACATCGGTTCGCACCAGGTGGATCAGTTTCTGTATTACACGGGATCGAAGCAGGCCGAGGTGGTGGAGTCGCAGGTTGCAAATGTGCGGCATCCTGAGCGTCCGCGGTTCCAGGATTTCGGCGACATGGTCCTGCGCGGTGACCGTGGCCTCGGTTACGTGCGGCTGGACTGGTTCACACCCAATGGCTTAGGGACTTGGGGAGATGGGCGGCTTTTCATTCTGGGCACCGATGGCTACATCGAAGTCCGCAAATATACCAACGTAGGGGTCGGCCATCAGGGGAACAACCTCTTCATCGTGGACAAACAGCAGGCGCGATACATCGATTGCAACAATATGCCGCTGCCGTTTGGGCCGGAGTTTGTCGCGGACATCGTGAATCGCACGCACGTGGCGCAAGACCAAGAGCAATGCCTGCTGGCGGCGGAGTTGGTCATCAAGGCGCAGAAGAACGCCACGATGGTGACGTTGAAAGAATAGCGGCTGCCTCTACCAGATTCGGCAGCGAGCGCTTGCGGGACGCACCATGGCGTCGCCATCCTTGCAGGAATAAGCGGAAGCGAATTCGGGCAAGTTCGACATCGGGCCGTTTACGCGGAAGCGGGAGATCGGGTGGGGATCTGTGTTGGTTAGCAGGACTTCGCGTTCGACACGCATGTTGTCTCCCCAGATGCGCGCCCAACCGAGGAAAAAGCGCTGGTCGGGCGTCATACCATCAATCGGGGCAATGTTCTTTCCCGCGATTGTCTTCTCGAACGCGGCGTGAGCGATGGTGATTCCTCCGAGATCGGCGATGCTCTCTCCCTCGACCAGTTTGCCATTCTCGTTCAGCCCCGGCTGAACGGTGTAGCCGTCGAATTGCTGCACGATGCACGCGGCGCGCGCCTCAAAATTCTTGCGGTCCTCGGGCGTCCACCAGTTTTTTAAATTTCCCTGTGCGTCAAACTGGCTGCCGGAATCGTCGAAGCCGTGAGTCATCTCGTGCCCGATGACGGCGCCGATGCCGCCGTAATTGAGCGCTTCATCCGACTTTGGGTCGAAGAAGGGTGGCTGCAAAATTCCGGCGGGAAAAACCACTTCGTTCATCGTCGGATTGTAGTAAGCATTCACGCTAGGCGTCGTGATCCCCCACTCTGTGCGATCTATCGGCTTGCCAATTTGCGCGAGATTGCGGCGGAACTCGAAGAGCGCGCCCTGGAACGCATTCTGCGCGTAGGAATCGCGCGTGACCGTGTAGCTGGAATAGTCGCGCCATTTATCGGGATAGCCGATCTTGAGCGTGAGCGCGTCGAGTTTGGCGAGGGCCTGCTTGCGCGTCTCCGGCCCCATCCAGTCCAGCGTCTCGATGTCGGCGTGCAATGCCGCAATAAGGTTGTGAACCATCTGCAGCGCCGCGGCTTTGGCCTCGGGCGGAAATGTTTTTTCCACGTACTTCTGGCCCAGCGCTTCTCCGAGGTATCCGTCGGTGGCGCTGACGCAGCGCTTCCAGCGTGGCTCCGGATCCTTCACGCCCTCGAGCGTGCGGCTGTAAAAATCGAAGTCTTCGTCCAGAATGTGCGAGGAAAGCCGCGGCGCAGCGGCGTTGATCAGGCACCACCGCAAATACGATTTCCAGCCGGCAAAAGACACCGAGTCAAGCATTTGGTCAAGTTGCTGAAAAAATTTCGGTTGGCCGACGTTTACGGCATTGATGTCCGGGAAGCCGACCTCGCGGAAATAAGAATCCCAGGAGAACTGCGCCGTCAAATTCCTGAGCGCCCCTCGATCCATGCGATTGTAATTCGCGGCCGGATTGCGGAGGTCTTCGGGTTTCGATGAGGCTTGTGCGAGTTGTTTTTCGATAGCCATCACAGTCTTCGCTTCGGCGGCCGCCGCGTCGCGCGAATCGCCCAGGAAGACGAACATTGTCGTGACGTGCGCGAGATACTTCTCGCGCAGTTGCTGTGACGCGGCGTCGTCGCGAAAGTAGTAGTCCCGCTCCGGTAGCCCCAAGCCGCCTTGAAACGCGACGCCGATAACTTGCGAGCTGTCCTTAAAATCCGGCTCCGAGGAAAACTCGAATAAGGCATCCACCCCGAATCCTTGCAAGCGCGCGATCTCAGCCTGAAGGCTCCCCTGGCTCGAAATGGCGGCGATCCGTTCCAACTCCGGCTGGATCGGCTTGATTCCCTGAGACTCGATGCTGGAAGTGTCCATACAACTTCCATACAAATCGCCGATCTTCTGTTCGTTCGAGCCTTTGGGAGCGTGGCGATCTTTCGCGGCGGCATCCAAAATGTCGTGCAGAGTTTCTTCATTCTTGTTCGCCAGCTCGGCAAAGCGTCCCCAGTCAGCGTAGGAGGGCGGGACGGGATTGTGGAGTAGCCAGCCGCCGGTCGCGAACTGGTAGAAATCAGCGCATGGTTTGCAGGTTGTGTCGAGATCGGACAGGTTGAAGCCACGGCTGTTTGTGCCGCTCGAATGAACGGACTGACTCGGCAGCGCGGCGGCAATCACGATTAGGGCCAATGAATACGCTGTGATTACAGCCCAGCGTTGCATGCGCATTGAACCCGTCTCCCCCGGAGCTGGCCCGGAATTCTGCGGTGGAAAGCTGATAGCGACACGTTACTGGCGACCGTTGCCGCGTGTCAAATCATAGCCACTTTCGCTCAGTCTGGATCGCGAGCGTCGCGTGCGCCGCCTTTGGGCGTTTCGGGAAAGGGCACATTGCCGCGGAGGCCTTGCCAAAGAATGTGGTTGAAGCGATCGGTGTCGATTTCATCGGCATCGGAAAAATTCATGCCGCGCGTTTTCTCTGCCCAATACGCTGCATCGTGCCGCGGATGCGCGTAGGCGGCTTCGCGCGGGCTAAGGCGCGTTCCGGCGGCCAGAGGCGGCAGCGGCAACGCCGTCGTGCGGAGCACTTGCGGCACGGCGGCCTGATATCTCCACGGACGCAGCGTGCGCTCGAAAACCGCGCTCATCGGCTCAACGGAAGCGTCGTTCAACCCGAGCGGGGCGATCCCAAGAATATCTTCCATGGTGCGCAACAGATTGACCGTGGCGTAGTGCGAGGAGACGACGACGTTCTGACGCACGTAGGGCCCGGCGACCAGCGCGACCGTGCGATGCGCGTCCACATGGTCCGGCCCATTTTGCGCGTCGTCTTCCACGACGAAAATGAGCGTGTCGTCGCGATAGGGGCTGTTGGCCACGGTTTGAAGTACCAGGCCGACCGCGTAGTCGTTGTCCGCCATTTCCGTCTCGACGGTGTTTGCGCCGTCTATCGCGTCCGCGAACTCGCCGAAGTGATCGCGCCCGAGGCGAAGCAATTCGAGCGTCGGAAGATTCTTGTTGGCGACGTAATCGGAAAATTCCCGCTTCCACTCCTGCACGCGCCAGTAGTCCGGAAACTTGAGATCGAATCCACGAAAATAAGGATCGGTTACAGCCATGAGTTCGCGGCGCGTGGGAAACGCTACGACTTGTCCCAGGGCGTGCGGATCGCGTTGCAGAGGAATCAAGGCCGGCTCGTCTTTGGGTTTATCGTAGGGATCGAGATCCAGAAAAAAGCCATAATTCCGCAGTGAAAGTCCGGCCTTCATCGCATCGCCCCAGAGATAACCGGCCCCTCCATCATCATCAGAGTCGTCCGGAGCGAACGCGTCGGCAGGGCCGGGGAGAAGGTCGGGGTCGTCCGGCGTGCGAGGCTTGGAGACGCGCCGCTCCGCGGGAGTCGGATAGGCAGGGTTGACGTTGCGGTTGGTGCCCTCGTAGTCGTACGCGGCGCCGTGCTCGGCGTATTCCATTGGCACGGTCTTTTCCAGCGCGTCGGTGGCGCGCGCAGCCGTGCTCCAGTTCCAACCGTCGCCGCTGACCTCGCCACTCACGAAGAAATTATCGAGCGTGACGAACGTGCGCGCAATGCGGTGATGATTCGGCGCGATCGGCTCGGGCAGCAGCGTCAATTTCGGATCGCCGTTGCCCCGGCCGAGATCGCCCAGCACCTGGTCGTAGCTCCGGTTCTCCTTGATGATGTAAATGACGTGGTGAATGTGGGTGTGCAGAAAATCGCTCGCAATCGTGCTCTGCTTTAATGAAGCAATGTGAAAATGATCGTTCTCCGCGACGACGGCCGTCAGCCGCGCAAGTTCCGGCCGACTGGGCGCCGGGAGCGACAAGAGTCCCGCTAGCGTGAGTTGCAGAATGTACTGATTTGACGCGCGACACGCGTCCGCCGCTTGGCCCTTGATGGCCGTGGAGCTGCGGCAGGCTGCGGCATTTGGTCCCGCAATACTTTTCCCGTTCACGACGTAGAGGCGCGCGCCGGACTTGCTCACACTCACAGAATTGGGATACCACCCGGTTGGGATGAGTCCAACCACTTCGCCCTTTGCGCCGTCCAGGCGCACGACGGCCACCGCATTCGTGCCCCCGTCGGTGACGTAGAGAGTCTTCTCATCCGGGGAGAGAGCGAGGCTGTTCGGATTGCTTCCCCGAAAATTGGACGGGTTGGCAAAAACTGCAGCGGGCGCTGTGACGCCGAACTGCGACGCGACCTTCTGCGAATGCGTGTCGATGACGGCGACGGAATCGCTGTTGTCGAGCGCGACGTAAAGCTGACTTCCATCGCGATTTAGGAGAATCCGATTGGGCGAGCCGCGCACGGGGATGCGTGCGATGACGTGCGGAGAATCTCCCAGCGCGAGTACATCTATTTCACGATCGCGCAGGCTGGAGACGTAGGCGACTCCTTCGCCGGAAACGGCCACCCAGTAGGGATATTCGCCGCCCGGCACTCCGGACTTTGCGGTGTCGCTCTTGCCCGGGCGCAAATCGAGTTCGGCAACTTTCCGCCGCGCTGCCAAGTCCACTTCGCTGATGGAATCATTCTCGTAGTTCGCGGCAACCAGCGTGCGGCCCGATGGCGTAACCGCGAGACCGGCGACGAGCGGCTTTTCGTCTATCCCGAGACCCGCAGCGTGCCCCAACGGAATTGGACTGCCAGATTCCGCCCACTGTTCTCCTGAACGCTCGAAGATATGAATGCAATCTTCCGCTCCACCCGAAACGTAAAACGCATCGCCAGACGGATTCCACGCCAGGCCATCGAAGGCCATTCCGACCCTGAGTACTTGGAGCTTCTTGGGAGTCGCGGTCGAAACATCGTAAACGAAGACGAAGTCGCCGGACTCACCGGCGATGAGCTTCCCTTTGTCGTCGGCGACGCGGTTGTAACCGCTGGTGAGTATCAGGAGCGTCTTGGCGTCGGGGCTGAGCGCGGTGCTCACGGCGTCGCTCGCGGCGTAATTGGGGTGATCCGCGTAACCTGGTCGAAGCAATCCAAATTGCGCGCCCGCGGCGGCCGTAGGCGTGATGCTCATTCCGGTAGGAAGCATCTGCGGGGCGCGTCGCGGCTGGGGTGTTTGTTTGGCGCCTGCGATTCGCGCGCTTGCGGCGAAAACCAGGGCCAGCGCCGCGCAGAGTAGGAGAGGTCTTAGCTTGCGAATCATGCCGGCTCCTTGATTCTCGTGAACTCGTGCACCGCAGGATTGCACGCAAAGTTTGGCAAATGCAGATTGCAGTGTCAAAGACCATTCCCAGGTCATTACTTTTGCGGCCCGAGGGCCATGACGCGCTCTTCGAGTGCTTTAGCAATCTGCTGCGGATCCGATCCCGCAGGGAATTCCACCAGTTCTCCCACGTACACCCGAATGCGGCCCGGGCGATTGAAGCGCGTTCCCGCCTTGCGAATTTCATACGCTCCTTCGATTCGCATCGGTAGGACGGGCAGGCGCAAATTGTTCACTAGCAGTCCCACACCAGCATAGAAACTGTGAATGGCTCCGTCGGGTGTGATCTCGCCTTCGGGAAAAATCACGATGCTGTAGCCGCGATCCACCAGCTCGCCGGCGAAGCGGAAGCTCTCGCGAAATCCGGATTGCCTCGGCAGCGGGAAGACGTTGAACAGCGCGACCGTCAAGAAGTAGCTGACTCGATACGCCCACCGCTTAACAAAAAACCATTCGCGCGGCGGGCGGCGCATCCGCCCGAGGAATTCACCGCCCATCGCGACGGCCAAACGATATCGTAGCCGGGGGGGCAGCGCCGCTAAGAGAAATCCAATATCGAGATAAAGCTGGTGATTGGAAACGACCAGCACCGGCCCGCGCACGCCTTTCATCTTCTCGCGGCCAAACACGCGTGGGTGCGCCATGAGGTGCGTCGCGGGCCATGTCAGCAGGTAATAGATCACGGCGCGTATCCAGGTGATCGGCCAGCGCCGCGGCCAAAGCGGAAATACAAACGCCGGCACTTTGCGATCGGCCTTGCCCAAAAGCTGTTCGATTTCCGCCACCGTGCGGGCATTCGTGAAGCGCGTCTCGTCCAGATCTACCTGGAAACGGTCCTCAATTGCGCTGAGTAGTTCGACGCGATCCAAGGAACTCAAGCCGACTTCCGTTTCCAGGTCCGCCGAATGGGAAACTGCGCCGGCTCCGTTATGCACCTTGCGAATCAATTCACCGAGTCGGTCTTCAGCGGGAGCGCTCGAAGATTGCGTCGCTCCTTTCGTGAGGGCGGCCACAGCGGTCTCGCGAATCACTCCAGCGCGGGGCTTGCCCGTTGCGGTGCGCGGGAAATCCGCGTCGGGCCAGACCCACCACCGGCGGATACGCTGATATTCTGCGAGCGATTGATTGGCGCGCGCGAGCAGGTCTGGAACATTGGCATTGCTATCAGCGAGCAGAACGACGGCGCATGGCTCGGCATTCCCGGCAGTCTCCAATCCGAATACTAGACAATCCCGTACTTCGGGCTGGCGGCGCAAGGCCGCCTCGAGATCTCCCGGATATACGTTCATGCCTGCGGGCGTGACGATGACGTCTTTCTTCCGGCCGCGAAAATAAAGATTTCCCTCGGCGTCCATCTCTCCGACGTCGCCCGTGCGATACCAGCCCTGATTTTCCTCGGTGAGCGACCTCTGCCCTCGCGAATCCCAATACGCCGCGGCGACATTTGCCCCGCGCACGAGAATTTCGCCGTCCTCGCTCAACCGCACTTCACGGCCATTGAGAACCTTGCCGATGGAGCCGCTCCCGATGTGGAATGGGTGGTTGACACTCACGAGCGACGTGGTCTCGGTGAGGCCGTAGCCTTGCACCACGGCAAATCCCAGGCGCATCCAGAACTCCTCCGTCCCCGGACGCAACGCAGCTCCGCCGGAAATCACGGCCCAAAACTTCCAACCGAACCGGCGATGAATCTTCCGGAAGCGCCACATCCGGCGCACGAAGGGCACGCCCTCGGCCGCGGCGTAGGCGCGGCGGAACTTGTCGGTTTGGCCTGCGGTTTCCAGATCGCGTTCGAGTTTGCCTTGCAGCGCCTCCAGCACTCGGGGCACGGCCACCAGGACGGAGACTCGCTCGGCCCGAATATTGCGCAGAATCTCCGCAGGATTCAGGGATTCCCCAAAGACCACAACTCCAGCCAATAGCGGCGGTAGAAACAGTCCCATGAATTGTCCGAAGACGTGGCTCAGCGGCACGGCATTGAGAAACCGGATGGGGTGAAACGGTCGCTCGTATTTCAGATAAGGCCGGATCTGCGCCTCCAGCGGCTCAAGATTGGCCAGGATATTTCCATGCGAGATGACGACCCCTTTAGGGTCAGAAGTAGTGCCCGACGTAAAAAGGATTTCTGCGATGGATTCCCGTCTGAGCGGCGGTGACGCGTACGGCCCTGAGGGATGGCGGCTGACGCTCTCGCTCAAGTCTTCCAGAATGAGTGTGGGCAAGACGCGACCTGTCAGGGCGCGATCCCTTGAGATTACGGAGAACTTAGCCTGAACCTGCGTGATGACCTTCGTGGCGAAATCCGGCAAGGCTCCGTAGTCGATGGGGACGGACACTGCCCCGCGCAGCAGGCAGCCACAGAAGGCTGCCACCCACTCAGCGGAGTTCGGGCCCCAAATCAAGACGCGATCACCCGGCTCTACCCCCGACGCCTCCAACTCCCGTGCAAACTGGTTGGAAGCCTCTACCAGCCGGGAATACGTCCACACACTGCGCCGGTAGCCGAGGGGCTCGCTATAGGCGGGCTGTCGCCCCAGTGACGCAAACTCGGCTACAAATTCCGCGAGGGATTTCCTGGACATGGTCTGTCGCCCGGTAGTTTCCCACGGTTGCGGCCTGGGCGACCGAAAAAGTGGAACTGAGCTCGAGATCCCATCAGCCTTCGTGCTGGTGCCGCTAAGTTGGCGCGCTGCGCATCTAAAGCTTTTATATTCAATTGGTTGGCTTGGTCCTTGGCGCCTAAGTAAACCCTTCAGGGTCTGGACACTCAAGCGGGCCCGTGCTAGTATGTTTTCGCGTTTGTTGCTCTTGTGATTTCTTTTAACTCGTTCAACGAGGCTGCAGGTCAATTCAACCTGGCAGCCTTTTCGTTTTAGACGGGCTAGAGGCGGTCGGCGAGTCCCTTCCGTTGGGGGGCCGTCCCGTTACGAGAGGCACCAAATAGCTCCATGATGAAAGAATGAGGAACGAACGTGAAAGAGCAAGGAACAGTGAAGTGGTTCAACGCCAGCAAGGGGTACGGGTTCATCCAGCGCCAATCCGGTGAGGATGTCTTCGTCCATTTTTCCGCAATCCAGATGGACGGCTACAAGAGCCTCAACGAAGGCCAGGCAGTTGAGTTCGAAGTTCGGACGGGCCCGAAGGGCTTGCAGGCGGAGAACGTTACCAGCCTCTAGCCAGGCAGTCGGCGAGTCCGGTCCAGCAAAACGTGATCGGACTCGCCTTCTCAAATCGAGTCCCCAGGTTTTCGGATCTTCTGTGAAGGAGGTAACCTTGCAAGTTCTTCCCGTGGGGCAGTACATCAATCATGAGATTTACGGACTCGGCGTCGTTACCGATTCCGATCCCGAACGCACGACCGTCGATTTCGATGCTTACGGCATAAAGAAATTCGTCACTAGCATCATGACCGCGGAGCTCGTCGGCGAGGCTCCCGCAAAATCCGGCCGACCGAAGCGCCGCTCTCGACGCGCGGCCGCCGTGTCCGCCCGCGTCTAAGATTTCTAATCCGGCCTTGTGAACTCCCGTCTTTCCTCCTTGTGGGACGGGTGTCTTCACTTGCGGAAGATTGCAGTGCGGTGGTGTCGAAAATGCTCGCCTGGAACATGACCACAACAAATAGTAGCTTTTTACTTGACACCACAAGTGACCCGCCCGACAATCCTCACGACTTTTCCGCGCCCTCCTGCCTTTGCGGAATCGTCCTGGGGGTAGTGTGCAATATCTTCCCGGCTGGACGGTTCAATGCATCAATCCGGAGTGCCCGGGCCGTGGCCACTGGCTTCGTGCCGGTGCGGAAGGCCTGGAGCAGTGCAGCAACTGCGGCTCGCCGCTGCATAACGTGCCGCCGCCGCTTGGGCCTCGATTCCGACTGCGCCCGCGGTCGCTGGGCACCTACCGCCCGATGCGCCGGCCGAGGTAGTCCACGTTTGTGTGATCTCGCTCGCCGCAAGCACACGCCGGCGGCGAATGGGTAGCTCGCTGTCCCGGTAGCTCACAGCACGCGGGCTACCGGGATCGTCCCTAGCGCGGCGTGCCGCAACCCTGCTTGTTTCCTTTAGCTTCCAGCTGTAAAAATTTTTCTGAGGTTTTCCGTATCGCAGGGGCCCCCATTCGCATCTGATATTTTGAAAGTCGTCCCTCTCTGGGGAGGTCATACTTTTATGAGTCGCAATTCATTGGAAGCTGTGGGCGTTCGTTACACCGGCTGGGCGGCGCTCAACCGCGACCCGCAGGAGGACGTTGTCGAATTCGTGTGCCCTCACTGTGGGCAGCGCGGCGCGAAATCGGCGCGGCGCGCGCGCACCCAGTATCACTTCACCGACGGTTTCCTGCAGGATCTGCAAGGTGAGCTGACATCCTGCCGGAACTGCAAGCAGCCGTTGCATCTTGCACCGGTTGTTCTATTACACGATCAGGATGAGAAGCGGCGCTTTCAGGCGATCTTCGCCGACGAGCTGGCCACCTCATCCAATTAATTTTCACATTCACTCTGCATCATTGAAAAAGGCCGGTCCGTGTGGACCGGCCTTTTATTTTGTGCGCCTGAGAAATTTATTTCCGCCCGGCACAAGCGGGCGGGCGCTTCACGGCCTACCGGCGATCGTGATCACGCGGGCCGCAGCGCTCGCGAAGTTCGGCCAGCTCGCGCCGGTCACGGTCGGCCTGACGGCTGTTGAAACCGTGGCGATCGATGTCGCGCTGGAGTTTGTACTCCTGCTGGTCGATTTTCCTGTAGCAATCGTCATCGGCACGCGCGGTTGTGGCCATACCTCCCATCGCTACAAACCCGCCGAGCAGAACAGTTAGAACTGCTGCCTTCTGGATGATCTTCTTGAGAGTGGGGCGCATGAGACACCTCCTTGCCAACCGGTGCGTCCTTTGGCTGGGAAAGGGCGTCGCTCACAGTGGTTAGATGGCGACTGGGAAAATCGGGTTGTCCCTACGAGGACGAACCAGTGGGCGCCGCCAGATCCGATTCCATTACTCGCTCAGCAGCGAATCCGGAGCCTGGTGGTGCGTTACGAGCCACTTCTGGATTCGCTCGAACGCCTCATCCACATTGTCCGCGAATTCGAGTAGGCCGTACTCTTCCTCGCTGATCGTGCCGCAGCGAACCATCTCGCGCCAATTAAGAATTTTGTCCCAGTACTTGCGGCCGTAAATCAGGACTTGGTTGCGCCGCTGCAGCTTTCCCGTTTGCAGCAGCGTGAGCATTTCCCAAAGTTCGTCCATCGTCCCGAAGCCGCCGGGGAAAACAATCAGCGCCTTGGCCAGTTGCGCGAACCAGAGTTTGCGCATGAAAAAATAGTGAAACATGAAGCTCAGCTCAGGACTGATGTAACCGTTGGGCCACTGCTCGTGCGGCAATTCGATGCTCAGGCCGATCGACTTTCCGCCGGCTTCCGCAGCGCCGCGATTGGCCGCTTCCATGATGCCCGGCCCGCCGCCGGAACAAATCACGAAGCGGCGC
>Ga0181538_10001023_pt1 | contig 32400 bp, 24 predicted proteins | sample PEATcosm2014_Bin_40_FD_119773 | JGI IMG/M metagenome (GOLD analysis project Ga0181538, IMG submission 119773) | Peatland microbial communities from MTU Mesocosm Facility, Houghton, MI, USA - PEATcosm2014_Bin23_30_metaG | ecosystem: Environmental > Terrestrial > Soil > Wetlands > Peat | place... | reverse complement strand
GCTGAAAAACACTGGAAATGACCCAGCCGCCGATGAACGCCGATAAACGCCGATTGAAAACAAACAACTTATCCGCGTTGATCTGCGTTTATCCGCGGCCTATTTGCCTTTTTCAGCAGCCTGCTAGAGCGCCGAAGCCCATGAAGTAATTGCGATTATATCCGACGCCGTTGGGGTCTTGATGCGGAGGATTGTAAGCTCGCGCGCGACACAGAAGTTGAGGCCCGGCCAAATCCGCCGCCCTGGCTGCATATCGCCGCTCTCGCAGGCGACAACACGCGTTTGCCGACCGAAAACACAATTTGGTGCAAGGCACCTCTCGAGTGCGTTCGCGGCTCAGTAGAGGGTTGCGAGTCATTGCAGGAGCGGGCATCGAAGAATGGGTTCGTTTGGGTTCGTCTGGGTTTGGGGCTGAGGGCTCGCGGAATCGGAACCGGTTTTCTTTTGTGCGTATTGCGGGGGGCGAGGGGGTTCGACGATGGGTTCGTTTGGCGCGCGATTTTCGGGCGGGAGCTGGTGGCGGAGCGCTGGGTGGGGCCGGATTTGGACTGGCGATTGACGCGGTTGAAGCCGTAGGTGAGGCGGAAGGCGCGGTTCCGATGGATGGCGGCCTGGAAGCCGTTGGTAAGCTCGTGGCTGAAGAGGCCGCTTTCGATGGCGGCGAGGCGATATATGGAATGTCGGGCGATGGCGTCGGCGACGAGGGCGGCGATGCGGGGCGTTTGGGGAGGGGCGGGCCCGGTGGAACGGCGGGCGTCAGCCCGATTCTTAGCGAGAGGTTTGGGAGAAGTCGTCATCGGGGGAGATTTAGCACGGGGATGGGGCCGAGGGCGGGGCTGCGGGAGGTAAGTGCCTGGGGAGTGGGGAGTTATTTTTATTGGCGGGCGGTCATCGTTAAGCGGCTCAATTCTGGACGGGCGTGTGTTAGTGGAACTCCTTTGGGGCTTGAGTGGCTCGAATTCGGAAGGGGGCTGGGAGCCTTGGGGGCGTTCGGATTGTCTGCGAATTGGAGGCCGTCCGGGTAGGCGGAAAAAGGGCGCTTGCGGGGAGTAGTGGATCGGTGCCGAGATTCGATGCCTCCTCTCCACACTGATGGCAAAAGCCGCCAGGAGTTCAGAATCGTTAAGATTGAATCATGAAGGGGCGCCTGTATCTGAGACTACCTTCCCAGTTATTTGACGTCGCGACCGAGCCGGGACCTGATCATCGCAGGACACCAGCAGATCACGAGGGAATGGTGGGAGCACCGGCGAAGCAGTTTTCAGATCTATATCTCGCAACTCGTACTCGATGAGGCCGGCGCTGGGGACCCGGCCGTATCGCGGGAGCGTTTGCGGCTTCTGCAGTCCATCCCGCTTCTGGAGATCACGGCCGACGTGGCGGTCCTGGCGTCGGCGTTCCTGGCGTCAGGCAAGATTCCTCGGAAAGCGGCCAGCGACGCCGTGCACATCGCCATTGCGGCGGTTCATGGTATGGATTTCCTGGTAACCTGGAATTGCGTGCACATGGCGAACGCCGTGATTGCGAAGGCTTTGGCGTCCATTTGTGTCGAGCATGGACACGAGTGTCCCATCATTTGCACGCCAGGGGCGCTGTTGGAGGAGTAGGCGATGTCCAAAGACCCGATCGTAGAGGAAGTGCGGCGGATACGTGAGGCTCAGGCTGGCAAGTATGGCTTCGATGTCCACGCGGTCCTGGCAGCTGCGAAGAAGCGCGAGCGCCGCTCCGGCCGTCGGGTGGTCTCATTCGTCTCAAAGAGCCAGAAGCTGAGCACCTGAGGTCTGGTACCACACCGGCGATGATCACCGATCATGAAGCGCGATTGCCGGGAGGTGCAGGCTATCTCTCGGCCTTGCTTCGGTCTGCGCTCCGCCCGGCCATCGGCTCTATCGTGGTGGGGATGCTTTGTGCGAGTGGCGCGTGATCCGACCGGAGCAGCAATACTCAGAATCCGTAAGCCGACTTACCGCAGTGATTCGGTTAGATGCTGCCTGTGTCTTTGAAGAATACGCTTAAGCGTTGGCGAGGAGTCGCCCCGACCTTAGGCGCCTCAGGCTGATGTCTGATTTGGTCGTTTCCTATCGCTCCCGCGAATCGGGGCACTGGAAATCAACCCAGTCGCTGGATGCCCACATCATGGCGGGCATGGTCGTGCGGTGATGCGCCGGCGCGCAAATCAAAAGGGGATTTCTGGTATGCTGTTCCCACTGAGGAGACACCCGGAATGTCCTACAACCAGTGGAGTGCCTCTGCGTTATTTGTTTTCTTGCTTGCGGATCCCGCCGCCATGCGCGCTCAAAGTCCCCGGCAAAAGTTCCCCGTTTACGACCCCAACTCCAGGGTGATGAACGCCAGCCCCCCAGCGGAAAAGCCCGTACCCCACAGCTCCTCGCAACAGAACGGTTCGTCCTGCACGTTAGTGACTTTCGAAGGGCTCGCGAACTTGCAGGCCATTCCGACCTTTCAGGGCATCAGCTTCCCCAACTGGCAGGCGCTCTTGGATAACTCACCGGGCGCGCACGTCAAGAACGAACCCTCGCTCATCACCGTTGCGTTCTGGTATAACTACCGCGGTACGAGCGTGAATATTCTGCTTCCCAATAACGCCTATTCCGTCTCGTTCTATTACGCTTCCTACAACAGCGTCACCCTTACAGCCTACGATTCCAACAACAACACGCTGGCCACCGCGAACGGCAATGCGAATTGGGATTCCAATCCGTTCCCCTTCGGGTCGTACGACACGTGGGCCCAGCTCAGCGTCAAGGCACCCATGGGTAAGTCGATCGCCTCCATTAACATCACCGGGCAGCCGAATTTCCTCGCGATCGACAACCTGAATGTCTGTCAGACACCGATGATCGACAGCGTGGAGATCACCCAGGCGATTCAGCAATACCAGACGCTGGACGATCTGCAAAACACCCTGAAGAACAATGGTGGCGACCCGCCGGTACCCATCGTCTCGGGCAAGAACACCGCGATGCGCGTGTACTTCCAAGAAGTACAGGACGTCACGCCGGTCACCGTTCACCTGATAGGCCCGACGGACCAGACCAAGACCATCACCGTGCAACCCAACTGTCCCGACATGAACCAACGGACCGATATGAACGGCTGCCAATCGATGGATTTCTACTTTACCGCGCCTTCCGGAAGCTGGACGGCGACGCTGGACCAAACGGACGATTCGGGCAACATCCTCAACACCACCACGCTCAACCTGCAAAGCCACGACACCGTGCCGCTGGTGCTGAAAGGGGTGACGGTGTGCGATGGAACGCCACCCAAAGGCTGCACCAGCGGAACGATTCTGCTAAACCGCATGACGCTGCTCACCAAGCTGGCGCCTACAAATTCCGTCCAAGCGGTGGCCACGAATCTGACGGCGGTGCTGCCCACTGCGGGCTACGCCCAGGTGGACCCGATAAACCCGGCCTTGCCTTCGTGGTGGCAGGACGCGGCCCGCACCATGGACATCTTCTATGCGATGAACGAAAAATCGCCGTCCTCTTACGTGACCTATATGGGAATGGTAAACCCGAATCTGGCCAACTCGACGGCCGTGACTGGTCTCGCGGACGCCCTTCCCTCGCACGGCGCGGTTGCCAAATCCAGCACCAACGGCTTAAACTCGTTCACCAATAACAGCACCCAGAACGTGGCACACGAGACCTTTCATACCCTGGGACTGCATCATACCAATAAGGCTTTTCCGGGCGTGAGCGGCAACTCCGGATGCTACGATCTGGCGAGAGATCCGGGCACCCCCTGGCCTTATTCCAATAACTTCCTGCAGAGCGGCCCCGCCGGTTCGCCGCAACGCGAGGTGGGTTTCGATGTGGCCGCGCAGCGGCCGCTGAATTCCGACACCACGTACGAAATTATGGGTTATTGCATTCCGGGATGGAGTTCGCCGCAGTATTACAGTTCGCTGATCTCGGCGCTGGGTGCGGGAGAGGGTGCGTCGGCAGCCGCAGCCAATGCGCAGTCAGTCACAGGAACCGATTCTCGCGGGCCGAGCCCGGCCGTTCCGCCGCAGCACAGTCCGCGGCCGCTGATTTCTTCTTCAAATTCCAGCCCCGCCTGGCTGGTAAGCGGAATCATCGTTAATGGCGCGGTAACCTTCGACCCACTCTTTCAACTGACCGTTCCGGGCAGCACGTTGGCAAACACCGGGAATTACACATTGACTCTCCAAGACTCCAGCGGACACGCGCTGTTCACCCAGCCATTTACCCCAAACCAGGCGCCGATGGAGATCGGTGGCAGCACCGCGGAGCCGCCGCCATCCTTTGATCTGCTGGTGCCGGTGATGGCCAACGCCGCCGCGATCGTGGTGACCGATCCCAACAGCGTGCAACTGGGCCGGATCGCGCTCGGCGGCATCGCTCCCACAGTGGCGATCACTAGCCCTGCTATCGGTTTCACGGGATCGGGCACGCAGAACGTCGCGTGGACTGTGGCCGGCTCCGGCCAATCGAATCTCTGGGCGCGCGTATGGTATTCCGTCGATAGCGGCACCACATGGTCGGAAATCGGCCAGACACAGAACAGCAATTCGCTCGCAATTGATTTCGATACCCTTCCCGGTTCCACGCAGTCCTTGATCCAGGTGATCGTATCCGACGGCGTCAACACCGGCAGCGCCACATCGCCGCCCTTCACCGTTCCGGCGAAGACGCCCACGCTGGTGGGCATTCTCACGCCGGACCCCGATGCTGTGCTGGCAGCCGTGAACCCGGTGTATCTCTCGGGCACGGCGTACGATCCGGACGACGGCGCGCTCACCGGTTCGGCGCTGGCCTGGAGTTCCAACCTGCAAGGCTCCCTGGGCACGGGGTCGTCGCTGAGTGTGTCGCTGCAGCCCGGCAATCACGTCATCACCCTGACCGCAACGGATTCCGACAACAACTCCATTTCCACAACGACGAATCTGACCATGGCCGGCGCGCCACCGGCGGTAACCGTCACGGCGACGCCGCAGAACACCGGGTCGAACTCCTGCGAGACGATCAGGATCAACGCGCAACCGGGTGTGAACGGCGCCGCCCTGTCGGTGGTGCAGGCGAGCGTCGATGGCGGCTTTACCTTTATGCCGCTTTCGCTCGCTTCGCTCCCGTACACGTTCATCGCGCCCGGGCAGGGATTTTTGCATATTGTGGCAAGCGCCACCGATGCGTCGAACCAATCCAACGCCGCCGACGTCACTTTCCTGACGAGCGGGACGTGCCAGCAGGCGAAATGCAACGTGACGGCGAACTTCGGGATCGCCGTCAATGACGTGCAGCAGATGATCAACGAAGCGTTAGGACTGGCCAATGCGAGCGATGACCTGAACGGCGACGGTGTGGTCAATATCCAGGATGTTCAGCTTGAGATCATCGCCGCGATGACGGGAAGTTGCCTACTAGGGTAACGCACGGGGAGAAGACAAAAACAAGAGAGTCAGCTCACGAAATTCGAGCGATGGCGGCTGGAAAAAACGTTGTCTCACTCCGGCCTAGTCGCGGTCGCTAGCACCGCTTCTGGAGATTACTGGCCACACCTCTGACCGTCGATGACCTTCTTCGGGAGGGTTGTCGGCGACTCGTACAAAGGCCCCAAACGGGGTTGGAGGAAGCGTGGCTGGTTTAGGCCGGGAAGTCGGCCCACGGCCGAGCCAGTGCGAGAAAGCAGTATCGCGGCTTGAAAGCCGCTCGCGCCGGTACCCGATGGCACGCATCTGACCACGCAAGTCAGGGTAGGCCGTATGGCGAACCCGCTACAATCAGGAGAGTGCCCGGCGTCTACGTCTCGTACCCGTTCTGCGCGCAGAAATGCACCTACTGCAACTTCGCCTCGGGAGTCTTTCCGCGAGCGCTCGAAGAGCAGTATCGGCTCGCTTTGGCGGCCGAAATCCGCGCGCACGAGTGGCAATGGCGGCCGGAAACCGTGTATCTCGGCGGCGGTACACCCAGTTCGCTCGCTTCGGCCGAATTGGCTTCGTTCCTCACGCTCATTCCCGGCCGCCCTTGGCTCGAGGCCACCATCGAGGCCGCTCCCGGCTCGATCACGCCCGAAAAGGCCCGCGCCTGGACCGCGTTCGGCATCAATCGCGTGAGTCTCGGCGTGCAGTCCTTCGTGGAGCGCGAGATCCGCCGCACCGGACGCCGCCACACCGCCGAGATCGTCGCCGCCGAGCTCGCCGCGCTCCGCGATGCCGGCATCGAAAACTGCAATATCGATCTCATCGCCGGGCTTTCCGGCCAGACGGCGGCGAGTTGGCGCGAATCCCTCGATTGGATCGAGCGCCTGGCGCCGCCGCACGTCTCGGTTTACATGCTCGAAGTCGACGAAGACAGCCGCCTCGGCAAGGAGCGCCTCCTCAGAGGAGTGCGCTACGGCGCGGCCGATGTGCCGGGTGACGACGAGATCGCCGATTTCTACGAATGCGCCGTCGAGCGCCTCGCCGCGCTCGGAATTCCGCGGTACGAGATCTCCAATTTCGCCCGCCCCGGATTCGAATCGCGCCACAATCTGAAGTATTGGACGCTCGCTCCTTATGTTGGCTTCGGCGCCGACGCCCACTCGTTCGATGGCGCGGTGCGGCGGCAAAATCCCGAATCGATCGACGATTACCTGAGCCGCGCGCCCGCTCCCGCCGAGCCGGCCGAACCCGCGCATGAGCGCTTTTTCGTCGGCCTGCGCCTCACCGCCGGCATCCGCCCCTCGCGCGAAGAGTGGGAGCGCTTCCGCCGGCCCATCCGCCGCTTTCTCGATGAAGGACTGCTCGAAGCGGCCGATGGGGCGCTGCGACTCACCCGGCGTGGCGTAATGCTCTCCAACGAAGTCTTTCAGGAATTCCTTCCTTTATGAAAACGCCCTATGAAAACTGTTGACCTGCGCAGTGACACCGTCACCAGGCCCACGCCCGAAATGCGTCGCGCCATGGCGGAAGCCGAAGTGGGCGACGATGTCTACGGCGAAGATCCCACCGTCAACCTGCTCGAAGAGCGGGCTGCCGAAGCCGCCGGCAAGCAAGCGGCACTGTTCGTCCCCACCGGCACCATGGGGAACACCATCGCCGTGAAGCTGCTCACCGAACACGGCCAGGAAGTCATCTGCGATTCTCGCGCCCACATGCTGGATTACGAAATGTGCATGGTCGGCTGGTTTTCCGGCTGCATTCTGCGCACCATCCAGACCACCGACGGCATTCTAAGCTGGGACGAGGTCAAGCGCCTTATCAAGCCCGTCAATCCATATTCCGCGCCCACCGGACTGGTGGAAATCGAGAACACGCATAACATGTGGGGCGGCAATGTCTACCCGCTCGAGACCATCTACGAGATCTGTGACGGAGCGCACGGGCGCGGCGTCAAGGTCCACATGGATGGCGCTCGCATCTTCAACGCCGCGGAAGCCACCGGCCTGCCGGTGCGCGAAATCTGCGCCCCCGCCGATACCGTGATGTTCTGCCTCTCGAAAGCCCTCGGCGCGCCCGCGGGGTCGATTCTCGCCGGACCGGCCAACCTCATAAATAAGGGCCGGCTCTATCGCAAACGGCTGGGGGGTGGAATGCGGCAGGTGGGAGTACTCGCCGCCGCGTGCCTCATCGCCCTGGAAGATTCCCCGCGCAAGCTCGCCGCCGACCACGCCAACGCCAGGTTCCTGGCCGAAGGGCTGGCGCGCATCCCCGGAATCCAGATCGACCCCGGCAAGGTGGCCACGAATATCGTGGTGTTCGACATCAGCGGCACCGGCAAGACTCCCGCGGCAATTAGCGTGCTACTGAAACGCGACAACGTGCTCATCAACGGAATTAATGATCGCCAGATGCGCGCGGTGACGCATTACGACGCCACCCGTGAAGATTGCGCACACGCGTTAGCCGCCATGGCCGAGGCAGTGGCGCCGTGAACCTGAGCCGCCAAACGCCCCGCAACACAATACTCCCGAAACGTCTTACTATGGTTATTCATCCTTCAAACACCCTGACAGGAACGAAAGTCTAATGTCGAGACCGGTTGGAAAGCTGTGCGGAATCTGGCTGCTGGCAGGCAGCTCTCTGGCGCTCGCGCAGCAGTACTCGTTAAGCACTGCCGCCGGAGGCGCACCGCCGCCGACGCCCGTAGGCGCGACCAATACCTCCATCGGGCAACCGAACCGCGTCACGGTCGATTCCAGCGGGAACACGTATTTCAGCAGCGGCAACGCTGTTTTCAAGATCGACACCAAGGGTAATCTCACGGTCGTGGCGGGCAATTCGCGGGCTGGATTTTCCGGCGACGGTGGACCCGCTTTGCAGGCGCAATTGAACGAGCCGCAGGGACTCGCGTTCGATTCCAACAGCAATCTCTATATTGCCGATTCGGTCAACAATCGCGTGCGTATGGTCAATCCCGCGGGCGTGATCACCACTTTCGCCGGCAACGGCTCGACCAGCACGGGCGGCGGCAACAGCTTCAACGATGGCGGCCTCGCCATCAACGGCCTGCTGCGCCTGCCGAGCGGTGTGTGCGTGGATTCCTCGAACAACGTCTACATCGCCGACACCGGCGACAACATCATTCGCAAAGTCACCACCGATGGCATCATCCACACGGTAGCGGGCGACGGCTTCGGCAGCTTCTCCGGCGATACCTTCTCGGCGCTCACGGCGGAACTCCATACGCCGCTCGATGTCGCGGTGGATAAGAGCTTCAACATCTACATTGCCGATTCCGCCAATGCAGCCATCCGCGAGGTGACCGCGTCCACCGGCATCATCAATACCATCGCCGGCGACATCGTGAACAACGCCATCACCATCGGCGATACCGGCGATGGAGGACCCGCTACCAGCGCCGCCCTGGTAACGCCGTATTCGTTGGCTGTGGATTCCAGTGGCAACGTTTACTTCGTCGAGAACGGCGATAGCGTGATCCGCGAAGTGACGGTCGCCAAGCAGTACATTTATCGGATCGCCGGAAACGCCACCGCCGGCTTCAGCGGCGATGGTTCGACGGCGACCAAGGCGGAGTTGAATTTTCCCACCGGCCTGGCGCTCGATTCTTCGGGCAACGTCTATATTGCCGATTCCCTTAACCATCGCGTGCGCAAGGTCAGCGGCGGCTCGATTTCCACCATCGCCGGTAACGGCGTCATCAGCTATTCCGGCGATGGCGGCCCGGCAAGTTCCGCGCAGCTCAATACGCCGCAGGCCGTCGCCGTGGATTCGTCCGGGAATTTCTATATCGCCGACACATTAAACAACGTGGTTCGAAAGGTGACTGCCGGAGGCACGATCAGCACCATTGCCGGCAACGGCACCGCGGGGTATGGGGGTGACGGAGGCAACGCCACCGCGGCGCAATTGAACCACCCGCAAGGCATCGCCGTCGATTCCAGCGGCAATGTTTATGTGTCCGACACGCAAAACGCGCGCGTGCGCGAGATTTCCGGAGGCGCCATTACAACCGTCGCCGGCAACGGCACCGCGGGCTACGGCGGCGATGGCGGCGCGGCCAGTGCCGCGCAGCTTTTCGTCCCCATCGGAATCGCGGTGGATTCCGCGGGCAATCTCTATATCGCGGATTTCACCAATGAGCGCATCCGCAAAGTCTCGGGCGGCAACATCACCACCGTCGCGGGCAATGGCAATACCGGTTATTCAGGCGATGGCGGTCCGGCGATCGATGCGACGCTCAACGGACCAACGGGCGTCGCGGTGGATTCCAACGGCAATCTCTACATTTCCGACCTCAACAACAACGTGATTCGCGAAGTGAGCGGTGGCAACATCATGACCATCGCCGGCAGTGGACTTCCGGGCGTGGGCGGCGACGGTGGTCCGGCAACCGCCGCGCTCGTGGGGAATCCGAGCGGCATCGCGGTGGATGGCGCCGGCAATCTCTATATCGCGAGCGGCAGCGCCACTGTCCGCAAAGTGTATGCGGGCACTGGGTACATCACCACTATCGCCGGCAACGGAACGCGCGGGTATATGGGAGACGGCGGCCCCGCCATCGCAGGTGAGCTGAACGGCCCGATCGCGCTCGCGGTGGATTCGAACGGCAATGTGTACGTGGCGGATTCGGCCAATAACGCCATCCGCCTGCTGACCTTCGCCGGATACCAGTTGTCGATCGCCGCGGCGGCCAATGCCGCGAGCAATCTGACGGGCGCGGTATCGGGCGGAGAAGTGCTGGTGTTCTACGGCTCCGGAATGGGCCCCGCGGCGCTCTCGGTGAATTCGGTCGGTCTGAGCGGCGTATACCCCTCCACTCTCAACGGCGTGACCGTGACCATCGGCGGACACCCGGCGCCGATTCTGTACGCTTCCGCGACGCAGCTCGCGGTTGTGGTGCCGTTCGAAGTGAGCGGCGAAACTACCGAGGCGTTTGTTCAGTACCAGGGCCAGTTCTCTTCGCCGTTCCCGGTGACATTGGCGCAATCCACGCCGGGAATTTTCACGGCCAATCTTTCCGGCCAGGGACAAGCCGCGGCCATTAATGACCACAACAACAGTTTCAGCTACAACAACGCCGCCAACCCCGCCAACGCCGGCGATTACATCGAGATCTACGTCACGGGAGCGGGCCAGACTAGTCCCGCGGGCGTCGACGGCCAGCCGTATGGCGGCCCCGCGAACTGTGTGCTGCCGGTGAAGGTGACGATCGGCGGGGTCTCCGAGGTTCCGCAGTATTGCGGCGGAGTCCCCGGCCAGATCGCGGGATTGACTCAGCTCAACGTTCCCGTTCCGAGCGGTCTGCCCGCCGGAAATGCGGCGATTTCGGTGACGATCGGCGGGGTGAACGCGCAATCGGGAGTGACGGTCGCGGTCTCGGGACACTGAGGCACCGCTCTCGCTGGGAGTGTGAAGCTGCTTGCCGGGGGCCGCGGAGAAAGACACGATTTGCCGACAACTCTGGTTTACCTGTGTGCATCCGTGGCCCAAAAATCACTTTTCCGGGATTCCGCGGCAGTTCGAATTCGGCGAATTCTGAGAGGTAGAAAATTGGCCACGGATGGACGCGGATGCACACAGATGACGGTACCGCTCCCTCGCGGTCGCGGTTCAGACAGAGTCGCTTACTTCTTCAATGACGCCATATCGATCACGAATCGATATTTCACGTCGCTCTTCAACAGGCGATCGTAAGCCTCGTTGATCTGTTGAATACCGATCATCTCGATATCGCTCGCGATTCCTTTTTCGGCGCAGAAATCGAGCATTTCCTGGGTTTCCGGAAGGCCACCGATGCCCGATCCCGCGAAGCTCCGCCGCCCCATAATCAGGTTGAACACGGAAACCGGCAGCGGATGCTCGGGCGCGCCCACGATGGTCAACGCTCCGTCCACCTTGAGCAGACTCAAGTAAGCATTGATGTCGTGCTGCGCTGAAACGCAATCGAGAATGAAATCGAAACTGCCGCGGTGCTTCGCCACGGCGCTGGCGTCCTTGGAGACCACCACTTCATCGGCGCCCAGCCGCCGGCCGTCTTCTACCTTCCCCGGTGAAGTGGTGAACAGCACCACGTGCGCGCCGAACGCATGCGCGAACTTCACGCCCATATGCCCGAGCCCGCCGAGCCCGACGATTCCAACTTTCTTTCCGGGGCCGGCCTGCCAGTGGCGCATTGGGGAATATGTAGTGATGCCGGCGCATAGCAGCGGCGCGGCCGCCGCGAGATTCAGCTTCGATGAGACTTTCAGGGTGAATGCTTCGTCCACCGTGATGCTCTCCGAGTACCCGCCGTAAGTCTGGCCGCCCAGATACTTGTCGGGATTGCTGTAGGTGAGCGTGTTACCCTTCAGGCAATATTGCTCGAGGCCGCGGCGGCAGCTTTCGCAGGTGCGGCAGGAATCGACCAGGCAGCCGACGGCCGCGAGATCGCCCACCTTGAACTTCGTCACGGCGCTGCCCACTTTGGTGACGCGCCCGACGATTTCGTGTCCCGGCACCAACGGGTAAGTGGAAATCTGCCATTCGTTGCGCACCATGTGCAGGTCGGAGTGGCAGACGCCGCAATAGAGGATCTCGATCGCCACGTCGCTGGGCTGCGGTTCGCGGCGTTCGATGGTGAAGGGTGCGAGCGAAGAGGTGGCGCTCTGCGCGGCCCACGATCGGGCGGTTTTAGTCTTAACGCTGGTAGACAAGGATTGAGCAGTGACGGACATCGGTATGAATTTCTCCTTTCCTTCCATTGAACTCCCGCGAGCGGCGCACTTCAATAGCAAAAACTCCGTTTGATTTGCCCAAAACTACAATTCGATGGCGAGAAAGTGCTCAGAAACACGGTCTCTATGCTACATTTCTATTAATGCCGGGAATCGATCCGCAAGCCGCGAATCACCGGATGACCTGCCTTTTGAGTGGCTTGGCGCGATTGGAAGGCATCCATCCCACGGCCATCGACGGCGTGCAATTGATGCGCGCCAGCCAGCCGATTCCGCGCTCGCAGGTGCTCTACGAACCGGGAATCGTGATCGTCGGACAGGGGCGCAAAAGGGGTTATCTCGGCGACCAGGTCTTCACCTACGACGCGCATAATTACCTGGTGCTCTCGGTTCCGATGGCGTTCGAGTGCGAGACCGAAGCCACGCCCGAAAAGCCGCTGCTGGCGGTATCGATTCGCGTGGACCTTGCCGTGTTGGGCGAGCTGCTTATGAAAATGGATGGTCCGCGCAGTTCCGGTATCCCCGCCATCCCGCAAGGGATCTACTCCACCAAACTGGACGTTAAGCTGAGCGAGGCCACGGTGCGGCTACTCGAATGCCTCGCCAGCTCGGTCGAGACTCGCATACTGGGGCCGCAGATCGTGCGCGAAATCACTTACCGGGTCTTGTGCGGCGAGCAGGGCGGCGCGCTGCGCGCGGCGGCGGCGCTGCACAGCCGTTTCGGGCAGGTGAACCGCACCGTGCAGCGCATTCACGCGGAATACGCTCGTAATCTGACGGTGGAGGAATTGGCCGAAACTGCCGGTATGAGCGCATCCGCGTTCCATCAGAATTTCAAGGCGGTGACGTCGACTTCGCCCTTGCAGTATTTAAAGACCATCCGTCTGCACAAGGCGCGGATGCTGATGGTGCATGAAGGCCTCCGCGCGGGGATGGCTGCCGAGCGCGTGGGGTACGAGAGTTCTTCGCAGTTTAGCCGCGAGTTCAAACGCCTGTTCGGCGCGAGCCCGGTGGAGGAAACCGTGCGCGTAAGGCGGATGCTGGGCGTGGCGGAACCCGCGATAATGGCATTGGAGTGAAGTATCATGAGGACCCGCCTGGAAGATCTGCTGGCGACGGCAGACCGGCAACTGGCCTCGCGATCGTACGATGCGGCGATCAACACCTACCGGACAGCGTTGACAGAACCGGGCGCCGCGGAGGCCGGGGTTGAAGAGCGCCTGGAAGCGGCATGCCGCGTGCGCGACGAGGCGCGGGGCATCGTGCGGCAAGAGGAGCCTCCCGCGCCGCCTGAAGAGGCGCCGGAAGCGGCGCCGGTGCCGGAGCCCGCACCACCGGTAGTCGATATCCAGCCCGAGCCGCGGCCGGAACCGGCGCCTGAGCCGGCACCCGAACCCGTGATCGAGAGCCGGCCTGTCGAGCCGCCGGCGTTTGCACTACTCGAACCCGAGATGTTCGAAACGCGCGCCTCTCGCGAATACCCTCTGGAGGTCGAGAACCTGAGCATTCTCCACCCCACGCCCGCCCCGGAGGAACCCGAGGATTCGCAAGTCCTGCCGAGGCTGGCCATCGCCGCCCTGATCTTCATCGCGGTTTGCGCCGTGGCAATCCTGTTGAAATAACGGCTAATCGAGAGGCTAATCTGCTGATTGACCCGCTTTTCCGATTGATTGACTCCGGGGCCAGCCGAAGTGAGCGACAATATCCTTCCCCAATGCTAGCCCTAGAACGGCTGTGGCACGAGCAGAGCCGGACCCCGGTGCTCGTTACGAGCGGCATCGTTATTTTTGTTGTTGCCGCTGTGGATTGGTGGACCAAGCCTTACGTAGCACTCGGTTTCCTTTACCTGTTTCCCATCGTGCTCGCGGCCGCGTTCCTGCCGCGCTGGGCAATTGGGCTCCTGGGCGTTGTCTGCGCGGTACTCGCCGAGCTGTTCAGTTCGCTCGAACCGTCCTTCGTCCGGCTGACGTTCGAGGTGTTGGCGCTGGCTGGATGCGGTTTATTCGTGGGCGAACTGGTGCGCAACCGGCGCCTGGATTGGCAATCGCAGGCGCGGCTGAAAGCACTAGTGGAGACCAGCCCGGCGGCGATTGTGACGGTCGACGGGCAGGGCTTCATCGAAATCGCCAATCGGGCCGCGGTGGAGCTTTTGGCGCCACGGGTTGGCGATTTGATTGGCTATCCGATTGCCGCCTTTTTACCGGAATTGCACCATGCGCTTCGTTGGGAAGAGGCGCCGCAGTTCCGGGCTTCCATGCAGTGCCGGGGGCATCGCGGCAACGGAGAAGCCTTTACGGCGGATGTATGGTTTTCCACTTATCAGGAGGGCCAGTCGCCTCATTTGGCGGCGATCATTGCCGACATCAGCCAGGACGAAGACCTCGACGAGTCTTTGCCCACTGAACGCCCCGAGCCCCAAGCATTGAGCAACCGGGAGACGGAAGTCCTGCGGCTGCTGGTGCAAGGCCTTACGAATAAGGAGATCGGCGCGCGCATGGACATCTCGGAAAGCGCCGTCAAGAACACCATGCAGCAATTGTTCGGGAAGACCGGTGTGAGAACCAGGAGCCAGCTCGTAAGAGTGGCGATGGAAGAGTATCGAAACATACTTTAGGGGTCAGAAAAAGCACCGCTCCCTCGGAAGCCAGGAAGAGTTGAAGAGCCGCGACCGCGAGGGAGTGGTGCCTTTTTCATCGAGCAAACACCAAAAGCACCGCTCCCTTGCGGTCGCGGCTCTTCAATAAGTCCGGGATTAATCGTTCGATTGGCGGGAGGGGGCAGTGATTGCCAGGCCGTTCCCCGCTATGAGCGAGGATCCGAGCGAGCCTTCCATCGCCACCCGCACGAGCTGGCCGCGGGTCCGCACGCCAGTGCGATAAAACAACTGCTGCACCGCAGTCTTCACCGAGCTTTCGGAAAGGCCCAGGTTTTCCCCAATCTTTCGATTTGTCAGGCCGCCGAGAATTCCGAGAAGAACTCTTTGCTCCCGATCGCTCAGCAGATTCGCGTACCCTTCGCCCCCTGTAGAGTCCGGGAAGTGGCCCACGGACTCATCGGCCATCATCCGCACGATGCGCGGTTCGAGCCAGATTCCGCCGCCGGCAACAACTTTGATGGCCAACACGAGGCGGTGAGGCGCTTCGGACTTCAGGAAAATTCCGGAAGCGCCGAGTTTGATGGCAAGAGCCGAGTTCTTGGCGTCCGCCGATTCGGCCACGATCAGGAAGTGCCCCGAAAATCCTCTGCCACGCGCGGTGGAAATGAGGGCGCCGCCATCCTTCATGGCATGAGCGAAATCCAGGACGACGACGTGGACGGGCGAGGCGTTTAACATTTCCAGAGCTTCCTCCGGTGTGCCGCAATCGCCGACCACGAGCAGCTCCGGATCCGACGCCAGAAAGTGCGCCAGGCTGGCGCGCAAGAGAGCCTGGTCGTCCAATAGAAGCAGACGGATGCGGTTCTCTTGTGTTTGTTGGATCAAACCGGCTCCTCCCTCATCACTGGTTGCCAGCTTAAGGCGAATTGCAACCGCCGCCAACACTCTCAACCAAAAGATCGGCCATTTGGCGGAAAGAACGGAACGGCTGTCTCTCTATTGACCGAAAGAATGCCTCCTCTGAACACAAGATGGGTAGCCCCAATATCCTGGTCCGCGATATTCAACAAATGTGCCCCAATCACTATGAAGAGACTGTTCATCGGAGGATTGTCCGTCGCGCTGTTGATGCCTGCTGCTTTTGCCCAGACTGCCTTGACGTGGGAGCAGGTCAAGGAAAAGTTCGAAACATCCAATCCCACGTTGCGAGGGGCGCAACTGAACATCGACGAGTCGCGCGCCGAGGAGATCACGGCCTACCTGCGCCCCAACCCCAGTATCGGGACAGGTCTCGATCAAATTGTGCCATTTTCCACGCAAGCGTCTCCGGTGTCGGGCCTGCAGGTCTACCGGCCGCTCATGAATAATTTCCCGTCGCTGAGTATCAGCTATCTGCATGAGCGCGATCACAAGCGGGAGTTGCGCCTGGAAAGCGCCCGCAAGACCACCGATATCGCCGCCTCCACATACTCCGACCAGGAACGCAATCTGCTGTTCAACCTCCGCAGCGCTTTCGTGCAGGTGCTGCAGGCCAAGGCCGTGGAGCAAAATGCCCACGATAATCTGGCCTACTGGGACCGCGAACTTGACGTGAACCGGAAGCGGCTTGCCGCCGGCGACTTGGCCCAGGTGGACATGGACCGGCTGGAATTGCAGCGCGTGCAGTTCGAAAGCGACCTGGCGACCGCGATCGTGAACCTGCGCACATCGAAAATCCAGATTCTGATGCTGCTCAACGACCGAACGGCCATCGAACGCTTCGACGTCGCCGGACCGTACGATTTCTCCGACCGTCTGCAGCCCCTGGAAGAATTTCGGAGTGCAGCCATGGCATCGCGGCCCGATCTGAAGGTGGCCGTACAAACCGTCGAACTAGCGAAAACCAATCATCAATTGGCTATCGCCAACGGATCGGCCGATCCGACGTTCAACGTGGATTTCGCGCGCAATCCGCCCATCCCGTTTTATTTCGGCATCAGCGTCTCGATTCCGCTGCGGATTTTCGACCGCAATCAGGGCGAAAAGGCGCGCACGGCGGTCGATATCCGGCGTAGCGAACGGGCCGAGGACACGGCCAGGGCGCAGGTTTTTTCGGACGTCGATTCGGCTTACTACACGGTGGTCAGCACCCTCGACCTGTTGCGGCCGTATCGCGACAAATACCTGCGGCTGGCCGAGGAGACGCGCAACAAGGTGGCATTCTCCTACCAGAACGGCGGGGCTTCTCTCCTGGATTACCTGGATGCGGAGAAGTCGTACCGCGACACGCGGCTGGCTTACTTGAATCTGATTGGCGCTTACTTGACCGCGGCGGCCCAAATGAACATGGCGGTGGGCCGGGAGGTGATGCTATGAACCGATGTTCTATAAACCGACGTTCTATGAACAGATGGTATCTTCTCGAACTCGGCTTGTGCGTGTGCGGCGCTCTCGCTCTGGCGGGATGCGGCAAAGGCGTTTCAGCGCAGACTCCAGCGAATCTGCCGGGGCCGACGCAATCGACCGTGGTACCCGACATGGACCCCAACAACTTTCAGGTGGACCATCCGGAGCAGTTTCCGCTGGCGACCGCCGTGGAATACGTGGCCACGCCGGAGTTGAACGTCACGGGCGTGGTCAACCCGGATATCTCGCGGCAGGTGCCCGTGCCGTCGCTGGCCTCCGGAAAGATCGTGGAAATCGAGGCCAAGCTGGGCGACGAAGTCAAAAAGGGACAATTGCTGTTTAAGGTGCGCAGCAGCGATATCGCAGGCGCGTTTTCGGATTATCGCAAGGCCGTGAAGAACGAGGAGCTCACGAAGATTCAGCTCGAACGCGCGCAACTGCTCTACGACAACGGCGCCATCGCCAAGAGCCTCCTGGAAATCGCGCAGAACGCGGAAGACAACGCCAAAGTCGACCTGGAGACCACGCAGGAGCATCTTCATCTGCTCGGCTCGGACCCCGATCATCCCACCGGAATTGTCGAGGTTTACGCGCCCGTGCCGGGAGTGATCACCGATCAGGAAATCAGCATCGCGTCCGGCGTGCAGGCGCTGACGCCGCCCAACCCCTTCACGATTTCCGACGTCTCGCACGTGTGGGTTCTCTGCGACGTGTATGAGAACGACCTGGCGCAGGTCCATCTCAATGAGTACGCGGACATCCATCTGAACGCCTATCCCGACCGCGTTCTGCGCGCGCGCATCAGCAACATCGGACAGATCATGGATCCGAATCTGCGCACCGCGAAGGTGCGGCTGGATGTGGAGAATCCCGGCCTGATGCGCTTCGGTATGTTCGTCACGGCGACTTTCCATGGGCTCTCCACGGAAAAGCACGCCTTGGTGCCGGCGACCGCGATTCTGCACCTGCACGACCGCGACTGGGTATATGTTCCGCTTGAAAACGGACGGTTCCGGCGCCTGGAAATAGTAGGCGGCAATATCCTCCCCAACAATCAGCAGGAGATCGTATCGGGACTCAAGGCGGGCGACCGCGTGGTGGCGAATGCGCTGGTATTGCAGAACACCATGGAGCAGTAGATGAAAGCCAAAGGCACCGCTTCCTTGCGGTCGCGGCTCATTAAGTCGCGGCTGATTGAGTTGCACATTGAAACGACGGCCCATGCTGATCTGCGACGTCTTACTGAGCCGCGACCGCACTCGCGCTTTGGCGAGCAAGGGAGCGGTGCCTTTCGCGGTGATGGCTCGCCGGAGGCCGTTCTATGATTCGCGCCCTGGTCGATTTCGCTCTCAACAACCGTTTTCTCGTCATCGCGATTGCGATCCTGCTATTTGTCGGCGGCGCTATCTCGTTCCACCAACTTCCCGTTGAAGCGTATCCCGACGTGGCCAATAACTATGTCGAGATCATCACCCAATGGCCCGGAATCGCGGCGGAACAGGTGGAGCAGCAGGTAACCATTCCGCTCGAAATCGTGATGAACGGCGTCCCGGGAGTCGAGCATCTGCGCTCGTTCTCGATCTTCGGCCTCTCGGACATCAAGCTGATTTTCGCGGATGGCACGGACAATAGCTGGAATCGCGAGCGCGCGCTCGAACGGCTGACGCAGGTCACGCTGCCGCCGGGCTTGCAGCCCCAGATGGGAACCGACTGGAGCCCGGTGGGCCAGATTTACTTCTTCACCCTGCACAGCAGCAATCCGCAGTACGACGTGATGGATCTGAAGTCGATTGAAGACTGGGTGGTGGAGAAGACTCTGAAATCGGCCGAGGACATCGTCGACGTGAACACGTTCGGCGGTCCGACGCGCGAATACCAGGTGCGCGTCGATCCCAACAAGCTGATCGCATATGGCTTGAGCCTGGCGCAGGTGGAGCAGCAACTCACCAACAACAATGTCAACGCGGGCGGAAGTTTTCTGGAAGTGGGCCTGCAGCAGGTGAATGTGCGCGAAGTGGGGTTGGTGCGCAACGTCGACGATATCGCCAACACCGTAATCACCACCAAGACGGGCACGCCGATCCGCGTGAAGGATATCGCGGTCGTCTCGCAAGGTCCCAAGATCCGGCTCGGCCAGTTCGCCCGCGCGATCCGCCGCGAAGACGGCAGGATCGTCGACAACGACGACGTGGTGTCGGGAATCGTGCCCATGCGGAAAGGCGCGGACGCGGAAACGGCGCTCAAATATCTGCATGAAAAAGTCGACGAGCTGAACGAGCATATCCTGCCGGCGGGCGTGAAGATCGTCCCGTTCATCGACCGCAGCGAACTGGTGCATCACACCACCAAGACGGTGCTGCACAACCTCACCGAGGGCATCATCCTGGTGGTCATCATCCTGCTGATGTTCCTGGGGAATGTTCGCGGCGCGATCATCGTCGCGCTCACTATTCCGTTCTCGCTGCTGTTTGCCGCCTCGTGTCTGAAGCTCAAAGGCATTCCGGCGAATCTGCTTTCGCTGGGCGCGCTCGATTTCGGCATGGTGGTGGATGGCGCCGTGGTGATGGTGGAGAATATCGTGCGCCACTTGGGCCATCGCGGCGAAGATACACGGACGCCGAAAGAGCGGATCTTCGAGGCGGCTCACGAAGTGCAGCGGCCGGTGTTCTACGCGATCGGCATCATTATTACCGCGTACCTGCCGATTTTCACCCTGCAGGCCGTCGAAGGCCGGCTTTTCAAGCCCATGGCGTGGACGGTGGCTTTCGCCCTCTGCGGCGCCTTGATCTTTTCGATGTTGGTGGCGCCGGTGCTGGCGAGCCTCTTCTTCCCGAGAGGAACGCGGGAGTGGGTCAACCCGGCCATGAACTGGTTCGTCCACATCTATCGCAAGGCGCTGCGGGTGGCTATCCGGATGCGATGGGCGACCGTGGGCGTAGGCGTTGCCAGCCTGGCCGCGGCGATTTATCTCACCGTGGGCGGCGTGATCGGATCGGAATTTCTGCCGCATCTGGATGAAGGCGCGCTCTGGGTGCGCGGCACGCTCGCGCCCAGCGTCGGGCCGAGCGAAGGCATTCGCGTGGCCAACCAGGCGCGGATTTTGCTCTGTTCCTTCCCCGAAGTCACGGAATGCACCAGCCAGGTGGGCCGTCCCGATGACGGCACCGATACCACCGGCTTCTTTAACACGGAATATTTCGTCGGATTGAAGCCCAAGGAGCAATGGCGGCCGGAGTTTCATGAGAACAAGGAAGAAGTGATCGCGGCCATGAACGCGCAGCTCGAGAAGATGCCGGGCATTATCTGGAATTTCTCGCAGCCGATTGCCGACAACATGGAGGAAGCGGTCAGCGGCGTGAAGGGACAACTCGCGACCAAGATTTACGGGAACGACCTGCCAGTGCTGGAGGACAAAGCCGATCAGGTGGTGAACGTGATGCGCGGCGTGAAGGGAATCGAGGACCTGGGCGTTTTCCGCGTGCTGGGACAGCCGAACCTGAACGTCACGGTGGATCGTAAGCAGTGCGCGCGGTACCAGATCAATGCCGCCGATGTGCAGGATGCCGTGCAGACCGCGGTGGGCGGGAACGCGCTGACGCAAGTTCTGCAAGGCGAAGAACGCTACGACCTGGTGATGCGCTACCTGCCGCAATACCGCGACACCAGGGAGGGGATTGAAAACATCCGCCTGCTGGCGCCGAGCGGCGAGCGCGTTTCGCTGGCGCAGCTTTGCCGGATCGACGAGCGCGACGGTGCGTCGGAAATCTACCGCGAGGGAAACCAGCGGTACATCGCCGTGAAATATAGCGTTCGCGGCCGCGACCTGGGCGGCGCGGTGATGGAATCGATGCACAAGGTAGAGCAGAAGGTCGAACTTCCGCGCGGCTATCGCATCGATTGGGAAGGCGAGTTCGCCAGCGAGCAACGGGCGGAAAAACGCCTGCTGTACATTGTGCCGCTGACGGTCCTGCTGATTTTCATCATCCTGTACACCATGTTCCGCTCGCTGAAGTGGGCATCGCTGATTCTGCTCAACGTCATGCTGGCGCGCATCGGCGGATTGCTCGCGCTGGTGGTGACGCACACCAATTTCAGTGTGTCCTCGGGCGTGGGCTTCCTGGCGCTCTTCGGGGTCTCGGTGCAGACCGGCGTGATCATGCTGGAGTACATCAATCAACGCCGCGCGCGCGGCGCGTCGATCGAGGAATCGGCGATAGAAGGCGCGGTGCTGCGGCTCCGGCCGATCATGATGACCATGCTGGTGGCGACACTCGGCCTGCTGCCGGCGGCGCTGTCGCACGAAATCGGGTCGGATTCGCAGCGGCCGTTCGCCATCGTGATCGTCGGCGGGCTGATCTCGGACCTGGCGATGAGCGTCTTCCTGCTACCCACGCTCTACGCATGGATGGCGCGGGATCACGACGTCCTGCCGGAGGTCGAAGGCGAATTCGAGTAGGGCTGCGCTAGAAACTCATTTTGGGCCACGGATGGACACAGATGGACGCGGATAGCTGCTTTGTTTCTGATCTGCGTCCATCCGTGTTCATCCGTGGCTAACCCTGTTTTCAACAAGCTGCTAGTCTAGAACACATAGTCGGGTGGCTTGATGCCTTTGAGCCGCAGGTACACTTCCAACTGGCCGCGATGGTGCGCGGTGTGGGTGAAATAGGCCCAGAGCCATTCGAAGCCGGTCATCCGGCGATTCTCCGGGCCGGCTTGCGCGTCCAATTTCTCCGGCGTCATGGACGCGATGGCCTGATTGCAAAACGCGAATGAATCGGTGAGGAACTGGAGGACGGCTTCCTTGTCTACCGATGCTTTCCCGCTGGCGCCGTCGAGAATCAACTGCGGAATCGCGGGCCGCTTCATGCCGCTGGCGTTCGCGCAGGCGTTGAGATTCGCGCCCGCCACCTGGAGCAGGACAGCGCTGAAGCTCAATTCCTCCGGGACGGGTTTGAATCCGTAGCTGTCAGCCGGCATGAGTTTGGCGACAGCAAGGGTGAAGTCCTCGGATGTTTTCCAGTGCTTCACCAGGGCGTCCTTGACGGTGGTTTGCGCCATGGCGGGAAGCACGGCGAAGATGAGCGCGGCGAGTTTTACTTCGAGTGTCATGGGATACCCCTGCGGGACTAAGGTAGCACAAGAAAAGGCGGGATCACGGCTAGCTTCACTGCGAAAGGCTGATGGTGAGTTCGAGGTATTCCCTTCCCGCCTCGGTTGGGACCGGGTCACCCAAAGCGATACAGTCTTCGATGTAGAGCTCCGCCGATTCGGTGATGTTCCGAATTGCCTCATCGCGGGTATCGCCTTGGGACACACAGCCGGGTAGGGCCGGCACGCTGGCAACATATCCGCCGTCGTCTTCTCGCTCCAGCGCCACGGTATAACGCATACGGGTGTCTGCTCACAGCTCCGTTCGCAAAACTGGCAGTCCCATTCCCGGCGCCGCGCGATTGTAGGCCGGAACGTCTTCCTCCATCAATTTCTTGTATTGCGCCTCGACCGCATGGAGCTGCGTTTCGAGATCGCGCACCATGGCCACCGCCGTCTCCGTTGGCGCGTAATCGCCGCCGCCCGCATATTTGTTACCGGTTCCGCTGTTCAGCGAGAGATTGAGCCACAGGAAATTCAAATAGAGTTTCGCCGCCTCGGTATCGTATTTCTCGTCGCTGAGCGCGTCGGAGTGGGAGATGAGCTGGAGTTCCACGTCCTGCAGCTTGCGGTCCATGGCGCCGAGTGCCGGCGGGGCGGAAATCTCGCGCCGATCCTCGAGTTGCTTGCGCAGAATTTCGATCTGGTTGGCCATCGCGGCCACCGCGTTCACGTCGTTGCGAATGCGGAGTTCGAGACGCACCGCGGCCTGCACATCCGCGTCGCTGCCATGACTTCCCGGCGGCAGTGCGATCTCGAGCGGCTGGGTGTACGTCTTGTCGTCCCAGTGCAGTTCGACGGTGTAATGGCCGGGCGCGGCCAGCGGTCCTAATTGCGCCTGTTCGATGCCTTTGTGCGCTACCGGTCTGGTCTGCGCGCCCTGAAATCGCGACTCCTCCCAGATGTGCGGATTCTCATGCGGGGTGGTGCGCAGAGCGACTGCGACGGGAGGCTCCCACCGCAGGTCCCAATCGATGCGATTGAGGCCCGGCTGAAGGTTGTCGGCGCGAATTTTGGCGACGGTGGCGCCCTGCGCGTCGCGGATTTGAATCACGATCGGATTGTCGGGCGGGAAATTCAGCACGTAGTCGAAGGTGGTATGCGCGTTCTCCAACTGGCGGAACGCGGTGCGCGGCGGGAGCAGGCGCGCCGGCTCTTCGGAATCCTGCGCGAGGGCCGGGAAAAAGGCGCCGAGCAGGCAAATCAGTCCCACCTTTTTTGATAAACTGCAATACCTAGAAACTACCATGCCTCGTACATCCTTCCGTCCAGACTACCACTGGCGCCGCGCCATTTTGACCGGGCTCGCCGCCACCGTTTTGTGTGCCATTCCCGCTTCCGCGCAGCGCGGCGGCCGCGGCGGGCTGCCGGGGCCGCCCATGCCGAGTTCGGACCCGCAATTTCGCTTCATGGGGCCGGCGGTGGGCAACCGCATCGCGTCGGCGTCCGGCGTTCCGGGCGATCCGACTATCTACTACGCGGGCGCGGCGTCGGGCGGCGTCTGGAAGTCCACCGACTCGGGCAAGACTTTTGCGCCGGTATTCGACTCCGAACCTGTAATGGCGATCGGGGCGCTCGCGGTCTCGCAATCGAACCATAACATCGTGTGGGCCGGCACGGGCGAAGCGTGGGCCATTCGCGATAGCGACATGATGGGCGATGGCGTGTACAAATCGACGGACGCGGGCGCGACATGGACCAACATGGGGCTGGCGGAGACGGGCCGCATCGGGCGCATAGCGATCGATCCGAAGAATCCCGATAACGTTTTCGTGTGCGCGGCCGGACGGATGACCGGTCCGCAGCAGGAGCGCGGCGTGTTCAAGACCAGCGACGGCGGAAAAACATGGACGCGGTCGCTCTTCGTCGACGCGGACACCGGCTGCTCGGGCCTGTCGATGGACGCCAACGATCCGAATACTTTGTTCGCGGGCGCGTGGCGGGTGGTGATGCACACCTACGCGATGTTCAGCGGCGCTCCCGAGAGTGAATTCACGGCGCACGGCCCCGGCAGCGGCGTATATGTAACGCACGATGGCGGCGCCACGTGGAAACGCATTGAAGGGCACGGCATGGCCAAGCCGCCGGTGGGCAAAGTGGACGTGGCGATCGCGCCCAACGATTCCAAGCGCGTGTATGCGCTGATTCAGACGCCCGACCAGGGGTCGATCTGGCGTTCCGACGACGGCGGAGAGAATTGGACCAACGGAAGCTGGCAGCGCGCGCTGATCGGGCGCGCGGGATATTACATCCACCTCGCGGTGAATCCGCAGAACGCAGACGAAGTGCTGGTGACCAACAGCAGCTTCTGGCTTTCGAGCGACGGCGGCAAGAGCTTCAACGCGCAGAACTGGGGCGGCGGCGACACCCACGATATCTGGATCGACCCGACCGATGGCAAGCGCGTGATTATCACGCACGACGGCGGCATGAACGTCACCACCGACCACGGCGCGAGCGCGAACCGCGTGACGCTGCCCATCGGGCAGATGTATCACGTCGCTGTGGACAACGATGTGCCGTATCACATCTACGGCAACATGCAGGACGATGGCACCATGCGCGGTTTAAGCATGACGCAGGAGGCTGGTCCGAACGTGCCGGGCCAGGCGGCGGCAGGCGCGGGCCGTGGCGGACGCGGCGGCGGTGGGTTCGGCGGGCGCGGCGGCGGCGCGAACGGGTTGGTGGGCGAGTGGGATCACGGTTTGGGCGGATGCGAATCGGGCTTCACGGTTCCCGACGTGACGGACAGTAATTTCATTTGGGCGTCGTGCTACGGCAACGAAGTGACAACATATGATTACCGCACGAAGGTGGCGCGGTCGGTCAGCCCGTGGTTGCATACTTTGGACTCCGAGCCGAACAAGGCGAAGTATCGCTGCCACTGGACGCCGCCGCTGGTGGTGGATCCGTTCGATCACCGGCGCGTCTACTACGGCTGCCAGGTGATTTTCCGGACCACGAGCGCCGGCATGCACTGGAACGTCATCAGCCCCGACCTTTCGCACCGCGATCCGAAATATATCGTTTCTTCGGGCGGAATTGTGGGCGATAACCTGGGGCAGTTCTACGGCGAAGTAGTATTCGCAATTGCGCCGTCGGAAATCCAGAAGGACCTGGTGTGGGCCGGCACGAACGACGGCAAAGTCTGGTACACCGCCAACGCGGGCGCGGATGAACCGAAGTGGATCGACGTCTCGGGCAATATTCCCGGGCTGCCGGGCTCGATGGGCGTGATTTCGAAAATCGAGCCCTCGCATTTCGACGCGGCCACGGCGTACGTCGCGGTAGATTTCCACCTCATGGACAATCGCCAGCCGTGGCTGTATAAGACCACGGATTTCGGCAAAACGTGGAAGAAGGTCTCGGGCGATTTGCCCGCCGATCATCCGCTGGATTATGCGCGCGTGATCGCCGAGAACCCGAATAAGAAGGAGATGTTGTTCGCGGGCACGGGCCACGCACTGTATTACTCGATGGACGACGGTACGCACTGGACGCAGATCAAGGGTGGACTGCCGGCGGCGCCGGTATCGTGGATCGTGGTGCAGAAGCAGACGCACGACCTGGTGGTTTCGACATACGGCCGCGGGTTCTACATCATGGAAGACCTGACGCCGCTCGAGCAGGGGGTCAAGCCGGAGACGATGACGGCGGCGGTGCAATTCGTGACGCCGAAGCCCGCATACCGGCTGGCGCATGCCGGGCGCGCGGACTGGACGTTTGTGCTGAAGGACGCGCCCAAGAATCCGGTCGCTTTCGAAGTGCTCGACGACAAAGGCGCGGTGGTTCGCAAACTGCCGGATCTGACGGCGCGCGCCGGGTGGAATCGCGCCACGTGGGATCTGCACTACGAGGCGCCGCGCATGGTGGCGCTGCGCACCACGCCGCCGGAAGATCCGCACATTTGGGAAGAGCCGCGCTTCAAGGGGCTGGACACGCGGCCCATCACCCACTGGGGCATGTCGCAAGGATCGGGAGCACCGCTGGCGGCGCCGGGCAAGTATTCACTCCGCATGACGGTGGATGGGCAGGCGTACACCGAACCCATCGAGGTGCTGCGCGCGCCGGACTCACACGGGTCGGATGCCGATTTGAAGGCGTCGCTGAACTTACAGGTGAAGGTGCGGGACGACATCAATAACGTCTCCGACATGACCAACCAGATCGAGTGGATGCGGCGGCAACTCGAAGACGAGGGAAAGACGCTAACGGGGCAATCGGGCAAGGACGCGCTGCTGAAGGCGATGGACGCAATTGACCGCAAGATGCAGGACGTGGAATATAAACTGATCACGCGCGCCGAAGCGTTGAGCGACGACAAGTATTTCCAGACGCAATACAAGCTCTACATGAATTTCCTGTGGCTGAGCGGAGAGGTCGGCGGCGGTGCGGGCGACGTGGCGGGCAGCGGCGATTACGGCCCCACGGAAACCGGCACGGGGCTGGTGCTGGATCTGGAGAAGCAACTTCAGGCGGTGCAGGTGGAGTACAAGAGTCTCATGGACAAGGATGTGGCCGCGTACAATAAGTCGATCGACGGAAGCGGGCTGGCTCCGCTGAAGACTACGGGTGCGCCTCCTCCGCCCGTTCCACGCGGCGGCCGCGGCGGCGGGAATTAAAGATCTCCTCGACGACGCCCTGAGTGAGCCACGACCGCGAGGGAGTGGTTTCGAATGTCGCATTAGGCAGACTTTGACAAGGTAAATGCTTGACAGCCCAGTGGGGCAGGCAATCGTGCCTGCAGCCGGCTTTCAGCCGGCTCGACCTGCTGGAAAGCAGTGGGGGCCCTCTGGGCACAGCCCGGATTGGCTGCCCCACATCGCGTTCGAGCGACTGTCACTGGATCTGAAGATGTAAGGGAGCAAAGATGGAAACCTATCTTGCTTTGTTCGAGCCTGACCTGGAAACTGGGGGATACGTAGTCACCTTTCCCGATTTCGGATATGGCGCAACTCAGGGCGAAACCGAGCATGAGGCCATGGAGATGGCAGAGGACCTGCTGATGTTGACGGTCGGGGATTATATACGAGATTCCCGGCCGTTGCCCGGAGCGAAGCGGCATCGCGGATCGAAATATCGTCCGGTATCGCTGCCGGCCTGCAATCGGCAAAAGTCGATCCCTACGGCACTTTCCTCGAATCGGGTATGACGAAGGCGGAACTGGCGCGCCGCATTGGCATTCCGAAAACGCACATCCCCCGACTGTTCTCTCTTCGGCACCATTCGCGGCTCGACCTGATCGAGTCGGCATTTGCCGCCCTGGGCAAGCGTCTGCACGTCGAAGTTCGTGACGCCGCGTAAACGCTTCTTGACGGCCGGGCGATCTTCCGTCATAATACAGATAGCTGGCTAGGTATAGCTGGCTATATATGGCGAAACACCAGAATGACCGCCTCCAGGGCACGCTCGATCTTCTGATCCTGAAAGTCCTTGCGCGCTCAGGATCGCTGCACGGGTACGCGATCGCACAACGCATTCAACAAGCCACCGAAGGATACCTGCGGATCGAAGAAGGTTCGCTCTATCCCGCCTTGCATCGGATGACGAACGACAAGTGGCTCCTCGCGAGGTGGAGCACCTCCGATTCGAAACGGAAGGCGCGATTCTATACCATCACCGCCGAAGGCCGGCGCCAACTCGAGGAAGAAGAGCGCAATTGGGCCGAGTTGACGGCCGCCGTGAGCAAGGCGCTGCAGTTCGCCTGAAAGGAACGATCCCTTATGTTCGAGCGATTGTGGAACGTTTTCCGGCATCGGCGAGTGGAAGATGAAATTCGCCAGGAGATGGAAAGCCACATGGCGTTCCTCGAAGAGGACGAAAGGGCGCAGGGCGCGGACGCGCAATCGGCGCGGCGTAATGCACGCCTGCGGTTCGGCAACGATTCCGTGTACCGCGAACAGACGCGCGAAGCGAACCTCACCATGTGGCTGGACGACCTGCTGCGCGATGGCAAATTCGCCTGCCGGCAGCTTCTGCGAAATCCGGGATTCGCGGTGGCGGGAGTGTTGGTGCTCGGGCTGGGAATCGGCGTCAATGCGGCCATCTTCACCGTAATCGAGAGCGTGATCCTGCGTCCGCTGGCTGTTCCCGAGCCCGATCGGGTGGTTTCGGTGCTCGAAAAAACAACCGGCTTCGAGACGCCGGAATCGTGGCCCGACCTGCTGGATTTGCAGGCGGGCAATCGCGTTTTCGAATCGTCGGGCGCATTCACGAAGACTGGCTTTATCTTCCGCGGAACGGGCGAAGCACGTATGATTCAGGGCAGCAGCGCGACGCCTGGGTACTTCACGACTTTGCGCGTGCGGCCGATCGCGGGGCGGCTGTTCGACGCGGCGGAAACGCGGGAGGGCGCCAATCCAGTAGCGCTCATTCGCGAAGATTTCTGGAGAGGCGCGCTCGATGCCGATCCGGAAATTCTGCAAAAGACGATTCTGCTGGACGGGCGCGCGACACAGGTAGTCGGGATTTTGCCGGCGCAGTTTCGATTTCCGGCAAGCGAGAGCGTGATCTGGACGCCGATCATACCGCAGGGGCCGGCGAAGAACCGCGGCTATCATGCGTTTTCGATGGTCGGGAGGCTCAAGCCCGGCGTGACGCTTACGCAGGCGCAGACCGATCTCGAAATCATCATGCAACGCCTGCAGCGCGATTATCCCGACCAGAACAAGGGGCGCGACGCGAAGGTACTCGGGTTTCAGGATTGGAGCATGGACAAACAGCTCCGGGACCGCCTGGTGGTGCTGCAGATCGCAAGCCTGGCGCTGTTTCTGATGGCGTGCGCGAACATTTCCAGCCTGCTCGTGGCGCGGCACTCCTTGCGCCGGCACGAGTTCGATATCCGCATGGCGCTCGGCTCCTCACGCTGGCGACTGGCGCGCCAGCATCTCACCGAGAGCTTGCTGCTTGCCGGCGCGGGATGCCTGGCGGCGGTCGGTCTGGCGGCAGCGGGAGTGCATTTCCTGGTGCGGCTCTACGGGGACGAAATGCCGCGCGCGGCGGAGATTTCTCCCGATTGGCGCCTGGTCGGCGCAGTGATCGCGATCACTCTCGTGGGCGCGATCGCCATGGGTTTGGCCACACTACTGCACTCGCGGCACTCAGCAGCGGGAGTCGCAACGATTGCGGGCAACCGTGTCTCCGCCGACCGGTCCGGGGTGTGGACGCGCAAGCTGCTGGTGGTATTTCAACTGACCTGCGCCGTGGTTCTGCTCACCGCGACGGCTTCCGTGCTGAAGAGCTTCTGGCAGTTGCTGCACGTGGACGTGGGGTTCGACCGCGGCCGCCTGCTCACCATGCGGGTGAGCGTTCCACCCGGGAAATACCATAATGGACCCGAGGTCGGCGCGACGCTCGCGAAGATGGCGGCGCGGGTGAGCGGCGTGCCGGGCGTGCGCGAGGCGGCGGCGATCAACATGATGCCGGTTTCCGAGTGGGGCTTCAACGGCAACGTGAACGTGGAAGGCAGGCCCGACGACCATCGCGGCTTTTTCGCGGAGTATCGCTGGGTCACCAAGGATTATCTGCGGGCCATGGGAATTCCGCTGGTGCGCGGACGGCAGTTCCTTCCCGAGGAAATGGCGGGAACGCAAAAAGCCGCGATTATCAATGAGACCATGGCGCGCGATTTATGGGGCGGCAGCGATCCCATCGGCGCGCACATCAATATGTTCAGTCCGGAGTGGATTACCGTGGTCGGCATCGCGCGCGATGTGCGGCAATCCGGTGTGACCGAGCCGGCAAGCGCGGAAGTGTTCATGCCCGCGCCCAATTTTGTAGTCCCGTTTCCGAACTGGTCCCTGCTGGTGCGGTCGGACCTGCCGGCGGCGTCGATCATGCCCGCCATCCGCAGGGAAATCGCCGCGGAGGAGCGGGAAGCCGCGGTCGACCGCGTCATGAGCATGGAGGACGTGATCGCGGGAACGGTGTCGGCACAACGCATCGTGACGGGCCTGCTGGCATGCTTCGCGGGGCTGGCGGTGCTGCTGGCGAGCGTGGGATTGTACAGCGTCCTGACGTTCACGGTAGCGGCGCGGCTGCCCGAATTGGCGATTCGCGCGGCGCTCGGCTCCACGCCGCGCGCGCTGCTGGCGCTGGTGGGACGTGAAGGCGTCGTATTAGTTGCGGCCGGGTTGGCGATTGGGATCGCGGCCATGGTCCCGCTCGAAGGCGTGGTGAAGAAGTACGTGTTGGATGCGGCGGAGCTGAGCGCGGCGTTGTATGCGGCCGTGTTCGCGGTCCTGCTGGTGGTGGGAGTGGTGGCGGTAATCCTTCCGGCGCTGCGCGCGGCGCGTATCGATCCCATTCGAACATTACGAGGCGAGTGAGCGGGAGCGCAGCTTTACCGTCAATGAGCTCACAGCGGATGGCGAAGCAGTCCGCCGGCGCTGCGTCGTATCCATCGAAACGGAATCGATCGAGCAGGGTTTCTGTCGCCGCGGCGGCGGCCGATTTGATCAGCAGCGCGCCGACACAACCGCGTCCTCCCGCGCCAAGCGAAAGATGAGCGGGACCGCGGCGGTCGAAGCGAAGCGTGTGCGGGTCGGGGAATTCGTCCGGATCGCGATTGGCGATGTCCAATCGCAGGATGACGCGCTCGTCTCGCGCGATGGTGCAATCGCGAATCACGACGTCTGCCGCCGCCTGACGGAACTGCGCTTTGGCCGGCCCGGCGAAGCGCAACAACTCCTCGACAGCTTTCGAAAAATCGGAAATCTCGACGGGTTGCTCCAGCAGCGCGAACCAGGCGTTCGCCAGAAACGCCGGCAGCGAGTGTGCCAGGGCGATGAACATCTGCACGGTCCATGGCGGCGCGCCCCGGAAAGCGGCCGCAAGCTCGACGATGGCTTTCCGCGCCGCCGCGGCCAGCGCATCGTCGTATGGCTCGCAGGCGGAATCGAAGACCACGCGGGCCAGCGCCGCCAGGCGCGCGCAGTCGTCCGATGCCGCGATGCGCGCGATCTCGAGCGAGAGTCGCCGCGCGTATCTTTCCACCAGGTCCACCGGCTCGCCAATAGGGAGCGCGTCTGCCAGACGATTCGCCGCAAGCGTGAACTGCTCTTCCCACGTCTCGATCGCGGAAGACGATAGCGCGCGCAGTGCACGCGCCCGGAAATCGGCGCGAGCCGCCGGATTGGCGGCAACAGCGGGAGTGGCGGAGCGCGCCAGCGCGGGTATCAGCAGCGGCTCACGCAACGCCGCGGCGACACCCTGGTAACGGGTGACGATCCAGGCGTTGAGCCGAGAGTCGAAGCACGGATCGGCGGGCGGTTCGACGGCCCAGAAGCTCATTTACGGAGTCAGCGTCAGCGTGGCCCTGCCTGCGGGGCCGGAATAAATCAGCTCGACGGATTTGATCTTGTCGCTTTGCGTGCGGCACGGGAAAAACAGCAGACCGGCCTCCGGCAGCGCGCGCTCGCCTTCCGGAAGGGAAGCCTTTTCCACCTTCACCTGCATCACGTGCACCAGGGGCAAAGGCATCTTGGGAGGCGGAGGCGGTGTATCGCCCGGATTCGAGCCACTGCCACTGGTGGAGAGCCCGCCGGCTTTCGGCTTGGGCGGTTCCGGCGGCTGCCAATTGGGATCTTTGAGGTTCGAGAGGACCATCCCAAACTGCTCGCTGGGCACGGCCTTCTTCCCATTGATGCGAATGGAAAAGTCCTGGACATTCAGCCGGGCTTTCTCTCCGGGAGCGCCGAAGAATCCCGTTTCCACCACGACATAGTCTTCGGTGGAAAACTCGCCTTGCGGAGTGGGGACGGCGTGCCGCATGAACTCGGCTCCGATGATGAGCTGACCGATCCGGGCGTGCGCCTGGTAATCGTTGGGTCCACCGCGCGGAGGCATGCGGGGTATATCGGCGAGGTTGACGGGCGGAGTCGGCGTGTCCTGCGCGGATAGACTCAGGGCAACGGCCAGCCAAAGGCTGTTCCTCAAGACACGGGAAACTTGCATACGTGCTTCCAAATTTAGCATGGCAGGCCACGGCCGGAGATTCCCTCTGTCGGTAGTATGTCAAGTTGTCCGCTTTTATTAATTCGTGATCTGTCCGCTTTGTGAAACAAAGCGACGCGGCCTTTAGGCCGCCGCCTTGGGTTTAGTTTTGGTCTTGGTTTTGATCTTCG
>Ga0181538_10001021_pt1 | contig 32415 bp, 29 predicted proteins | sample PEATcosm2014_Bin_40_FD_119773 | JGI IMG/M metagenome (GOLD analysis project Ga0181538, IMG submission 119773) | Peatland microbial communities from MTU Mesocosm Facility, Houghton, MI, USA - PEATcosm2014_Bin23_30_metaG | ecosystem: Environmental > Terrestrial > Soil > Wetlands > Peat | place... | reverse complement strand
TCGTCTGTAGCGGTTTGCAATGCATGTCCGTCTGCCCCAGCGGGGCGCTGAGGCCCACGTCCATCAACGACATCGATATGGGCACGGCAGTTTGGCATAGCTCCACCTGCCTGCGAACGACCGGCCAGTCCTGCACCATCTGCATCGACAAATGCCCGCTCGGCTCCGCCGCCATCGAATTGAAAGCCGGTCGCGTCGCGGTGATTCCCCTCGGCTGCATCGGCTGCGGCGTCTGCCAACTCGAATGCCCAACCGATCCCAAAAGCATCGTGGTTATTCCCATCGCGGCCAAGACGGCGAGGTAAGAACGTGATCCGGCCGTCCCCACACCGGCGCCGTGGGCGTTCGGGTGAAAGCAATTGGAAACCATATCATTTGTGATGCAACGGCGTTCCGAGGCGGTCGGCGATGATCCGGCGCATGACCGCCTGCGGGGCGGGCAGGCCGGTCCAGGTCTCGAATTGCGCCACCGCCTGCCGCACGAACATCTCCACCCCGCTGATCGTGCGGGCGCCGAGGCCTTGGGCCTGCGTCAGCAGCCGCGTTTGCATCGGATTGTAGACGGTGTCGAAAACAACGGTCTTGGCCGAGAACGGCGGCGGCCGATCCCAAAACGGAGTTTCGTCGACGTTTGGATACATGCCGACCGACGTGGTGTTGATGAACACGTCCCAGTCGCCGCGGCAAAGCTCGTCGAAGGAGACGGCCGAAATCCCGCCTCGACGATTGTTGAATTCATCGGCCAGCGCCACGGCGCGATCGTGGGTGCGATTGGAGACGAGGATCGTGGCGCCATAATGGGCCAGGGCCGCGACGGCCGCCCGTCCCGTCCCGCCGGCGCCCAGCACCGCGACGCGAAGATCGCCCAGTCCGTCCCGATCGATCTGAAGCTCCGCCGTGATGCTGTCCAGAATCGCCGCATAATCCGTGTTTTTACCGCTCAGCACCGGCGCGGACCCATCGGGCCGCCGAATCACAATCGTATTCACCGCGCCGATCCGCTGGGCCAATTCCTCCACGGCCGACCCGGTTTCCTTCAGATAGCGCAGCGCGTTCTGCTTATGCGGAATCGTGACCGACAGGCCGGACAGATCCATCCCCGGAAATTTCAAAAAGCCGTCGAGGAAGGACTTGAAGCTCTGGTAATCCGACTCGACCAGCATGGGAAGGTAAACCCCGTCGTATCCGGCCGCCGTGAACGCCGCGTTATGAATCGCCGGCGAGAGCGAATGCCGCACCGGATCGGCGACGACGCCGTAGACTTTTGTGTTCGGCCCCAGCGCATCCCAGCGATAGAGCGTTATCATGTCCGCAACCGTCAACTGCCCCGGCGCGGTCGCCGAGTCGGCATTGAGCGACGCGAAGGTCAAAAACGCGCCAAACTTTTTGCCAAGAATGCGGCTGACGAGGCCCGCGTCGCCCATGCACAGCGCGATCATGGGACGCCGGGAATTTCTCAGCAGGTTCAACGCGTCCAGGTTTTCCCGGATGGTTTGAGCTTGCCAGACCATCTTGTTCACCTTTGCCGGCCTGCGATCCAATTGGTGAACCAGATCGTCGAGATTCGCCGGCTTGGCGGAAAGATCGTGGACGCTCAGGATGATCCCCGCCGGGATTTTGCGATCCAACAGGGTTGGATGCCGAAGAACGGTTGCCAGTTCCAGGTCGACGTAATCCGCCCGTTCGGCGGCGACGCCGCCCGTCAATCGAGCCGCTCGCGCCTCGTCGCCGAGAGTGGAGAATCCCCCTTCAGACGTTGGCCGGCAGGTGACGATTGCGGCACAGACCTTATCGCCCAGAAGGTCTTCCAAAACCTCCATGTCTTCCAATTTGTCGATGCGCAGCTCGACCAAATCCGCGCCGGCGGCGGCTGCCGCGGCCATGTCGCGACGCGCCATGGCCAGGTCCGTCACAAAAATGGGAACGCAAAGACGAGTCATGCGCCAAAGATTTCTGATGCGCTGCCGATCAGCCGGGAAGCGTTCCGATTTCCTTCATGCACCGCTCGATCTGCTTCCTGGTGCTTTCGCTGGCCTCCCAAAGCGGGAGCCGCAACTCGCCGGAATCCATCCCGGCCGCCTTCATCGCGTGTTTGATTCCCACCGGATTTCCGTCCAGGAACATCGCGCGCATGAGCCCAAACAGCTTGCGGTGCAAGGCCGCCGCGTGCTCGTATTGATTGGCCTGGCAGAATTTCACCAGCGCCTTGATCTGGGCGGGAATGAGGTTGGACATCACGCTGATCACGCCGCGCCCGCCGATCGACATGATCGGCACGGTCAACGAATCGTCGCCGCTGAGGATCACGATGTCGCACAGGGAGCGGATTTCCCCGGCAATGTTCAGATCGCCGGTGGCCTCCTTGATGCCCACGACGTTCCGGTGCTTGGCCAGCCTCGCCACGGTTTGCGGCGACATGGTCACGCCCGTCCGGCCGGGGATGTTGTACAAAACGATGGGCAGATCGACGCGGTCCGCCAGCGTCATGAAATGCCGGTACAACCCCTCCTGCGTCGGCTTGTTGTAATAGGGATTCACGGATAAACAGCCCGGCGCGCCGGCCCGCTTGGCGATCTGATGAAGCTCGATCGCCTCGGTCGTGGCGTTGGCGCCGGTGCCGGCGATCACCGGCACCCGCCCCGCCACGAACTGGACCGTCAACTCGATCACGCGCGCGTGCTCCTTGACGTCGAGCGTGGGCGATTCGCCCGTCGTTCCCACCGGCACCAGGGCGTCGATGCCCTGGCGGATTTGGAATTCAACCTGCTCCTTCAATCTTTGCTCGTCGATCCGCCCTTCGCGAAAGGGCGTGATCATCGCGGTCATTGCGCCTGTGAACATGGCAGCTCCGGAAAATGCCCTTCAATCAGAATCGATTCACTCGCGGACGATTTCCATCGCCCGCTTCATCTCGGCCGTCGCCTGCCGGATGCCCACGAGGATCGCCCGGCTGATGATCGCATGCCCGATATTCAACTCGCGCATTCCTTCAATGGCGGCGACGGGACCGACGTTGCGGTAATTCAATCCGTGCCCCGCGTGGAGCCGAAGCTTTCGCTGCCGCGCCAGCCGCCCCGCCTGATTCAGCCGCTCAAGTTGCTCGGCAACGCCGGGCCCGTCGGCGTTGGCATAGGCGCCGGTGTGCAATTCCACCGCGTCGAAACCCTGCTCCGCCGCCAGCGTAACCTGCTTCTCTTCCGGATCGATGAACGCGGAGACGAAAACTCCGCTGTCCTTCAGTCTCCGCACGATCTGGGCGATTCGCTGGGACTGCTGCCCCAGATCGATTCCGCCTTCGGTGGTGATTTCCTGCCGTTTTTCCGGGACGAGGGTGGCCTGGTCCGGCCGAGTCTTCAGCGCCAACTCCGCGATCTCCGGCACGATGCTCATTTCCAGATTGAATTTGCACTGCACGCTTTCGCGAAGCCGGCGAACGTCGTCGTCGTGAATATGCCGGCGATCCTCGCGCAGATGGACGGTGATCGCATCCGCCCCGCCCAGTTCCGCCTCGATCGCCGCCCAGAGAGGGTCCGGCTCGTACGTCCGCCTTGCCTGCCGCAATGTGGCCACGTGATCGATGTTGACGCCGAGTTCGAGCATGGGGGGAATTCTAAATGAAAACGGACGCCGGGGGAAATCGCCGCTGCGCGGAAACTCGAAATTCGAAACTCGAATGACGAATCAAATTCGAAACTCGAAATTCGAATTTCGGACTTCGAATTTGATTCGTCATTCGAATTTCGAGTTTCGAATTTCCTCCTCCACCAGTTCCCGCGGGCATCCAATGTCCCCCACAATCACCTCACCCAGATATTCCCTCGCTCCCGGCTCCCCAAACCCGGTCTTCTCGGCGACGAAGGTCACCGTGCGTTTCGCCCTGACGCAGGCCGGACCCAGCGGTCTGCCAATGTCGCAATCCAGGCCGCTGGGAATGTCGATGGCGAGAACCGGCGCCGCCGTCTTTTCGACCGCGGCGACGAGGTCCGCAAACGGCGCGCGGGGCGGTTGGGTCAATCCGGTCCCGAAAATTGCATCGACGATCAGGGCCGCCCCGCATTGGACGATGGCTTGGGCCGTCGCGTTGGCGAAGGGGAGATTCATGGCCTGGCAAATGTCCCAGTTGATTCTGGCATCGCCGGCATATTTCTCCGGATCGGCCGCGAGCAAAATCCGCACGCCGTATCCGCGATTATGAAGATGCCGGGCGACGGCCAGGCCATCCCCGCCGTTGTTTCCGCCGCCGCACAGGATCAGCACCGGTCCGGCGCCGGGCGGAATCATCGCCGCCGCCGCGTTCGCCGCGGCGATCGCCGCATTCTCCATCAGCACCACGCCGGGGACGTGGTATCGCTCGACGGCAAGCCGATCGATCTGCCGAACCTGCGCTCGCGTGAGACGAACCATCCGAAACATTATACTCTGGGGACTATGTTGATCCTCCTGACCAATGACGATGGCATCACCGCGCCGGGATTGGTGGCGCTGTATCACCAGCTCAAAAGCCTTGGCGAGGTTCACGTCGTCGCCCCGGCGTCGGTGCAGAGCGCGACGGGCCACGGCATCACCCTCTCGGCGCCGCTGCTGACCAACCGCGTGAAAGTGGCGGACGCGTTCACGGGAATCGCGGTGGACGGCAGTCCGGCGGATTGCGTGAAGCTGGCCGTCGCCCAACTGCTCCCGCGCCCTGCCGATCTGGTCGTCAGCGGGATGAACAGCGGCGCCAACGTGGGAATCAACGTGATTTACAGCGGCACGGTCGCGGCCGCGATCGAAGCGGCGTTTCTGGGCCTTCCCAGCGTCGCGGTGTCACTGCATCTGCGCGCCGAGATTCCGCCGGATTTTGAACGGGCCGCAATGTTCGCCAGGCAAACCATCGAGCCGATTCTGGCGGCGGGGCTTAAGCCCGGCTACGTTGCCAACGTCAACATCCCCTGCCTCGAGCCTCATCAATCGCCGGCCGGAGTCAAAATCGTTCGGCAATGCACGCGACCCTGGACCGATACCTATGAGCGTCGAAAAGATCCGCGCGGCCGCGATTATTTCTGGAACAGCAGCGTTTTCGTCCTGGGCGCAACCGACGATGACACCGACGTCGCGGCGGTCCGCGACGGGTACATTACCATTACCCCCCTTCAATTTGATTTGACCGATCACGCCTTGCGGCGAAAGTGGAACCAGAAGGATTGGCAAGTGAAAAAGCCCGTCAATACGCCGACGGATTGAAGTTCTGCAAATCGCCTCCCTCGGCGCCGATGCGCAGAAGGGTGATCTTTTCCAGGACCCAATTGTCGCCGGATTGCTGGTAATCCAGTTGCCAACTGCTGGTCTCGGCCCGGGCCAGGGTTGGGTCCTGCTCGCTATACACTTCCACGGAAACCGTGATAGTGGTGTCGGCCCGTTGGCTCTCGATGCCGAGGACCATGACCGATTGCACCCGAAAGTGCTCGCAATTGTCGCGAGTCATTTGAACGATGTTGTTCCGCCCGGCGACGAGCACGCGCGTGCGGTTGCAAACGGCCGTGTTGGCATCGAGCAGAGAGTTCAAGGCGTTCCAGTCCTTATGATCCACCGCCCTGACGAGGGCGCGGGTGCGCGTTTCCATTTGTTCCCGCGCGGTCGGAAAGAAAAATCGCAGTAGACCGAGAACCACCGCCACCACGACCACGGCGATGCCGATTTTCTGGAGCTTCTTGTCCAGTCTCCGATTACCGACGATGAAAGCCGCTATCCCCCCCACCGCCGCGGCCAGAATCCACCAGGAGAAATGGAAAAGCAGCTCGCTCATCAATAGTTCAATATTTCAATGCCAAAGGTCCGATAAGAAAGGTTGATTCCGCCGCATTATTTCGCCTTGGCGCCCACGCTACAGCCTGGGCCGGCGGATCGCAAGCGACAGCGAATGACCATCGCGGCCGATCCATCCCGGCGGTTCATGCTGCCTTCCGATGCGCCCCTGTTATCCAATCTGGCGGCGTTGTGGGCAACGGAGCCGAAACTGGCCGAAGCGGTTGAATCCGCGTTGGAAGCGCCGCCGCACGTCCTGGAACGGTCCAAATCGGGCCTGCCGACCGTTTCCGTGAAGACCGACGACGGCCGAAGCGTTTACCTCCATAGCCGGCATCAGCCGCGGGCCGAGGCCCAGCGCCTCGTCGAATCCATCGCCGTCGACCAGAAGACCGCGTTTTACGTACTGGGGTTGGGGTTGGGATATCACCTGGAACTGCTGTTTGAGCGCGCCAGCGACGAGGCGATCTTCTGCATCTTCGAGCCGGACGTGCGCATCATCCGGGCCGCCCTGGAAAGCCGGGACCTGTCGGGATTGATCGGGAGTCATCGGCTGCTCTGGTTCAGCGATCTGGATAAATCGGCGCTGTTTCGCCGGCTCACGCCGCACACGGCCCTGATCTCCGTGGGATCGGAAACCGTCGAGCACGCCGCCAGCGTGCAACTGCACGATGCGTTTCATCGGCAAGTGAAGTTGTGGCTGGGCGAATTCGCGTCGTTCTGCCGGACCAACATGAACACCCTGCTGTTGAACAGCGAGCAAACAGCCCGGAACGTGGCGCGGAACATCGGCTGGTACGCGGCGTCGGGCGGGATCAACCGCCTGGCCGGGCGTTTTCGCGGCTGCCCCGGGGTCATCGTTTCCGCCGGGCCCTCGCTGCGGAAGAACAAGCATCTGCTCAAGGGATTGGATGCCAACGCCGTTTTGATCGCGGTGCAGACGACGCTCCAGCCGCTTCTGGAAATGGGATGCCGGCCGCATTTCGTCACCTCCCTGGATTATCACGAAATCTGCACACGATTCTTCGAGAAATTGCCGTCCGGCATAGCCACCGAACTGATTGCCGAGCCCAAAGCCGCGCCCCAGGTTTTGGAAATGATGACCGGGCCCGTGACCCTGATCGGCAACGATTTCGCCGAGGCGCTGCTCCGCGAATTGAATCTCGGCAAGACGGCGCTCACCAGCGGCGCCACCGTCGCGCATCTGGCCTTTTATCTGGCCGAGCATCTGGGCTGCGATCCGATCATATTCGTTGGCCAGGATTTGGGCTTCAGCGACGGCCTGTGCTACACGCCCGGGACCAGCTACGAAGACGTCTGGAGGCCGGAATTGGGGCGGTTTTGCACCCTGGAAATGAAGCAATGGGAGCAGATCGTCCGCGACCGGCCGATCCTGCGGCAAATCCCGGATTACCGGGGCCGGCCGATGTACACCGAAGAGCGTTTGTTCACCTATCTGCTGCAATTCGAGCGCGACTTCGGCAAGTGCAAGTCGAAAATCATCGACGCCACCGAGGGGGGCGCCCTGAAGCGCGGCACGACGGTGATGACGTTATCCGAAGCGATCGCGCGGTTCTGCGGCAGCCCTCTGCCCCAAATCCCGCAGGACGCCCCGCCGCCGCGATGGGACCTGCTGGACGCTTGCCGGCGGAGCGTTTTGCGCAGAAAAGAAGAAGCGGAGGAGATCGAGCGCATCAGCCAACAGACCCTGCCGCTGCTGGAGGAAATTGGCGATCACCTGCAAGACCAGAAGCGCGTCAATCGGCTGATCGCGCGGATCGACGAGCTGCGCACGAAAATGGACTCGTTCGGTCGGACATACGACCAGGTGATGCAGTTTTCCCAGCAGAGCGAATTGAAGCGCTTCGAACGTGACCGCCTGCTGGCCGCCGCCCGGCTCGAGGGGTTCAAACGGCAGGAGTTCCAGTTGCAGCGCGACGTGGAGAACGTGAAGGCCGTGACCGCCGCGGCGCGCGCCTTCGCCGATTCGATGAGCGAGGTGGCCCGGGACCTTGCCGGCCAGGCGGCTCGGCGGAAGGAGGCGGCATGAAGATCGCCGCCGTGCTTTCGATGCTCCACGAGCCGCAGGGCCGGCCCGACAGCGCCACCCGCCGATTCCGCGGCGAAGCGCCCCTCGCCTGGACGCTGTATCGTCTGGGGCGCTCCAGAGGCATCGCCGAATCGGTGGTGATCTGCTGGGAGGATCAGGCGGACGCCGTCAGGCCGATCGTCGATGAGATGAAGGCCCGATGTCTGCCGCCCTGGCCGCGATGCCCGCTGCCGCATCTGGACGGCGTTTCCGCGGCCCGGCGCTGGGCGGACGGCTGGCGCGGCGGGCTGCTTGAAACCTGCGAGTTCGATCGCGGCTTCCACGGACCGCGGACCAAGGAAATCCTCGCCGAATCCGAGGCCGACGCGGTCATGCTGATCGATCCATCGGCCGGCCTGGTCGATCCCGATTTGATCGATGCGTTGATCGAACATGCCGAAGCGCATCCTGAAGTGGATTTATGTTTTTCACAGGCGGCGCCGGGCCTCTCGGGCGTGCTGTTACGCAAGCCGCTGGTGGAACAGCTTGCGGCCGGCGGGTCGCATCCCGGGACGCTTCTGGCCTATCGGCCCGATCTGCCGATGCGCGATCCGATCTCCGCGCCGAGCTGCGCGCCGGTGGCGACGGGGTTGGCGCGGACGCCGCACCGATTTACCCTGGACTGCGAACGTCAAATCGACCGGATCGCCGGCGCCACCGTTCATCTCAACGGCCAACTGATTCGCACCGAGGCCGAGCAGTTGCTGCGGCTGCTCGACGCGACCCCCGCGGCGTGTGCGCTGCCGCGCGAATTGGTGTTGGAATTGACCGTTCGCCGCGTCAGCCGGCCGATCTTTTCGCCGGTTTCCCATGCCAAAATCGAACGGGCCGATCTGACTCTCGAAATCGCCAAAACGGTGTTCGAGGAGATGGCTGCTGCGGATGACGCCCGGATCGTCCTGGCGGGGATTGGCGATCCGGTTCTGCATCCGGAATTCTCGGCGATCGTTCGGTGTGCCCATGAGGCGGGCATCGCGGCCATCGCCGTCGAGTCGGATTTGCTCGGTCTCGATCCGGAGCAAATCGAGCGGCTTGCCGATTTGCCGCTGGATGTCGTCTCGGTGAACCTGCCGGCGATCTCCGCCAAGACTTATCAAACCATCATGGGAATGGACGGCTTGAAGCAGGCGATGGACGCCGTGGCGCGGCTGATCCATCGCCGACAGAGCGGCGCCCGCGGCGCCCCGTTGATCGTGCCGACCTTCGTAAAAGCCGCGGAGAACCTGGCGGAGATGGAAGCGTGGTACGACCGCTGGCTGCGGTGTCTGGGATGCGCGGTCATCGCCGGGCCCGGAGATTTCGCCGGACAGGTCCCGGACGTTTCGCTGGCGCAGATGGAGCCGCCGCGCCGGCGAGGCTGCCTGCGCATCGAGCGCCGATTGACGGTCCTGTGCGATGGGCAAGTCGTTTCCTGCGAACAGGATTTTCTCGCCCGGGCGGCGTTGGGACGCATCGGCCGGAACTCGATCGAAGGCATCTGGACCGCCGGCATGGCGGCACTGCGCCGCGATCATGCCGGTGGCCGTTGGCAGCGGCAGGCGCTCTGCCGGGCGTGCAAGGATTGGCATCGACCATGAGGATGAACATGAACGTACTTGGAGTGATTCTGGCCCGCGCGGGCAGCCAGGGATTGACGGACAAACATTTGCGGCCCTTGTGCGGAAAGCCCGTGATTGAATACACGTTCGATCACGCCCGGCAATCAAGCCTGCTGAGCAGCACCGTCGTCTCGACCGATTGTCCGAGAATCCGGCAACTGGCGCTGGGCCGGGGATTGCGGGTCATCGACCGGCCGGCCGCGCTGGCGACCAGCGACGCCAGCGTGCAGGATGCGATGATTCATGCCATGGATACCGTGGAGAAACAAGGCAATCCGCGGGCCGATGCCGTGGTCGTCTTATACGGCAACGTTCCGATCCGCGGCGAGGGGGTGATCGACCGGGCGCTGGAACTGCTGGGGAAATCGAATTGCGATTCGGTGCGGTCGTTCTGCCCGGTGGGCAAATGGCATCCGGCGTGGATGTGCCGGCTCGAAGGCGATCGGGCCGAGGCGCTGGTCCCGGGCAGCGTCCATCGCCGCCAGGATTTGACGCCCCTGTTCCTCCACGACGGCGCGGTCGTCGCCGTGTCGCGCGAATCCATGCTTCGCGGCAAGGAAAACCCGCGCGATCCCCACGCGTTTTTCGGCGTCGATCGCCGTGGAATCGTCACCGAGCCGGGTGAGACCGTCGAGATCGATCATTTGCGCGATCTCTTCCTGGCCGAGGCAATCCTCCGCGAGCGGCAGTCATCCACCATTTTCCGGGCGAGGGTCGCATGAACGAGATTCAATCATCAACGTCGGAGACTTCGCCATCCCGCCCGCCGTTCCTTCCCGCGGGCAAGACAATGGTGATCGCCGAGATCGGCGTGAACCACGACGGAAGCGTGGATCGGGCGTTGGAACTGGTGCGAAAGGCCGCGGATTGCGGCGTGGACGCCGTGAAGGTCCAGGTCTTCAGCGCCGACCGGCTGCTGCACCCGTCGTCGGCGCTGGCGGAATATCAGAAGCGGTCGCTGCTCGACGAATCTCCGATCGACATGCTGAGGCGTTATGAAATGGACGAAGGTGAACTGGGGCGGATCGTGGCGGAAATTCGGCGGCTGAACTTGCTGCCGCTGGCGACGCCGTTTTCGCCCGAGGACGTCGACGCCATTGAATCGCTGGATTTGCCGGCGATCAAGATCGCCTCGCCGGACATCGTGAATTGGCCGTTGCTTCGTCACGCGGCCCGCACCGGGCTGCCGATGCTGGTTTCCACCGGCGCGGCGAATTTGAACGAGATCAGTTCCAGCGTGGCATGGCTGCGTGGTTGGGGCGCGCGGTTCGCCCTGCTGCATTGCGTCAGCAGCTATCCCACTCCCGCCCAGAACGCGAACCTGCGCTGGATCGCGGAACTGGCGGAGCGTTTCGGCGTTCCCGTCGGTTTCTCGGACCACACGACGGAAGTGGTCGCCGGTGCGCTGGCGGTCGCGGCCGGGGCGGTCATTCTTGAAAAGCATTTGACGTACGATCGCGGCGCCCCCGGTCCGGATCACGCCGCCAGTCTCGATCCGCACGATTTCGCGGGTTACGTGCAACTGGTTCGCCTGGCGGGGCGGATGCGCGGGACGGGGGGCAAGCGCGTGCTGGACATCGAGCGCGACGTGCGCACGGTCAGCCGCCAAAGCCTCGTGGCGGCGCGCGATCTTCCCGCGGGCCATCGCATCGCCGAGCAGGACCTGAAAGTCCAGCGGCCGGGCACCGGGATTCCAGCGTCGGCGATGCCGTCCATCGTCGGGCAACGCACCAGCCACGCCATCAAGGCCGGCCAGATGCTGAGCTGGCAGATCCTCTCCGATGCGGCGTAAAACACGACGAGCCTCGCGGCGCATCTGCTTTGTCACCGGCACGCGCGCGGAATTCGGCCTGATGCGGCCGGTGCTTCAGGCCATCGGCCGCAGGCAGTTGCAAATTGTCGTCACGGGGATGCACCTCGACAGGCGGCGCGGCAGAACGATCGACCGGCTGCGCCAGGAGAATTGGCGGATCGACGCGGTGGTGGATTGGGCAGAATCGGGGCGCGCGGTTGCGGTGGGCCGGGCGATTTGGCAACTCGCCGGGGTTTTCAACCGATTGAAGCCGCAAATCGTCATGGTGACCGGAGATCGCGTGGAGGCGTTCGCGGCGGCGGCGGCGGCGCATTTGTGCGACATCGCCGTGGCCCACGTTCATGGCGGCGACCGAGCGCTGGGGCAAATGGATGATGCCCTTCGCCACGCGATCAGCAAGCTCGCGCACGTCCATTTTCCGGCCACGAGCCAAAGCGCCGACCGGCTGGCGAAAATGGGCGAGGACCGCTGGCGCATCCATCGTTTCGGATCGCCGGCGATTGACGGAATCGTAAAAACCGCTGCCGCGCCGTCGCTGATCCGCCGTTTGTTTCCAGAATTGAAACCGCGCCGATACGCGCTGCTTGCGCTGCATCCGATCGACGCGGACGAATCGGTTGAATTCCGCCGCGCGTCAATGGTCGTAAACGCGCTGCGGAAATCCGGCGTGGAGCGGATCGTGGTCATCTATCCCAACAACGACCCCGGCGCCGACGGCATCGTGCGCTGTTGGGAAAAGCTCGGGCGCGACCGGCGGTTCATCGTTTGCCGGGATTTGCCGCGGCCGGTGTTTCTCGGACTTTTGCGCGATGCCGCCATGTTGGTGGGAAACAGTTCCAGCGGGATTATCGAAGCGGCGAGTTTTCGGACGCCGGTAATCGACGTCGGCCCGCGGCAGCTTGGGCGGCAGCGGTGTGAAGATGTGCGGAACGTGCCGTATCGGCAATCCGCCATCGCCGCCGCCGTAGCCCGAATCTGGAACGCGGGCCGTCCCCGCCGGGGGAAACATCGCAACCCCTACGCCGGCCACAACGCCGGAGCCGCGATCGCCAAGGTGCTCAAACGACTTGTGATCGATCGGCGCGTGCTGCGCAAGATAATCAGTTACTGATAAATGACGAATGACCAATGACTAATGACCGATGACAAAACGCACGATATTGCACAGTATGGCGACGGCCACGGCCCCCGATCCCAAATCCATCGTTCGCGACGCCGTCAACGACGTCATGGCCCTGGCCACGCTGCCGGAAGTCACGTCGCGGGTCATAGCCACGGTTGAAGATCCGCGCAGCTCGGCGGGTCAGTTGCACAAGATCATCGCGCACGATCCGTCGCTGTCGGCGCGGATTCTGAAGGTGGTGAACAGCGCTTTCTATGGCACGTCGGGGCAGATCGGCAGCGTCGAGCGCGCCATCGTGCTGCTGGGTCTGAACGCGGTAAAAAACGTCGCGGTCTCGGCGAGCCTCGGCCAACTGTTCCGCGGCGTGAAGCTGGGGGAGGGATTCACCGCCAAGGATTTGTGGACGCATTGCATCGCGGTAGGCGTCACCGCCCGCGAGCTGGCGCTCAAGGTCAACCGCGCCAAGGCGGATGAAATCTTCGTCGCCGGATTGATCCACGACGTCGGCATTCTGGTGGAACTGCAAACCTGGCCGGAAAAACTTCAAACCATTTGCACCACGGCCAAGAGGACCAACGCCGACTTCTGCGAGGTGGAGCGGCAGGTTCTCGGGGTCGATCACCAGGCCCTGGGCAAAGGCCTGACGGAACGCTGGAAATTCACCAAGTCCTGCCAGCAGGCCGCGGGGTTTCATCATGACCCGGCCGCCCTGGCGGACGATGACCGGACGATGGTGACGCTCGTCTACATTGCCGACACGCTCTGCTGCCAAAGCGACCGGGGATTCAACCTGACGGCACGGAACCAGACCATCGAACCGGAAATGCTGGCGAGCCTGGGCACAAACGAGGCGACGATCGAGCAGGTCCGCAATTCCATGTCCGAAAGCATCGCCAGCGCCATGTCCGTGTTTACTTGACCAGGTGCACGTTTGTACGGCGAGGGGACCCACGGATGGCCATCCGTGGGCTTTCGGGACTGAAATTGATCCATTAGCCAGTTTTGCCGGAATTGATCAGGGCCTCGGGCATGGTGCGCACCTTGCCGTCGGGGCCGACGCAGGCAATCGTGGTGGTTCCCTCGGCCAGGAGCACGTTTCCCCGCCGCAGCTCATAGGCATGGTCGAAACGCACCAGGGTGCCGCGGACGACGCGGGTGGTCAGGGTCAATTCATCGTCGTAGCGGGCGGGGGTCTTGTAGCGCACTTCCGCCTTGGTTACCACGAAAAAGACGCCCTGGCGCTCCAGATCGGCATAGCTGAATCCGGCGGCCCGCAGAAACTCGATCCGGCCCATCTCGAAATACTGCAAGAACCGGCTATGATGCAGATAGCCCATCGCATCGACTTCCGTGTAACGGACCCTGATCGAAATCGTGTGGTGGTTGAACATTTGGTTGTTTGGGTTAAACTAACTGCTTTGGCGGCACCTGGAAAGGACTGTGTCTCGATGATCAAGGTCAAGTCGCGCGGCAATGAAACGGCCGAGCAGATGCTTCGGCGGTTCAAGAAGATGTGTGAGAAAGAGGGTCTCACCAAGGACATCAAGCGCATCGCGTATTACGAGAAGCCAAGCGAGAAGCGCCGTCGGCAGGCCCGCACGACGCGCCGGCCTCCGATGTCCCCCCGCCGCTGACGTTTGGGATTCGAAAGGCTGAGTTACACGGGTATGCAACTTCCTACGTCCCGGCGCATATCCTTACGGCATCGGGAGATGGGTTTTCCGCACGCGGGCGGACGCGGCTGTTCGATATTCTGACATGAGTTCAACCAATCACGAAGCGGTTCAGACCGAGCACCTGACCAAAATCTACAAGGATTTCTGGGGCCGGGACAAAGTTCGCGCCCTGGACGATCTGAATCTCACCATCCATCGCGGCGAAGTCTTCGGCCTCCTGGGACCCAACGGTTCGGGCAAGAGCACCACCATCAAGCTGTTGCTTGGGCTGATCTTCGCCTCGCGCGGAAGCGCCACCGTCCTGGGCCAACCGGCCGGCAGCACGTCCATCAACGAACGCATCGGATTTCTCCCCGAGGAATCCTATCTGTACCGATTTCTCAACGGGGAGGAAACGCTGCGGTTTTACGGCCGGCTGTTCAGGATTGGGCGAAGGGAACTCAATCGCCGGATTCCCGCCCTGCTGGACACCGTCGGCCTCGACGCCAAGAGCCGCAAGCGAAAGCTGCGGGAATATTCCAAGGGCATGGCACGGCGAATCGGACTGGCGCAGGCCCTGATCAATAATCCGGACCTGATTCTTCTGGACGAGCCGACCACCGGCCTGGACCCCATCGGCACGCGCGAGATGAAGGACCTGATCCTCTCGCTCAAGAACCAGGGCAAGACGGTTTTGCTGTGCAGCCATCTTCTGGCCGACGTGCAGGACGTCTGCGATCGCATCACCATTCTCTTCCGCGGTTCGATGCAGACCATCGGCAACGTGCGCGACCTGCTTCAGGTCAAGGACGTCACGCAAATCCAGACCCGCACCATGAACGAACAACAGATGGCGGAGGTCAAAGCGTTCCTGACGCGCATCGGAGTCAACGACTCGGTCATCACCCATCCGACCACGACCCTGGAAGATTTGTTCATCCGCATCGTGCGTGAAAACACCGTCACCGGACAGTCGTCGGTTGGATCGGGATGATTTTCAACCGCCGTCCGGCACGGTTCAATTGAGTTGATTGATTAGGACTGGACTGCTTTTGGCTTCGCACTTTCACATGCTCGCAGCGATGGCCGATGCCGCGTGGTTTGCCCAATACTGGGGCTGGATCGTTAGCGGCGTTATCGTCGTGTTCGGACTTTTGATCGTCGGCGCCAGCGACGCCAAACGATTCAGCTTCGCGCGGGCCTGGGCGATCTCCGGCGTCTGTTTCGACGAATCCATCCGCAAACGCGTCCTGTGGATCGCGCCCCTGGCCATCATCGGCGTCATCGGAATCACCCAGTTCCAGCGTGCCATGGACGAACAGGACGCCCTCCGCCAATCCGTCAAAATCTGTCTTTTCGCGACCGGGTTGGTCGTGATGCTTTCCAGCATCATCCTGGCATGCACGAATTTGCCCAAGGAGATCGAAAGCCGCGTCATCTACACGATCGTCACCAAGCCGATCACGCGGCTGGAGTTGGTCTTAGGGAAAGTGATCGGATTCGCGCGCGTGTCGCTTGCGATCATCGCGATCATGGGGATTTTCACCTGGGTCTACGTGCGAGTGGGCGCGCAACAGAAAAGGCAGCAGATCGCCTACCGTCTGAACGAAGGGGACGTCAGCGACACCGAACGGGCACGGCTTAGCGAATACAAGCAGACGGGCCTGCTGACCGCGCGCACGTTCTGGGCGCCGGACCAGTTGAACGTTTTCGCCCAACCGCCCCAGCCCAACAATCCGGGGCGAGTTATCACCAGCGAAGGCGACCAGGATTTTCTGGCCGGGTTCCCGGTCAACCGGGAGGTCCTGTTCGGCCCGCCGCAGCAGGATCCCCAGGACTGGGTCCGCGCCGGCATCGGTCAAAACGGCCTGGTGATTCGCGTGTTGCTCAACACGCAGCGCACCGGCGCGCCCGACGATCAACCCGCCGTATCGGAACCGATGGGACCGACGTTCCGCAAAGCGCCGACCGCCAACCTGGCTCCGCCACGCGTGGGTATCCAACTCTTGGACGACCATTACAACGACATGTGGGCGGGCATCAACATGGTGGGCAGTTCCACTGCCCCGCAGTTGATCCAGGCCATCGCGGCCTACTCCAAAACCATGAAGATCGATCCGGAAGCCGCGGGCGCCGGGGTGCGCCTCGGCGAGCCGTTGAAGCTTCCCGACGGCGGCACGGGCCAATACGCCTATGCCTGGCTGCCCCCGCAGCGCGCGATCGCGCTGTTCAATTTTCCCCGGTTTTTCGTCCGGGTGAGCGGCCTCAGCGGAAAGGTTGATTACATCGTCGGCCTGAAACCGGTCAGTTGTTTTGTGCCCCAGTTCAAACCGGGCACGATCGACGTGGAATCCGGCGGCGCCACCGAGATCGAGCCGCTCCCGGGCCTCGACCGGAACCCCGAATTACTCGCTTTCCGCGGCCGGATGGGACTTCACCTCGACCAGGAAATGGGCGGCGGCAAGGATGCCCCCGGCGCCACCGCCTGCTTTTCCTTCCGCAACGCGCCGGCGCCGGCCCTCGTTCAGAATCAGGTCCCGTTCCAACTCAACGTCGAAGTCGATCGATCCAACTCCCAAGTCGAATCCGGTCACGAGGATGCCACAAAATTGACCGTTCAAGTCATCGACGTAGCCACCCGGAAACTCACCCAAATCGACCGTCCGGTCCTGGTCGAAAGCCGGCTTCCCGCTTTCTTCAGCATTCCCTCCGATTCCATCACCAGCGGCGACTACGACATCACTTTCCATTGCCTCAATGCCTCCCAGACCATAGGACTGACGCCCGGTTCACTTCTGTTGGTGACCTCCGAGCAGTGGTTTGAGTTGAACCTGCTCAAGAGCCTGTGCATCATCTGGATGATGAGCATCCTGGTCATCATCCTGGCGGTGTTGTGCAGCACGTTTCTGTCCTGGCCGATCGCCGTCGTGCTGACGCTGTTGCTGCTGCTGGGGCACTGGGGCGTCGATCAGATCGCCGATACGGCCGCCCCCGGCCTGGGGCGGCAAATCGTCAACGATTTCAAATTCACCGACGTGGCGATTTCCAAGGTCGTCAGCACGGGCGTCGATTCGCTTGCCCGCGGACTGAATTTGCTGGCGAACGTGCTGCCCGACACCTCCCGCTTCGATGCCATCGAGGACATCGAGCAGGGAGTAAGCATCTCCGGCGACAGGCTGATGGAGGCGTTGACGGTGCTGGGGGGCTTCGGCGCTCCGGCTATCGTGCTGGCGTACCTGATCCTCCGCGGCAAGGAGGTCGCGCCATGAGCGTGGCTCCAACCATCCAGCGCCCCGCCACGCGCAGGTCCGCCGGCCGAATCGGCTTGATTGGGCTGCTGATTGCCGCCCTGCTGGCCACCAATTGGACGCGAGACCAGGCGATTGCCTACCACGAGTCGATACGCAACCGCTCCACTCTGCCCGGCGTCGTCGTTTCCAACGGCGACACTTCACTCAGCTCGATGCCCAGCTTTGCCACCGCCCTGCTTCTGGGCGGCCTGCGCGGCCCGCTGGTCATGATCCTCTGGACCAGCAGCGAAAGCCAAAAACAGCAGCGCGACCTCCAGGATTTCGACACCAAGGTGGAATGGATCCGCCTTCTTCAGCCGGAGTTTGATACCGTCCACCTCTTCCAGATCTGGAACAAGGCCTACAACGTCTCCGTCCAGATGGCCAGCCTTCGGAACAAATACACGACCATCCTGGACGCCATCGATTACGGCCAGAAAGTTGAAAGGGAACGTCCTGACGACATCAACATCCTGACCGCGGTTGCCAATCTGTATGGTGAAAAGCTCGGCACGAGCCAGGAGCACGTTTATTACCGAAGCCGCATCCGCCGCGAATCCCAAACCCTGATTCGCGTGACTTTTCCCGCGAACCTTGCCGATGAATTCCGATCGGCGGCGGCCAAAGCCGGGTGGACCCAAAAGGATTCGCCCCTGGAGCCGAACGAGCAGAATCAGACGGTTCGGGTCGTTATCGAGCCGATGATCGCCAGGCAACTGGAAAGGGATTTCACCGGCGCCGGCGTGGAGTATTCTCCTGAAACGCGCCGGGAATCGCAGCAAAACGACCCCAGTTGGCGCCGTGTGCGGCTGGATCCGCTGCTCGACGAGAACGGCCGCATCCTCCCCGCGCTTCTCGCGCCGCGCTATCCTCGCCCAGCCGATTTGCCGGCCTCACAGCCCTGGTACGACGGCTCCCCATTGCAGTTCCTCAAGCAATATGAGCCCTTCCCCTACGGGATTTCCACGCTCGCCCTCGCCTACAACGATTACCAACAGGCGCAGTTCCTACAGTTGCTTTGGCATCAACATCACATCCAAACCGGCGATACCGTCGTTGACGCCAGGCCGGCAATCACCTTGAAAGATTGGGCCAAGGACGAATGGGAGCGCGGCCGGCGGTTTGAATTGCGCACGTGGAACCAGTTTGTTCCGGAGAGCGATGATCCGATCACGTTGGAACGTCCCACCGCCGGTGTCGCTTTCGATGCTCCAACGACCGACCGCTTCGACCATGACGGGGCTCTCTACAGCTATGCGCTGGCCGCCCGGCTGTTCGATGACGCCTTGGACAAATATCGTCAGCACATCGAAGCCTACAAAAACTTCGCGTCCGTCTATTTCGTTCACGTTGACGATGTCACCAGCGGCGAGCATCTCATGCGGGCCGACCACGATTACCTGGCGGCGGCCGACGCCGCGGGCGCCGAACGAACGCGATTGCTGCAATCCGCCGCCAACGAATATCGCGCCGCCATGCTGCACCTTGCCGTCACGGTCTTGAAGTATTACGTGGACGAACAAGTGATGGCGGAGGTTTATCCGCGGGATCCGCGCACCGGCCAGCAGTACAATCGGGCGACCATCGAAGCGTCCGATCCCAACACCTACTTGCGGACCCTCGGGGCCGTGGAAGAGGCCAACACCCATTATTTCCAAGACCCGGTCACTCACCAATATTCGCTTGGGCGAGACACCTATCGGGACGACCGGCTGGAGTATATGAACTATATTGGCCGATGCGATTTGCGGATACGGGCGCTGCTATCCCTCGGAATCCCGCCACGTTAGGCCCTTCGGCGGGCTTTGGGGCCTTCCCGGCGACTTTTTTGCGTCGTTCAACTATACTATGGGGAGTCTTGAACTATCGGTCCTGACGGGAGTTGAGTATTTTCCGCGTCCGGCCGATAAGAGGGAAGAACCGTGCCGCCCTCGTACCCATGAGGACTCAGGCGATCAAGGGAGTTATTGAAATGACAGTAGCCGATCAAGTGGACCGGCGGATGGCGGCCAAAAAAGCCGACGGGCGGGCGGACAGGGCTTCGCCCTCCGTGCTCGAACGCGACCGCCTGAAAATGATGATGCTCATCCGCCGGTTTGAGGAGCGGACCTATCAGGAATACACCCGCCCCGGCCAAAAGATCGGCGGGTTCTGCCATCTTTACAGCGGCCAGGAAGCCATCGCCGTCGGCACCGCCGCCATCTTCGATCCGTCCAGGGATTACCTGGTCAACGGCTATCGTTGTCACGGGCACAGCCTGGCGCTTGGCATGACCCCGCACGCGGCCATGGCCGAACTCTTCGGCAAGGCGACCGGATGCTCCAAGGGCAAGGGCGGGTCCATGCACCTGTTCCAGGCGGAAGTCGGCAACAACGGCGGCCATGGCATCGTCGGTGGACAAATCCCCCTCGGCGTTGGAATGGCGTTCGCCCAATGGTACAAAAAAACCGGCGGCGCCACCTTCTGTTTCATGGGAGACGGGGCGCTGAACCAGGGAACCTTCAACGAATCGCTCAACCTCGCCAGCCTCTACAAGGTCCCCTGCATCTTCGTGGTTGAAAACAACGGCATCGCCATGGGAACCCAGGTCGATCGCGCCAGCGCGGAAAAGGACCTCGCCAAACGCGGCGATGCCTATGCTATGCCCAATTACGCCGTCGACGGCAACGATATCGACGTCGTCATCAGCGAGTTCTCCAAGGCCAAGGAACGCGCCGTCGGCGGTGGCGGACCCAGCTATATCGTCGCCAACACTTATCGTTTCCGTGGCCACTCGATGTCCGACCCCTTGAAATACCGCACCAAGGAGGAAGCCGACCGAGCCAAGCTCCGCGACCCGATCACCCTCTACGCCGAACGCCTCAAGCAGGCCGGTCTCGTCACCGACGCCCAGCTCCAGGAAATCGAGCGATCCGTCGCCGAGGAGATCGACCAGGCCACCCGGCAGGCCGACGCCGATCCGTTCCCGGCGCTGGAAGACCGATTCAATGACGCCCTGGCGGAAAAATATCCGTTTGATCCGAGGTAACGGTTATGGCCGAACGCAAACCGGAACAGATTGACTTTATGGGCGAATTACGTCGATATGGCAATTCGGATCCGTTCGTTCCCTTCGAGATCGAGACGACCAGCGGCGATCGGTATGAAGTGCAGGAACGGCTTCAGTTTGCGCTGGGAGCCACCGCGGCTGTCCTGGTGTTGCCCAGAACGGGGATACAAGTCATTCGTATGAACCAAATCTCCGCCCTGCGCGTGCACGAACCGATTTAAGCGCAGCCCCCGAGGCCCCCATGCCAATTATCCAATTCCGGGAAGCTCTCCGCGACGCCATGACCGAGGAGATGGAGCGCGACGAAAACGTCTTTCTCATGGGCGAGGAAGTCGCCCAGTACAACGGCGCCTACAAAGTCTCCGAGGGCATGCTGGAGAAATTCGGCCCGCGCCGGGTGTTTGACACGCCTATCAGCGAAGCCGGGTTTGCCGGGCTTGGCGTCGGCGCCGCCTGCTGCGGGTTGCGGCCGATCATCGAATTCATGAGTTGGTCATTCACCCTCGTTTGCATGGATCAACTCGTCAACAACGCCGCCAACATCCGCTACATGTCCGGCGGACAATTCAAGATTCCGGTCGTGTTCCGCGGCGGCAACGGCATCGCCCATCAACTTGGCGCGACCCACAGCCATCGCGTGGAAGCGGTTTACGCGCGTGTTCCCGGCCTGATCGTCGTCTCGCCCAGCACGCCCTACGACGCCAAGGGCCTGCTCAAATCCGCCATCCGCTGCGACGATCCCGTGATCTTCCTCGAATCCGAGAAAATGCTCGCCGACAAGGGCGAAGTGCCCGCCGAGGAATACCTGTTGCCCATCGGCACGGCCAACGTCGAACGCGAGGGCGATCAGGTCACCGTCGTCAGCTACGGCCGCCCGCTCCAGCGCGTCGTGCGCCCCGCCGTCGAGCATCTGCGCACCGATCACGGCATCGACGTCGAGTTGATCGACGTGCGAACCCTGCGCCCCCTGGACGTGGACACCATCGCCGATTCCGTCCGCAAAACCAACCGCTGCGTGATCGTCGATGAAGATTGGGGCTATTGCGGCATGGGCAGCGGCATCCTTTTCAAGATTCAGAAGCGTTGCTTCGACGACCTGGACGCGCCCATCGAATACGTCCACAGCGACGAAATCCCCGTCCCCTTCTCGCATCCGCTCGAAGAGGCCATGCTCCCCAGCGTCGATCGCATCGTCAGCGCGGTCAAAGAGGCTTGCTACAGATAAAGGCTCGCTACAGGTAAATCATCATGTCCGCGGATATCACCATGCCCCAGCTCAGCGACACCATGACCGAAGGCACTTTGGTCAAATGGCTCAAGAAGGAGGGCGAGCCGGTCAAATCCGGCGAAAAGATCGCCGAGGTGGAAACGGATAAGGCGGTGATGGAAATGGAGTGCTTCGACGCCGGGGTGGTCGCGGCGCTGGTCGTCCCCGAGGGCCAGAAGGCGGCCGTCGGTTCGCTGCTTGCGGTGATTGCCACCGGCTCGGAGAATCCCGCCGAGGTGAAACAGAAAGCCATGGCCCGCTCGCAGCCGACGCCCGCGCCGGTTTCCACGCAGGAGGCGGCCGCATCGCGCAAGCCGGCGATGGCGGCGAGTTCCGGTTCGAACCTGATCACTGCCGTCAGCGGCGAAATCCACGAGCCTGATGAAATCGGCCACGGCGCCACCCGCCAGCCCCCGGTTGTGTTTCCGCCCCTGCCTCATCCGGATAACGGAGGCCGGCGCCTCCGCGTCTCGCCCCTGGCTCGCCGCATCGCCGCGCGGCAGAACATCGATCTTTCCGCACTCAGCGGCTCCGGCCCCGGCGGCAGAATCGTCAAGGAAGACCTCGTCAACCCCGCCGCTCGTTCCTCGCCTCCGCAGGTTACGGCTCCCCCGCCGCTTCCCATCGCCCCGCCGCTTCCCACCGCCGCGCCCGTTCCCAGCGCGTTCGTGCAAGCCGGCAATGGCGAGCAGCAGGTGATCCCTTTGACCAAAATGCGCTCCGCGATCGCCAGGAGCCTGCTCGCCTCCAAGCAGAACATCCCGCATTATTACGAGACGATCGACGTCGACGTCGAAGACGTGGTGAATCTGCGAGCGAAACTCAACGAGTTGCTGGAGCCGGAGAAAATCCGCCTGAGCATCGGCGATTTTGTTTCCAAGGCGGTCGCGTCCGCCCTTCTCCGCAACCCGGCGGTCAACGCCACCTTTGACGGGACGGAGATCACCCGTTTCGGCGACGTGCATCTCGGCATGGCCGTCTCCATTCCCGATGGACTGATCGTCCCCGTCCTGCGGAACGTCCACCTGATGGGCCTGAAGGAAATTCGCCAGCGCAGCGTGGACCTGGTGGACCGCGCCCGCGCCCAGCGGCTCAAACAGGATGAAATGACCGGCGGCACGTTCACGGTGAGCAATCTCGGCACCTACGGCATCCGCGAATTCGCCGCGATCATCAATCCACCGCAAGTCGGCATCCTGGCCGTCGCCGCCGCCGAGAAACGCCCCGTTGTCCGCGGCGATCAGATCGTCTCGCGAACGATGATGTCGCTGACCTTGTCGGCCGATCATCGCGTCGTCGACGGCGCCACCGCCGCCGAGTTCCTCAGAACGCTCAAGACCCTGCTGGAACAGCCGGGGATGATGCTCGCGTGATGCAAGAAGCACCGGATGTACATCCGGTGCTACGTGGGCGCTCCAAGATCAACATACGCGCGATCCAAGAGATGATCCTGGCGAATATCCAGGCGGGCCATCAAATCGCGCGCGATGGCCACTCCTTCTTCCAACCGCTGATCGTCACGGAGGACGACTTCCAGTTCCACGAAATCGCCGAGATTCTCGACGCGATCGAGATGAATCCTGGTCTGCCCGACCAGGTAAAGCCAGCGGGTTTTTCGGACGATTCCGCGCTCGCCGTGAACCAGGGCCAACATTGCCCGGGTGGCGGATGGATCGGGGATGGGAATGCGGAGATAATTGGATTCCCGGGGCCCCGATGAGTTTTCGCGGAGATAGTAAATGAGTTCGGCCGCCCCATTTTGCGTCCGCAGCTTGAGCCGGCCGAGCGGGACGGTGAAAAAAACGTCTTCCTGCCGGAGCGTTTGGGGCGCGTGATCGGCGATGGCGGCAACCCTGCTCCGCATTGCCTGCAAGTCAATCACCCGGGCTTTGATTTCTATGTTCCGCGGCATGTTCGTCGTCGAACCAGGAGAATCGAACCCAAGGCCAGGACGCCCAACGAGGCCGGCTCGGGAGTCTGCTCATTCACCGCGGCCAGGCCGATGGAGTCGTTGGCATTGACCTGCGGGGAGCCGCTGACGAAATCGTAGTCATACCACCCGGTCGTGCTGGGGGCGGCCGAAGTGTTGGTTATTTCCATCCGCAAGGCATCATACATGTCGCCATCGCTCGAAGTGCCGACGCTGAAGGTGAATTCATCATTCGATCCGGCCGACAGAAGGTCGGAAGTCGGGAATTGAAAAACCAGGAATTGGTAAATCCCCGCATCCCCGCTACGGATCATACCATCCGTGTTTTCCCCGTTGGTGTTCCAGGTCTCCGAATGTCCGTTGAGTGCGACCGTGAGATTGGTCTCGCTGTCGGCAAGTCCGACCGAGAGCACAACGTACTGTCCCTGGCCGCTTTGTGCGCTTGTGGTGGTAAAATGAACCTGCCACGGTGCGCCTGAATACGTGTTCGGCCCGCCACCGGCCGTAACGTAAGCCGGGCAAACATTTGTGTAATTATCCGTCGATGAGTTGTTGGCATCGTACAGCCCTGGATGGAACCTCCCGAATTGATTGCCGATCCAGTCCAGCGGGTTGTTGGTCGCGGGAGTCGAGCCGACCGCGGTAGCATAATAGACGACTTTGCCTGGGTTGCCGAGAGATTGTTCCTCAGCCCAGTAGTCGTAGGCGCCGTAATATTGCCGCAGATCGCCGCCGGGGGTCACGCCATTGGTGGTAACGGGCGTGGCGGTGACGTTGCCGTTGGCGGCATACGTGTAAGTGTCATTGCTGCCATTGAGGAATTCGTGGTCCGACCGGTCGGGCGTGCCGATGGTCCAGATGGGCGCCGCCGTGCCGAAATTCTCGGGCGTGAATTTCAAATTCTGCGGAATTGAAATCTGGCCGCCGCTGACGACGACGCCGTCCACGCGTGTTTCGCCCCATTGGCCCAGTTCGTACATCGAAAGCCGGTAGGTGCCCGGCGCGACGTTGGCAATCGAGGCCGTCCCGGACGCCGAAAGCTGCGCCCAATATTGGGAACCCGTCGTGGACATCTGGAAATTCTTGTTGGGATCCGACAGAACCACCATGTTGTTGTTGACGTTGCTGCTCCAGCCCGCGGAATTGGAGGCGGAAATTTGAATGCTGCCCCGCTGCGAAAAGGGGACGTATCCGCTGGAAATAAGCTCCGAATCGGTCTGGTAATCCGCTTCGAGCGTCGGCATGCTGTTCACTGAATCCTGATAAAGTTGAGCGCCGGTTTCCCCGTTGGTCGGGGTGAAACGGAACGCGAACGGCCCGAACAGCCGGGTGGTGTTCACTCCATTTTCCGGAACGTAATCGTAATCGGAGTTGCCATAATGGCCGGAAAGAAACTCGATCATGGAGATGTTGTTCGTGAACATCAGACTTTGCTTGGTCGGCCCGCCGGTCAAGGAATCCAGAGAGGTATAAAGCGCGGAGACCGAATATTGGGAGCCGTATTCCACGGTCGCCTGGAGATTCTGGACGTAGGATGAATAGTCGTATTTGGTGTAAAAATTCGTACCCCAGTCGCCCGGTTGAATGCCGGTGAGGTCGTACGTTGAATCCTGAACGGTCCTGTCGGTTGGCTCCGTCTCCGTGCTGGGGACCGCCACCACCGAGGTTTGCGGACCCGGATTGTTGACGCTGACGTTGTACTGATAGGTATTGGTAAACAACGCCGGATTCACCCGGGCGAGAAACTGGCCCTGGGCGACGGGGTTAGCCGGGTCCGTGGCGGAGTGATTGAGAACTTCGTAGCAGATGATGTCCGGATCATCATTGAACATCACGTAATGGTATGAATAGGTGATCGGATTGACGGTCGTGCCGGTGGAGGCGGTGCTGGTCCAGAAATCGATATAGTTGCTCGTCTGCTGGTAGCCATAGGTCTGCGCGCCGGGGCCGAACCCCGTGGAATCGGTCTCCTGATAAATCTCCGACTTGCCGGGCTGGAGCACGTTTCCGCTGGCGCCGATCGCCAGGGAGGTGATGTTATCCCCGCTGGGATTAAAGACGACGCTGAGGTCGCCGTTTCCGATGTCCCATTCGGAGTTACTGACCTGCGAGATGGTGATCTGGGCGTGCGCACGTGCGGCGAGAAGCCCCGACGTTGCCGCCAGCAACAGGCTGCGTGAACAAAAGCGCCGCCGGGCGACGATATTTTTTCTCACTTGAAACCCTCCGGACCCCAAAACAAATTCTCCACACGCAATTCTACATCATGCCGGCCTCCCGCGATTTAAGTCAATAACTTTTTGGTGAAAATGGCTCAAAATGCTGAATTTCCAATGAATCCGTCCATGAAAAAATCAGACGCACTCCCTAAGATGACCGTGGTAATCAATCCGTTTTCCGTTTAATCTGGTGGGAGATTTCGCACCACGGTGCGCGGACAGAATCACCTTAAGCACGGACGGCAATGAATATCCGTCATAATATGATTAGTTGCTATGTCGCACGTGCAACCCGCGATGGCGCTTCTTACGAATTCCTTCAACTGCGCCGAAGCAAAGGTGATTTTATGGGCGGAACGTGGCAGACGATCTATGGCGAGATCGAAAAAAATGAAACGCCGGTTGAGGCGGTGCTGAGGGAATTGAAGGAAGAAGCCGGGTTGGTTCCGGCCGAGTTGTACCGGCTCGACCAGGTGAGCGTGTTCTACGTGGCATCCACGGATACGATGTGGCATTGCATCCCATTTTGCGCAATCGTTACGCGGCGGCAGGCGATCGTGCTCAATGATGAACACGACGAGCATCGATGGGTGCAAGTCGCCGATGCCGAGCGGTTTTTCATGTGGAAGGACAATCGCGACGCCATTCGAGATATTGCGGATCACATCCTGGGGGACGGGCTGGCCAAGCCATTTTTGCGGATTGGGCTGCCGGGGGGGAATTGTTAAGGATTGTTAACAATTCGGGGCATCCCCACGGCAGCGCCGTGGGCGTTCTCATCGGGCGACGAGGTCGCAATATGGTATATTTATAGTCTATGACTCTGACCGCGACCTCATCGCGTCATGGAGCGAAAGGCGACAGCCGGGAATCGTTGCGCCTGGCGGCGATCGACATCGGGTCCAACAGCATTCACATGATCGTCGCGCAGGCCGATGCCGATGGAGGGATCACGACGCTGTGGCGGCTGAAGGAGCCGGTGGGGCTGGGGAGGCTGAGCTTTCCATCGCGGCGGCTGACGGCGGATGCGATGAACCGCGCCGTCACGGTGCTGGAGCGTTTCCAGAAGGCGGCGCAGCAGCGACAGGCGGAGAAGATCGTGGCGGTGGCCACCAGCGCCATCCGCGAGGCGGAAAACGGCGGCGACCTCATCGAGCGCGTCCGGCGGCAGCTTGGGCTATACGTGCGCGTGGTTAGCGCGCGGGACGAGGCGAGGCTGATTTACCTGGCGGTGCGGCATGCGTTGCCGTTGCGGTCCCATCCGCATCTCATCATCGACATCGGGGGCGGGAGCGTGGAATTCATCGTGGGCGACGATAGGCAGGCGGCCCTGCTGGAGAGCCGAAAGCTGGGCGCCGCGCGAATGACGGCGCAATTCGTCAAGTCGGACCCAATCAGCGATGAGGACCATCGGCAGCTTCTGAAGCATTACGACCGCGAGCTGTCGCCGCTGATGGCGCAGATCGAGGCGTTGGAGCCGGTGAAGGCGATCGGGACGAGCGGAACGCTGGAAAACCTGGCGGCGATGTGCGGGTCGGAGCCGCCCCACAACGGCGACACGGGCGATCACCAGGTCATTGAAAAGCCGCGGTTTGAAAAACTCCTGGCCGAGCTTCTGGAAAGCCGCGCCAAGGACCGGGCGCGAATCCGCGGGCTGGACGATCAGCGCAAGGACCAGATCGTCGCCGGCGCGATCCTGGTGAGCGAGCTGTTCCGGCGGCTGCGGATCAAACGGATCGAGATCTGCCCGTCGGCGCTTCGGGAGGGGATATTGCTGGACTATCTGTCGCGGCATTTGCCGGACCTGGCGATCCGGCGGCAGCTTCCCGATCCGCGGCGGCGGAGCGTGATCGACCTGGCGCGGCGGAGCGATTGGCACAAGACCCACAGCGAGCAGGTGGCGCGAATCTGCATGAAGCTTTTCGACGAGCTTCGGCTGCTGCACGGGATGAGCGCGGCGGAGCGGGAACTGATCGAATACGGCGCGTTGCTGCACGACATCGGGTGGCACATCGGGCGCGACAGCCACCACAAGCACAGCATGTACCTGATTCTGCACGGCGATTTGAAGAATTTTTCGGATGACGAGGTGAAAGTGGTGGCGAACATCGCGCGCTACCACCGCAAAGCGACGCCGCACCGCAAACACGACACTTATGCGGAGTTGCCGGCGCGGCTGCGGAGGGTGGTGGACGTGGGGGCGGCATTCCTGCGCCTTTCCGATGGGCTGGACCGCAGCCATAGTTCGGTCATTCAGGACCTTCGCTGTAAGATCGAGAATAAGAAGGTGAGATGCACGCTCACCGCGCGCTCGGATGCCGAGCTGGAAATCTGGGGCGCGCGGCGAAAGCGAGACTGGTTCGAGGAAGTCTTCGGCCGGCCGATTTCGTTCGAGCTGGCGAAAAGATGAGCGCTATGGATTCACTGCTCGCGCCGCACCATTTTCCGGGCAAGCTGATCGTCGTGGAGGGGATCGACGGCTCGGGCAAGAGCACGCAACTGCAACTGGCGATGCGATATTTGCAGGCGAAGGGATTGCGCCCGTTTTCCACGGAATGGAACAGCGCGGACCTGGTGAAGAAGGTGACCAAGCGGGGCAAGAAGAAGATGTCCCTGACGCCGATGACTTTTTCGCTGCTGCATGCGACGGATTTCGCGCACCGGCTGGTGCACAACATTCTGCCGCCGCTGAAGGCGGGAATGATCGTGCTGGCCGACCGGTACGTGTATACGGCGTTTGCCCGGGACGTGATCCGGGGATGCGAGCGCGATTGGGTGCGGCGCGTGTATCAATTCGCACCGCGCCCGGACCGGACGTTTTATTTCAACGTCCCGATCGACGTGAGCGTTTCGCGGCTGCTATCCGGCCGCGCCAAGCTCAAAGAATACGAGGCCGGGATGGATCTGGGCCTGGCGCCCGATCTGGTCAGCAGCTTCCGGTTGTTCCAGGGTCGGATTCTGGAAGAATACCGAAAGATCGTCGCCGAATACGGGCTGACGGAAATCGACGCGACCCAAAGCATCGGCGAACAGCAACAGATCGTGCGGAATCTTATCGATCAGACGCTGGAAGATTATAGGGCCGTGCCGGCGATACAGATGACTTAGTTGGTCATTTGTCATTGGTCATTTGTGGGAAGAATATGTCGGTGGATTCTACGAGCACTGCGTTCCGGTACATGGGGCATGCGATGCCGTACCTTCCGCGCGAGGGATGTACGGGCAAGCTGATCGTCATCGAAGGGACCGACGGATGCGGGCGAAGCACGCAGGCCATCGGGCTGAGAGAATGGCTGGAGGTGCAGGGGTATGCGGTCATCGACACGGGCTGGACGCGGAGCAAACTGGTCGGCAAGGCCATCACCGATGCCAAGCAAGGGCACTCGCTGCATCGGCTGACGTATTGCCTGATGTATGCCACGGACCTGGCCGACCGCATGGAGTATCAGATCATCCCGGCGCTGCGCGGGGGGTTCATCGTGCTGGCGGACCGATACATTTACACGCTGCTGGCGCGGGGCGTGGTGCGCGACGCGGACAAGGGCTGGCTCCGCGATCTTTTCAGCTTCGCGGTTCAGCCCGACCTGGTTTTCTATCTTCAGCTTGGGGTCGAACAGCTCGTTCCGCGAGTCCTGGATGCGGGGAAAATGAACTATTGGGAAAGCGGCCTGGACATGAGCTGGGGGGACGATCTTTACGACAGCTTCGTCGCCTATCAGGGCGAATTGATCCGGCAGTTCGACGTCATGGCGGAGGAATTCGCGTTTCATTGCGTGGATGCGCGGCAAGACCCGAGGGCCATTCAGCGTCAACTCCGCCAGGCCGTCACCGCATATCTCGAAAGCTGCAATTATTCCGCGCCGGGGGCGATTCCGGGGGAAAAATGAGGTTCGAAAGAACAAGTCGCATGGCCAAGGCCCGGATGGTCATGGGGATTCCATTGTTGCTGCTGCTGATCGGCGCCGAGGCGACGACTCGCCCGACTCCCCCGCCGCAACCGGCGGATGGTCCGGGCGGCGGCAAATATCCCTTTGGCGGTCTGAGTATGCATCGGTTCGGCCAGGGGAATGGGCAATACTGGATTTTCGAGCCGGCCGATCCGATCCCGAAATCCGCGCCGGTGATCATCTTTAATCACGGCTGGAGCGCGATGACGCCGAACACTTATGGAGCGTGGATCAAGCATCTCGTTCGACGCGGAAGCATCGTGATATTTCCGCGTTATCAGGCGTCGGTGAGCACGCCGATGAAGGAATTTACTCCCAACGCCGTTGCCGCGATCAAGGCGGCAATCGTCGAATTGCAAACGGGGGAGCACGTCAAGGCGGAGCTGGATCGGGTGGCGATCGTCGGCCATTCGATGGGCGGGGCGATCACACCGAACCTGGCAGCGTTGGCGACGGAGGAGGGATTGCCGATTCCCAAGGCGATCTGCTGCGTCGAGCCGGGGAATCATCTCATCGGCAATCCGGCGATCCACATGCCCGTGGAGAATTTCTCGAAAATCGCGGGCGATACTCTGGCGCTGGTGATCGTCGGCGATCGGGACTCGCTGGCGGGCGACGACACGGCGAAAATGATTTTTGCCGGGCTCACGCAGATTCCGCCGGAAAAGAAGGATTACGTCACGCTGGTTTCGGATGATTACGGCTATCCGCCGCTCATTGCCAACCACATGGCGCCAGTTTCGCTGGAAACGCTCGACCCGGACGCCGTCGGCGAGCCGAGCGAAGGACCCGTCGGTCAGCGGATTCGCCGGTTTATCGAACAGAAGCCCGTGAATGCGTTGGCATATTACGGCGTATGGAAACTGTTCGACGGCCTAACCGACGCCGCGTTTTTCGGAAAGAACGCCCAATACGCCCTCGGCAATACAGCCGAACAGCGCTACATGGGCCAATGGAGCGACGGCACGGCGGTGAAGGAATTGAAAGTTACCACTCAGCCCTGAGCCGGATTATTCACTGCGAAGGGCGCGAAGAGCGCGAAGAAACAAGTAAATTCAGCCGAACACATTCGAGTATCCTGCGCAGATTCAAATCATAAAACCAGGAAGAAAGATCTCACGCAGAGGCGCAAAGGCGCAGAGAAGGAGGAGAGGCAAAGGCTTTCTTTCCTCTGCGCCTTTGCGCCTCTGCGTGAGCTTTTCTTTGAACGGGTTGCAGGCCAGCGGAATGAGTTAGACATCATCACACGAGGCGGATCGGGACGCCGCGATCGGAGAGGAATTTCTTGACCTCTTGGATCGAAAAGGTCCCGAAATGGAAAATGCTGGCGGCGAGTGCGGCGTCGGCGTGGCCGGTGGTTAGCACGTCAAGCATGTGCCGCGGGCTGCCGGCGCCGCCGCTGGCGACGACGGGGACCTTCACCGCGTCGCTTACGGCGGCGGTCATTTCAAGGTCGTAGCCCTCGGTGGTGCCGTCGGCGTTCATGACGTTCAGCACGATCTCGCCGACGCCTAATTCCTCCGCCTGTTTCACCCAATCCATAACGCGGATTCCCGTGCCGATGCGGCCGCCGTTGACGAACACTTCCCAGATTTCGGTTCCGTCCTTGGTGACGCGATTGGCGTCCATGCCGAGGACGGTGGCGCAGCGGCCGAATTTGCGGGCGATCTCGGCGATGAGGCGGGGGTTTTTGACGGCCGCGGAGTTGACGCTCACCTTTTCCGCGCCGGCCTGAATGAGGCGGGTGGCGTCGTCGAGCGTGCGGATTCCACCGCCCACGGTCAGGGGCATGAAAATCTCGTCCATGACCTTGGCGACCAGATCGGCCATGATCTGGCGGCCCTCGTGGCTGGCGGAAATGTCGTAAAAGACCAGCTCGTCAGCGCCGTCATCCTGGTATTTCCGCGCCTGGGCCACGGGATCGCCGGCATCGACGTGGTCGAAGAATTTCACGCCCTTGACCACGCGGCCACGGTCCACGTCCAAACACGGAATGATTCGCTTGGTCAGCATCGCCAAAGGATTCTACCGTTTAGCGCGCATTATTCACCGCAAAGGGCACACAGCGCGGCCAAGCCGCAACCAAACCAAACCGATTGAACCACGGATTACGCGGATATGCACGGATGGGAGAAGAAATTATCCGTGCAATCCGTGTAATCCGTGGTTCACAAATTCTTCGCGAATCGCGCAAATTCTGATGGTTAGCATTGCGAAGAATCAAGGCGGAGAAGAAGTTATGCCATGTTTGCATAATTTACATCTGCGCTGCATTCGACAATCGGTTCGACTGAATTTCCTTCTTTCTTCGCGCTCTTCGCGGGACCCGGCGGTTAATCGCCGGGACCCCCTTCGCGGTGAACTTGAATTTTCCGGGTTAGCCGCATCACTGGCGATGCGCTGCATATTCCTCTGTCGCAAACAGTGGTCGATTTTTCATGTTTTGCGTCCAAAAATGCCCAGGTCTGCCCTAAAATGTCCCATCCCACCCCCCTCCCCCCGCTTCGCGAGACAGGTGAACGGGGGAGCAGGAGAACACCTATAAGAAGCGAATTGTCAAGACAATTCCACCGCGCCCCTGGCGCCGCTGTCTTCCTTCGGCGATCCGGGGGCTGGTCTTGTACCGCGGCGGGGCCATATTCCTTTGACCG
>Ga0181538_10001020_pt1 | contig 32437 bp, 29 predicted proteins | sample PEATcosm2014_Bin_40_FD_119773 | JGI IMG/M metagenome (GOLD analysis project Ga0181538, IMG submission 119773) | Peatland microbial communities from MTU Mesocosm Facility, Houghton, MI, USA - PEATcosm2014_Bin23_30_metaG | ecosystem: Environmental > Terrestrial > Soil > Wetlands > Peat | place... | reverse complement strand
TTCTCGGTTCAGATGGAAATGAATACGGCCCGGTTTCCGCCGAGCAGGTGAAAAAGTGGATTATGGAAAACCGGGTTGAAAAGAAAACACCGGTCATGCCGGAAGGCGGAATGGATTGGGTCTTCCTGGGTTCGCTTCCGGAATTTGCCGCGGCGTTCATGCCGCCGTCGGCGGTCCCGCCACCAATTCCTTCATCGGCAAAGGCGTCAAAATCCGGTGTTAGTTTCAACCAGGTCATTCCATTCAAAAATGTGCGGGCGTTGGTTGCATATTACCTGGGCGTCTTTTCCGTGATTCCGCCGGTTGGTGCTCTGCTTGGTATCCCGGCCCTTGTTTTGGGGATTTCGGGACTGCGTTTTCGCCGCCGGAATCCGGATGCCGGCGGCGGCGTGCACGCGTGGATTGGGATTGTTTTAGGCGGTTTGTTTGGGTTTGGATATTTGGCGTTGATTGCCGTCGTTGTTGTTACCAGCGGGGTTGTCCACAGACATTCGATGCGTTAACTTTTACATCATGTATAAAATCATCGGGGCAGACGGTAAAATCTACGGTCCGGCGAGTGCCGAACAATTACGGCGGTGGCTCGCCGAAGGCCGCGCCAATGCGCAGACCCAAGCGCTTGTGGACGGGGCAGCGGAATGGAAACCCCTCGGCGCGCTGCCGGAATTCGCGCAGCATTTTGCGCCGCCCACACCACCCGTGATCAGTCCGTTGCAGCCGGGAACCCCGATGACGGGGCAATTGCCGAGAACCAATTCCTTTGCGACGACAGGCCTGGTTTTTGGAATTTTGTCCTTTGCGTGCTGCCCCAAATTTCTGTTTGGCGGGCTCGGCCTGGTCTTCTCGCTCGTCGGGCTTTCACAAATCAACCGCCACCCTGAACATTATGAAGGGCGTGGGCTTGCTATCGCGGGGATCATTCTTTCCAGCGCAAGTTTGCTGCTGTTCGGTGTGCTTTTCCTGCTGGCGCTGGCGACCGGCCATTTTTACTTCAACTGGCGTTTCAGATAATCCCGGATCAAGGCCATGCCTGCCGAACCGCAAACTGCTCCGCCGAAAATCGCCGCCCCGCCGTCGCTCGCCTTTTTCGCGGGGGCCGTGCTCATGGCGGCCTTGCTGGGTTCGGGCGCGGTTTTGTTTTTTTTCAATCCGAGCACGCACGGATTTTATCCGGTGTGCCTGTTTCACAAACTGACCGGCCTGAACTGTCCGGGCTGCGGCGGGACACGGGCGGCGTATCAACTGTTGCACGGCCACCCCTTGCTCGCGCTGCGGGACAACGCGCTATTCGTTCTCGCGCTCGTCGCCTTGATGGTGCGCGGGGGGTGGTTTGCCGCGCGCAAAATCTGCCATCAGCCCGCCACATTGGCTGTGCCGCCAAAAGCGTTATGGGCGTTCCTGGTAATTGCCGTCACTTTCAGCGTGTTGCGGAATCTGCCGGCGTTTTCATTTCTCTCGCCCTGAGCCCGCCGGAACTTTTCGCTTTTGTGACCGTGCGTTCTCGTGTTCAATCGGTGGCCTATGAGTCTGACACATCCATTGACAACAACCACGTTTGATCTGCCTGGCTATCGTGTGATCAAATCGTTCGGCGTCGTGCGCGGCATCATCGTACGGTCGCGCTCGGTCATCGGCAACATCGGCGCGAGCGTCCAGGCGATTTTCGGCGGGAACATCTCGCTTTACACCAATCTTTGCGAGCGCGCCCGCGAAGACACCTTCAATCTAATGCTCACGCACGCCGGCCAGCTCGGTGCCAACGCCGTCATCGGCGTGCGCTACGACGCCACGGAAATTGCGGCGGGCATCACTGAAGTGCTGTGCTATGGCACGGCAGTCTATGTGGAGCCGGCGAATTGAACGTTGAGCGGAAGTAGAAAAAATCTCCACTTTCGTCCTTCAACACACAACCTTTGACTATAAATGTCCGGTCACAGCAAATGGGCCAAGGTCAAGCACTTCAAGGGCGCGATCGACGCCAAGCGCGGGAAGATTTTTTCCAAACTGGGGCGTGAAATCACCATCGCCGCCAAAATCGGCGGCGGTGATCCCGGCATGAATCCGCGGTTGCGCATGGTGTTGCTCAAGTGCCGCACGGCGAACATGCCAAAGGACAACATCGAGCGCGCGATTAAAAAGGGCACCGGCGGCGGCGAAGGCACGAACTACGAGGATTTGACCTACGAAATTTACGGGCCCACCGGCGTGGCGCTGCTCGTGGAAGTGAGCACGGACAATCGCAATCGCACGGCGTCCGATATTCGCAGCATTGTGACCAAGAGCGGCGGCAGCATCGCGACCCCCGGATCGGTCAGCCGGTTGTTTCAACGCAAGGGGCAGATCATTGTCTCACGTGAGGCGGCGGGCGAGGATCAATTGATGGAGCTGGCGCTCGAAGCGGGCGCGGAAGATTTCAAGGCCGAACCGATGGGTTATGAAATCATCACCGAACCGGCGAAGCTCGAGACGGTGCACAGGCAGGTCGAGGCCAAAAACATCAAGTGCGAGGCGGCGGAGATCACGTCCTTGCCAACGATTACCGTCCCGCTCACCGACCCGGCAGCGGTGGCGGCGGTCAACCAATTGATCGAGGCTTTGGAGGAGCACGACGACGTGAAGGAAGTTTTTTCCAACGCCGGTTTCCCCGAGGCGTGAAATGCGCGGCAAAGCATGAAGGCATTGAGCGCTGACACATTTCTGGCGCGACTACTGTCCCGATTGACGACGGCGGTGTGCCGTCATCCCCGCTGGTTTATCTATCCGCAGGCGGTGTTGTTTCTGGTGTGTGTCGTTTACACGACCGGCTACCTGGAAACCGACATGAACCGAGACAACCTGGTCGGCCCCAACCACAAGAATCACGAGAATTATCTCCGCCTGCAAAATGAATTTCCCCAGCAGGGCAACGACCTGGTGGTGGTGGTGGAAAGCGAAAGCCTTGAGAAAAACCGGCAATTTGTTGAACGCATCGCCGCCAAAATGGAGGTGGAAACCAATCTGTTTCGCGACGTATTTTACCAGCAGAGTTTGTCAGTAATGGGCGCGAAGGCGTTGCTGTTCGCCGACGAGGATGATTTGGTTGATTTGAAAGGGAAACTCGACGATGCCCTGCCGTTTCTAAGCCAGTTTACGCAGACGACCAATCTCATCACGTTTTTCGAGCAGGTCAACACGGACTTCCGCACCACGCCGCGTGAAACGAACGCCCAGACCGAATCTCTGATTCAGGCCATACCGGCCTTGACGCGCATCGTGGCGCAGGCCATCGATTGTCTGGGGCGGCCAGGGACGCCGCCATCGCCCAGCGTCACGTCCCTTTTCAATGCCGGCAGCGAAACGAACATCTACATCAACTACGATCACGGCCGGATTTTTTTGGTCACGGCGCACGCACCCAGCGACAGATTCAATGGCCAGGCGATTGAACGCCTGCGCCAGTTGGTCAGGGAAACACAAACCGAGGTGCCCGGCCTCAATGTCGGACTGATAGGCGAGCCGGTACTGGACTATGACGAGATGAAGCAGTCGCAGAAAGACATCACCGTGGCGAGCATCGTGTCACTGGTTCTCTGCGCGTTGATTTTTATTTACGGCTACAACGAGACCGGGCGGCCGGTAAAGGCGACGATTTGCCTGGTGATCGGCCTGGGTTACACGCTGGCGTTCACGACGCTGACGGTGGGACATTTGAACATTTTGACGATCACGTTTGTGCCCATGCTCATCGGCCTGGCGATTGATTTCGGCGTGCATCTGGTCACACGCTACGAGGAGGAATTGCGGCACGGCAAAACGGAGGAAGCGGCGATGACCAGGGCGATGGTCTTCACCGGGCAGGGAATTTTCACCGGCGCGCTGACCACGGCCAGCGCGTTCCTGGCCATGGCCTTCACCCATTTCAAGGGCATTCAGGAAATGGGCATCATTTGCGGCGGCGGTTTGTTGCTCTGTCTGGTCCCGATGATGACGCTGCTGCCGGTACTGCTGCTGCGCGGCCGGCAGAACGTCATGGATCAACAAACGACCGAGGACGACGCCCGCGCCCGCATTGAAAACATCTGGCTGCAACGTCCTGTGCTCGTGGTGGCAATTACGGCTGCCCTGTGCGTACTGGCGCTGGTGCAGTCCCGCAAAGTCTATTTCGATTACAACATGCAAAAATTGCAGAGTGTCGGATTGCCGTCGGTGGTATTTGAACAGAAGCTGTTTGCCGCGGCGGACAAATCCCTGCTGTACGGGGCAGTCGTTGCCGATTCGCTGACCAACGCGATTGACCTGGAAGAAACACTCAAGCAGCTGCCGACGGTTGCCGATGTTGAACCGCCATCCAGTTTGCTGGGCCATCTACTCAACCCCAGCAGCAGCGAAAAACTCAGACTGATCGGCCAGATCAAACAAGAACTGGCGCCGCTGCAATTCGGCATGCCAGACACGAGCCCGGTGGACGTTTATGCGTTCAGCCGGACATTGTACGGGCTTTACGGCTACCTGGGCGCGGCGCTGGACGAAGTCGGCGGCAGCGACCCGGAATTATCAAAACAGTTTGTCATGCTGCGCCAGGCGATTGAGAGTTTACGCAAGGCGATGTTGCAAGGTGACCCCCAGGCGCTCGCGGAACACGCGGACAAATTGGCGCGATTCCAGCAGGCGCTTTTCAACGACATGCGCACGACGTTTCAGTTGCTGCAAAATCAGGACAATCGCGCGCCATTGCACGTTAAAGATTTGCCCCAGGCTTTCCGCGACCAATTTGTGGGGGTGACCGGAAAGTATCTGCTGCAGGTTTTTCCGAGAATTGACGTGTGGCAGCGCGACAATCAGGAAAAATTCATTGCTGATTTGCGGACGGTGGACCCCAACGTCACCGGGACGCCGGTGCAACTTTACGAATTTGAGGAACTGCTCAAGAACAGTTATATTCAAGCAGCCTGGTATTCCCTGGCGGCGATTGCGCTTCTGGTCTTATTCCACTTCCGCAGCATCGGCTCGGTAATATTGTCGCTGCTGCCGGTCGGCATCGGCACGCTTTGGCTGGTCGGATTGATGGGCTGGTTCAAAATTCCCTTCAATGTGGCAAACATCATGACGTTACCACTGGTTGTTGGCATCGGCGTCACGAACGGCGTACAAATCCTCAATCGCTTCGCCGAGGAGCGCACACCCGGCATTCTTGCCCGCAGCACCGGCAAAGCCGTGCTGGTCTCCGGGTTGACGGCGATTGCCGGGTTCGGCAGCTTGATCATAGCCAAGGACCGCGGCATTTTCAGTCTGGGCTGTGTGATGGCAACCGGAATCGCAGCGTGCATGATTGCAGGACTGACTCTTTTACCGGCGCTGTTGAATTTGCTCGGCCGGTGGCGTCCATTAATAGATCAACCCAGTGCCGACAATCCGTCATCAGCACTGGGTCAGGAGGAACCGAGGTCAAAAACCTCAAGTGCAGGGAAAAAATAGTTGAAAATCGTTTAAAGTCAATCTCTATGTTAAACTTCATCTCTAACAACTTGAAACCGCCAGAATACATTAAAAGTTAACGATAACCCACAGTGCGTGACGGCTTGATCAAAAGGCGTTTATTCATTAACTGTGATAAAAAAGATGGCTAAAGGACTTGGAAATTTTGCCTGGTTGCATCGAATGGGCTGGCTGGGTTGGGGGCTGTGTCTTCCCATGGCGGTGTTCGCTCAGGACGGTTTTAGTGCCGGGCCGCTCTATGATCAGTTTCCGCTGACGCTGGAGTCCGGGCATCGGATAGAAGCCGGCGGGCCTTTTTTTTACCAACAGGAAAGAGACACTGAAAAATCATGGGGCACGCCGCCGCTATTTTCGCGCGTGACGGATCCCGCCACTGAATCCGAATCTTATGACCTGCTCTATCCGCTGGTAACTTACGAAATTTACGGGAGTTCATACCGCTGGCAGTTTTGCCAATTGCTCAGCTTTGCCGGCGGGCGGAATCAAAGCGAGGTCCCCAGGAATCGTTTCACCCTCTTTCCGGTCTATTTCCAGCAGCGTTCACCGGACACAAACGAAAATTACACCGCGCTGGTGCCATTTTATGGTCATCTCCAAGACCGGCTGTTTCGGAACGAAATTTTCTTCGTGATATTTCCCCTTTATAGCGAGACACGGAAACACGATGTGGTCACCGATAATTATCTTTATCCCTTCTTCCATCTGCGGCATGGGGATGGGTTGCACGGCTGGCAATGCTGGCCGGTGGCGGGCGCCGAACACAAAGACGTGACAACCCAGACCAACAGTTTCGGCGACACGGAAGTCATCGGCGGGCACGACCAATCATTTTTGCTCTGGCCGCTTTTTCTGAGGCAGGACGCCGGTATCGGCACCGACAATCCCGAAAAATTCCACGGCTCGATTCCCCTTTATACCATCTCGCGCTCGCCGCAACGCGATGCAACGTCCGTGCTGTGGCCGTTCTTTAATTGGATTGACGACCGTGAGCACAAATACCGCGAGTGGGAAGGGCCATATCCATTTGTCGACATTGCGCGCGGCCCCGGCAAAACCACCACGCGCGTTCTGCCATTGTTCGGCCGGTCGCACAACGACACGTTTGAGAGCGATTTTTATCTCTGGCCGCTTTATAAATACAACCACCTCCACGCCGGCGCGCTGGAGCAGGCGCGCACGCGCATCCTGTTTTATTTATTTGTGGACCTGACGGAAAAGAACACCGAAACCGGCAGGGAAAGACGGCGCGTTGACCTGTTGCCGCTGTTCACCTGGCATCGTGATTTCGACGGCAACCGCCGGCTGCAAATTCTCGCGCCGATTGAACCCGTGCTGCCCGGCAGCGGCGGCGTTGAACGCAACTGGTCACCGCTGTGGTCCTTGTGGCGGGCGGAGGACAATCCCGGAACCGGCGCGGCCAGCCGGTCGCTGCTTTGGAATTTATATCGTTACGACACAAAACCCGGCGCGAAAAAATGCTCGCTCCTTTTCGGTCTTTTTCAGTATCAATCCAATGCGGAGAGCAAAAAATTGCGCCTGCTTTATTTTCCGTTGGTCAAAAGGCACCAATCGGCAGGTCATCCGGCAAAATGAGAAAGTGCCCGAACTATGTTTGAAAGCATCGGCGAAATCGTCCTTCTGTTTTGGCGCACGCTGCTGGCCCTGCCGCTGGCGTGGCGGCAGCGGCAGAAGGTCTTCGACCAGTTTTTTGAAATTGGCAATGCGAGTTTGCTGATGGTTTGCGTGCTGTCGTTTTTCATCGGGGCGGTCATCGCGCTGCAAACGGGTCCGGTTTTGGTTGACCGCAGCCTGGCCAGCGCCGTGGGCGGTATCGTGGGCATCGCGCTGGCCAAGGAACTGGCGCCCGTGATGATGGCCATTCTCATCGCCGGACGCATCGGCTCGGCGATGGCGGCTGAAATCGGCTCGATGCGCGTCTATCAGGAAATTGACGCATTGCGCACCATGAACATCAACCCGATCCACTACCTCGTGCTGCCCCGGCTGGTGGCGATCGCGCTGGCGCTGCCGATGCTGGTAGTCTTTGCGATTCTGGTCGGCTGGTTCGGCGGCGCAGTGGTGGCGGAGGCGAACAACCACATCGCCATTCCATTTCAGGCATTTTATTCCGACCTGCGCGACATCGTCGCCGTCAAGGACGTGATCAACGGTGTTTTCAAAAGTTTTTGCTTCGCACTCATCATCGGCGTCGTTTCGTGCCATCAGGGGCTGACGACCATCGGCGGGCCGCGTGGCATTGGCCGCTCGGTGACCAAGGCCGTGGTAAACTCCATCGTCCTGATTGTCATCTTTGATTACTTCCTTACCCGCATCCTTTTGAAATGATGAGCCATCCGACAAACCATGATTCCGGGGTCAGCCTGCGTGTCCGCGGCTTGCGCAAGAGCTTTAATGGAGAGGAAGTGCTCAGGGGCGTTGATTTCGACGTCAAGCCCGGCGAGGTTTTCGTCATCATGGGACCAAGCGGCAGCGGTAAAAGCGTCCTGCTCAAGCATCTCATCGGATTGGAAACCCCCGACGCCGGCGAAATTTTCATCAACGGCGAGTCTATCCAAACACCGGAAATCGCCGCCAAATACCGCATGGCGCTCGTTTTCCAATCCGGCGCGCTGCTCAATTCGCTCACCGTCGGCGAGAATGTCGGACTTTACCTGAGCGAACACCGCCTCAAACCGCCGGAGGAAATTCAGCGCATCGTCACTGAAAAACTCGAAGACGTCGGGCTCAAGGACACCGCCGAAAAAATGCCCAACGAACTTTCCGGCGGCATGAAAAAGCGCGTCGCCATCGCCCGAGCTTTGATCATCGAACCGCAGTTGATTCTTTACGACGAGCCGACCAGCGAGCTCGACCCGCTTTCGGCCATTGTCATTGGCGAGGAAATTTTGCGCCTCAAGGAGCGCATCCACGTCACGTCGCTCGTGGTGTCGCATGATCGCGACCTTGCGTTCGGCGTGGCCGATCGCATCGCGGTCATCAACGAGGGCCGCATCCTGACCATCGGCACGCCGGACGAGGTGAAGCGGTTTAACGACCCGCTCGTCCAGGATTTTTTGCACGCAGACTTTAAACGCGAACCTCAACCCAAATGATTATGAAAAACTCACTCGAAACCAAGCTTGGCTATTTTGTCGTCCTTGCCGTCTTCGCCGCCTGGATCATCGTCGAAACCCTCGGCGGCGTGGAAATGTTCCGGGGCGGCTATCACATCAATGCATTGTTTGACACGGTGCAGGATTTGAAGGTGGGCAACAGCGTCAGGCTGGCTGGCGTTGAAATCGGCCGCGTCGAGAAAATCGCGCTGGCCGGCGACAAGGTTCGCGTCACGATGAAGCTGCACTCGGATACGATCGTGCGGACGGACAGCAAAGCCGTCATCAAATTCACCGGGCTGATGGGGCAGTATTTTGTTTCCATTGACTTTGGCTCGCCGGGAGCGCCAGCGGCAATCGAGGGCGCGGTGATCGAAACCGAGGAACAGCCGGATCTTAACGCTGTCATGGTCAAACTCGACAAGGCCGCCACGGGCATTGAAAATTTCGGCAAGAGCTTCACGCCCGACACCATTAACAATTTGCTGGGCCCGTTGGTTGATTTCGTCAAACAAAACAGCGGCCATCTTGGCGGGGCCATTTCCAACATCGAAAACATTTCCGGCCAGATCGCCAGCGGTCAGGGCACGGTCGGCAAACTGATTTACACAGAACAGCTCTACGATTCGGCGCTCGTCACGGTCACCAACCTGCAGGACGCCGTGGGCGAGGTGCGCCAGGTCGTCAACGGTGTCAGCAGCGGCCAGGGCACGCTGGGCAAACTGGTGACGGATGAGACGCTTTACAACTCAACGACCGCTTCGATGACCAATCTCAACCAGATTCTGCTGAAGGTGAATCAGGGACAAGGCACGGTCGGCAAGCTCGTCAACGACCAGGAATTTTACAAAAACGCCAAACTCACGCTGCAAAAAGTGGACAAGGCCACCGACGGTCTGGAAGACCAGGGGCCGCTGAGCGTCCTCGGCATCATCGCGAACAATTTGTTCTGACGGAATCACGGGAGGACGCGAACAGCGTCAGCTAGTTTGGGTTGGAGTTCGAGCTTTAGCTTGTGCGGCGTGTGAACACGCTGAAGCGTGAACTCCAACTTGTGCGGACCAGCGATAAGCAGTCTGCGCTCTGTTTCACGCCAAGCCGAGATTTTTCAGAACCTGCACGGTCGAGCGCGACTTGTTGAGTGTGTAAAAATGCAACCCCGGTGCGCCGGCGCGCAGCAATTCTTCGCATTGCCGCGTGGCGTATTCGATGCCGAATTCAACCGTCGCCTCATCGCCACCGCCCGGCTGGTCCAGCCGGGCACGGAGCGGAGGCGGAATTTTCGCACCGCAGAGTTGCGTGAATTTTGTGATTTGTGCCGCGCTCAGGATCGGGACGATGCCCGGGACGAGCGGCACGCGCACTCCCAGCTTGCCGGCGACAAAATCGCGGAAGGCAAAATAGTCCGCGTTGTCGAAAAACAATTGCGAAATGACAAAATCCGCGCCCGCGTTCACTTTTTCCAGCAGATGGCGCCAGTCAGCCAGTTTTCCATCCTTGCACGCAATGTGGCCTTCAGGAAACCCGGCGACCCCAACGGAAAAATCGCCCGACTCGCGGATGAATCGGACGAGTTGCGCGGCAAATTCAAAACCGCCGGGCGGGACCCGGAACTCGCCGCCGCCGGGCGGGTCACCGCGCAAGGCCAGTATATTTTTGCAACCGAGCGCGCGGATTTTTTCGAGCAGCGCGCGCACCTCACCGCGGGTGTGGTTGACGCAGGTGAGGTGTGCCAGCGCGGTCAGGTTGTGTTGCCGCTGGATGCGGTCCACGATCATCAAGGTCTTGTCGCGCGTGCTGCCGCCCGCGCCGTAGGTAACGGAGCAAAAATCGGGTTTGGTCTGCACCAGCGCGGGGATTTGCTTTTCCAGCAGGTTGCGGTCGCCCTCGTCAGTTTTCGGCGGGAAAAATTCAAAGGAGATGACGGGCCTTCGCCGCGCCGGAGTGTTCGCGGTTTCGATTTCGGATTTGCGGTCAGTGGCGGCTCTGCCGGCGTCTGCCAGGTTTGAGGCTCCCGCCTCGGCGTAGCCTCCGGCGCAGCCAGGGTCGGCCACGCAGGCGGGTTGTTTCGCCGCCAGCCTGGCCGCATAAATGTCGCGGATGAATCGCATTGAACGCGGAGAATTATAATGACGGGCGTGGCCAATGTCAGGATGAAATCCGGTTCAAAAGCGGCAGAGGGCTGCCGCAGTCCAGGACGCTTCGCGTTCGCGTGAGCGCTGGAAGATGCGCCAGCTTTTGGACTGCGCCAGCCCTCTGGCGCTTTTTCATCGGTGTTTTCACCATTCGGGTGCCGGCTCGAAATCGTCCGTGACCTGCAATCGGTCAGTTTTGAAGCGATAAATGGATTTCACCATGGCCGCCGAAGCAGAGCGCTCGAACCATCGTGCCGAACACCACGGATACTGGCTTGCCACTGGTACCAACCCGTGTTTCACCGGGTTTTGATGGACGTAATTCAGTCGCGTAAGATAGGACTTCTGGTAAGTGAGCCGCGTTTCGCGGAAGTTGAACCAGACTTGCCGGCCGGGCGCGCGGTCGAGCTGGTTAATCCACTCGGCGGTCTTGACGTGGAGCATGCTCAACATTTCGGAAAGGTTGGAAGTATCCGGCGCATCCGGCGGCGAATGGGCGACGAAGTGGTAATGATTTGAAAACACGGCCCAAGCCTCGAACTGCCAGCCGTAATCGCGCGCCACGGTCAGCAAGCCGCGGTGTAAAATCCGCAACCGGCCGGTGCCGTGGAAATGATGGGCCTTGAGATGAGTGCTGGCGGTGACAAAATAAGTGCCGCGCGCCGATAGTTGATGGGTTGGCGCGTGTGGCCAGGGAGTGCGAGGCTCTGGCATGTAGCGAGCGTGCTGAAATTAGGCGATGCCGTCCAGTCCAATATAAAAAGCGGCAGAGGGCTGCCGCAGTCCAAGACGGCAAGCGTTTTTCGAAGATGGAAAAACAAAAAGCCCCTTCCGGTTTTGCCGGAAGGGGCCAAAGGTTCTAAATCAGACTAGAACTTGTAGATGATGTTCGCGTAGAGACCAACGGAATTCCTGTTGGCAAGGGAGTCAGAATCATTGATGGCTTCGGGCGTACGCAAGGCGCCGACACGATCCCAGCGCAATTCCAGCCGGCTGACGACGTTCGCCCACAGGTCATATTCCATAGTGCCCGTGACTTCAAACGCTTCGCTGCTGTAGCTAAAACCATGGTAGCCATAGTCGTTTTCATTATACTGGCCATGGATGTATTCAGCACGACCGTTAAAGCTCAACTTGTCCGTGGCTTTTAACGTCGCGTACAACCCAATAACGGTGTCATCGTTATACCAAATGTCACCCAAATCAGTGCCGCCACCCATGAAGTTATGCACGTAGTCTAACGCGGCTCCCACGGTCAATTGCTTCCACGGCGTGTTCAAAGTCCCGCCTAAGTAATAATTAACCTGATCCCCGTTGGCGTAATAGCCGCTGGAGCCGTAATCACTACCGCCGTCGAATCCATAGACGATGCCCGCGTAGAGCGACGATCCCGCCGCCCAACCCCACGAACTTGGAGCGGTGAAAGTCACCCCGCCCGTGTACGCCTTGTTCCAGTCGCGCGTCACGTAATTGTTGGAGTATTTATAGTCATAGGCACGCTGATTGATACCGGCCATCGAGGTGTTGGCAATGCCCGCCGATATTGACCACTCGTCGTTAATCTTGTAAGTGGCCAGAATGCCCGTGAGTTCGGTCGGCTCCACGGCATAACCCCATGAGCGGGTGTAGTTCGGGTTGCTGCCGGCATCGAACACTTCGTATCCGATGATGGAATCAAACACGCCGATTTTCCAATCAATGCCATTACCCACAGGAGTGCGGAGCGCCACATACGCCTGCTTGATGGCAAAGTCGCTGTAGCCATCGTAAAAACTGCCGCTTCCGCTGCCGCGCGTCGCGGGATTGTAGCCAACGGCATCAGGGCCGAAGAGCAAATCCACCTGATAGCCAGAGGCCCAAGGCGACTCGTCCTGCGGCTTGGAGATGGACAGCTTTACCACGTCCAAATTGAATCCATTCTCCTTGCCGCCTTGGAAGGGAATAGACCCTGCCGGTGAATTCTGATAATTACCCGGGTAAATCGCCCAGTTAAACGACGCGCTGACGTAGCCACTGATGGTGGTGTTGGAGAGCGCCGTCTGCAACGCATTCATTTTTTCGTCCGCACGCGCCGCCGAGGCAAGGCTGACCACCCCGACTGCCGCCAGACCCAGTGTCCATTTATTAAACTTCATCTTGTTCCTCCGATGTTGTTTGGTTTAATTGTTCGCTTTGTTCTGTCTGTATTTTCGGGCCAAAACCTGTTTGTCCCGGCACCGCGTGGTGCGATTAGGAATGACACTAATAAAAACCCCAAGACGTGGCAACAATTTTTTTAAGTAATTTTTTCACACTAACACGTTGATAAAAAACGACTTAGACACCCGGCGCCGGAAGGCCTCTCATTTTTTGTACGGAGGCTGCACCAAATCGGGGCATAAAACGGCCCTTTTAGCGGCTTAAGTTGTTTCCTTGGCGGGTTTTCCGCCAGCCATATTGGAACAAATCGTGCTTTTGCTTGGAACGGCAAAGATGCCAATTGCAAGCAGGCATTTGGGTTTGCCCTTTTATCGGAAAATCAAAGATATGCCATCATTCGCTTATACAGCTCGTGAGACGGCCACCGGCCGCGAAATTCGCAACAGCGTGGAGGCGGCGACCGAGCAAGCCGCCATCGCTGCGTTGCTCAACCGCAATTTGCTGGTCGTTTCCATCCAGGAAAAGGTTTCCCGGAAGGGCAGAACCAAGGGCGGCAAGGTTTCGCTGGCCGATCTGGTGATGTTTACCCGTCAACTGGCAACGATGGTGGACGCGGGCATTGCCATTGTGCAATCCCTGCAGGCGCTCGCCGATCAAACCGCCAACAAGATCATGCGCGACACGATTCGCGATGTCTGCACGCGCGTGGAGGGCGGTGAAAGTTTTTCCGAGGCGCTGCAAAAGCATCCCAAGGCGTTCAATCACCTTTACATTTCGATGGTGGCGGCGGGCGAAAAAGGCGGGTTGCTGTCGGAAATCCTGGCGCGGCTGGCGACTTACCTCGAAAATTCCGATCGCCTCCGCAAAAAAGTCAAAACGGCCATGATGTACCCATCGGCGGTGACCGTGGTGGCCATCTGCATCACCACCTTTCTTTTGGTGAAAGTGGTTCCCACCTTCAAGGACATTTACTCCGGCTTCGGCGCGCAATTGCCCGGACCGACACAGATCATGATTGATCTGAGCGACCTCGTGAAACATTATCTGCTGCTCCTGATCGCCGGCGCGGGCATGCTGGTTTGGGGATGGCTTTATTTCATCAAAACCAAACCCGGCCGGGAGTTCTGGGATGCCCACCGGATAAAGCTTCCCATCTTCGGCGTCATTGCGCATAAAATTTGTCTGGCGCGTTTTACCCGGACGCTCGCCTCGCTCATTCGCAGCGGCGTGCCCATTCTTGAAGTGCTGCAAATCGTTTCCCAAACCGTTGGCAACGTCGTCATGGAGAAAGCCATCAAGACCGCCGCCACCGACATCGAACGCGGCGAAGGCATATCCGCCGCGCTCGGCAAAAACCCGATTTTCCCCAGCATGGTCATCCGCATGTTGAGTGCCGGCGAACAGACCGGCAATATTGACAGCATGCTCGAACGCGTTGCGAACTTTCTCGACGAGGAAATTGAATCCACACTTTCCGGCCTCATGTCGCTCATCGAACCGATGCTGATTGTTTTCCTGGGGGTTGTCATCGGCGGCATGGTCATCTGCATGTTCCTGCCGATTTTCAACCTCGCCAACATCGTCAATGGCAGCGGGCATTAAAGTCGCAAGGCCATACAATCAGACCGCCGGCGAATTTCGTCCGGCGGTTTGTTTTTACGCTGACACCATTTTGCCCGGCTGCGGCTGAAAGATTTTGATTTTCGGCCAGCGCGCGCGGATCTGCTCCTCAAACCATGCGCGTGAATTATCGCCGCCGTGGCCGAGCAAAATCGCGCGCGGCGCGACCTGTCCGGCGAATTCCAGCAAGTCCTCCCGGTTCGCGTGCGCCGTCAAATCAAAGTCCAGCACCTCGCAACCCCGCGTCACCCGGCCGGCGCCGGGGCTGAACACAAAGATTTCGCCGGGTTTCGCCCTCTTCAAGCGTCCGCCCGGCGTGTCCGGATCGGCGTAACCGACAAAGAAAATGGACTGCCGTTCGTCGCCGATCATCCGCATCGCCAGATCGTGCGCCGCCGTGTTTTCGCTCATCATGCCGGCGGTAATTACAAAAATCCGCCCGCCGCTGAGTTTCATTTTTTCGGCCTGCCCCTTCTCGAGCACGATGAGTTGCAACGCCTCGTGCAGTTGCAAATTCGTGTGCTGTCGGTGGGTCCGGTGCGCCTCCAGGTCGTAAATTTCCGTGAACACCCGGCCCAGCCCGCCGATATAAATCGGCTGTTCCTTCAATTTCCCGGCACGCATCAGCAACGCCAGCAGCGCCAGCATCTCTTGGGTGCGGCCCAGGGCGAAGGACGGAATCAGCACGCAGCCCTTGCGCTTGAGCGTGTTGTGAATCGCCGCCACCAGCCGTTCGATTTCCGTCTCGCGCGAAAAACCCGGCGGCACGGCGCGATTGCCGCGCGTGGTTTCCATGATCATCACGTCGGCCTTCACGTCCTCGAACCGCGCGCTCCGCAAAATCGTCTGATCGTGAAAGCAAACGTCACCGGTGTAAAACAGCGTTTCCCTTTTGCCGCGAATCAGGATGCCCGCCGAACCGAGCGTGTGGCCGGCATCAAAAAATTCCAGCGTTGGTGAAAACCGCCCTGCGCGCGTCTTGTGGAAGGCCGCCCATTCGATTTCGCGATTGTATTTGAAGCCCTGGAACTGCGGGGCGAGGTCGTCCACCTCGTCGTGCGTGTAGAGGGGATATTCGCGGATGCCCAATTCGTCGCGCTGGCGCACCATCACGTTTACCGAATTGTGCAGCACACGCTCGACGATGAAGTAGCTCAGTTCGCTCATCAACACGTGCGCCTTGGGAAAATGCCGGCACGCCACCGGCAGCGCGCCGACGTGGTCGTGGTGGCAATGCGAAATCGCAATCGCGTCCACCTCGGCGTTCCCGGCCTTGCCGAACATCGGCAATCCCGCGCGCCCCTCGCGTTTTGGATGCATGCCGGCGTCCAACAAAATGCGGTGATCGTCCAGTTCGACCAGCCACGCACTCGCGCCAATGTCCGTGTCCGGGTTCAGGTTGGTAATGTTCACGCGTAGAATTTAACCGCAGATGAACCGGTTGGACACAGATAATTCAGAGTGAAGAGAAATGAAAACATTCAACGCTCAACATTCAACTTCCAACGACGAAGGTTCGGCGGCGCGCGATTCCGCCCCTGGGCGTTGAATGTTACCAATCACTTCGCCGGATACTGCCAGACCCAGTCGCCTTGGTTGATGTCCACGTTCGGCGTCGAGCCTTTCTGTAAGACGACCTCGCCGTCATCGTCCGTTTCATTCCAACCGACGGAATAGAGAACGAATTGTCCGCTTACCGCGTCGGAGTTTTGCGAAAACGGGTTGCGCGTACGATTACTGATGCAACGGCTGACAATAACCCGGGCGTAGATGTTTAATGCAACATTGAAGGGTTGCTTTATTCGTAGCCAAAGGCTTTCGAAAAAGGTTCAAGTTTCTCCAAATATGGCTCAAGATATTTTTGGTAATTGCGCCAGCGGCCAATGGCGGTTTTATAAATCGGCTTGGTCACATCCGTTGAAGCGGGAGACCTCACAATTTTATTTCGCGCATGTTCATTGAAACGCAACACGCGTTCGTCCCAATCCACTCCCAGGAATTTCAATACGCGGCGCGAAACGGATTCCAGGTCTTTCACGACCTCCTCGTAGCGGATTTCGATGGCCGGATTTTTCAAGCGCGGCTGCATTGCGCGCCAAAATCCCATCACCGAAGCATATTGCGTCACCGTGCCTTCGAGGCTCAAGTAAGCGGAGCTGATGGAGTTGATGTCCAGCGGCTGCATGAAGCAACTCAGGCACACATCGCGTGGGTCGCGAATGGCCACAAGAAATTTTGCTTCGGGGAAAATGCGAACCACCGCCGGAATTTCTGAATTCAGCGCCGGATTTTTGTCAATCAACAACCGGCCGCCGACAGCTTCGCCCAATAATTTTTCCGCGAAATAAAAGTAGTTCGCGCGCGATTCAAGCAGGCGGGCCCCCGGGGCGGATTCCAGCACGGACAACACCGGCGTTTCCCCCGAAATATTCCGGTGCAATGGGTGGTTCGCCTCTTCGATGAAGATGAATGATTCTTCCAGAGAAAGAACATCGCCGTGGGAATCCAGAACCTGTTCCAGCAAAGTCGTGCCTGAACGTGGATGGCCGCACAGGAGGGCGAAACGGCGGGGCGGCTGGAGTTGCGCGCCGAAATCAAACCACCGATGCAAAACGTCCGAGGAAATCATTTTCTCCATTTCCAGTATTTGGGCTTGAGCGCGCTGCAATTGCACAATTTCGTGCCCAACAAACGGACGCAAAAGTTTTTTGGCTTCAAGAAACGCCTTCATCGCCTCGTCATAACGCTTTTGAAGGTCCAGAATTCCACCAAGCTCGTACCAGCCCCGCGCTTGCGATTCTACATCCACGCCGGATTTGGATAAAAAAATCCGCAATTTTTTCTCGGCCTCTTCCCAATGGCCTGCCAGGCGTTCGATTCTGGCCTGGACAAACAATGCCGCAACATTTGAAGCATTTGAACGCAGAACGCGGGCGGCGAGTTCCGCTGCCTTTTCAGGACGGCGCTGACGCTCGTAAATCCATGCTAATTTTATCAAAGCCTCGGCGGGCGCATTTTCCCGGTTTATACTGCGATTTAAATAACGCTCGGCCATTTCGTCATTTCGGAAATTGAGGCAATGTAATCCTGCCGCGAGAAATGCCTCTGCTTTCCAGCCCGAAACCCGAATGGCTTTTTCAAAAAACTTTTCCGCGGCCGCGAAATCATACCGCCGCCCGTGCGCATTTCCCAACTCCAGCAGAATACAGGGGTCGTTGGGGCTTAAACGGGAGGCGCGCTCCAGAATGTCAAAACTGTGCTTATAATTCTGGCGTTCCCAGGCTGATGCCGCGTCCCGGAGCATTTTGAAGATTAAATTTTGCGGCACAGGCGGCGGTCGGTTCACAATGAAGAGGATAAAAGCTGTGAGATTTCGCGCAAGCGGACATTGGGCAAATCAAATCCGATACGTCATGCGAGCGGTCGAATGAAAACTCGATGGCCGTAAACGACATCTGCTGCGGGTCACACCAACAGCTTATCGCCGCGCTGGAACGGCCTGCGCCTGAAACCGTTACACGCGAGCTTGATGAAAACATCCTGGAGCCGATCCGTGGGGATCAGCTTCGTCCCGAATCGGGTTTGGGAGGAAGGCACAAAACAGCCGGGCGCGCTTGACGCCGATCCGTTCGTGTCCGGGTTTAGATTGGTGATGTTCACGCGCAGAATTTAACCGCAGATGAATCAGATGGACACAGATAATTGAGAATGAAGAGAAACGAAAAATTCAACGCTCAACATTCAACTTCCAACGACGAAGGTTCAGCGACGCGCGATTCCGCCCCCGGGCGTTGAATGTTATCAATCACTTCGCCGGATACTGCCAGACCCAGTCGCCTTGGTTGATGTCCACGTTCGGCGTCGAGCCTTTCTGTAAAACGACCTCGCCGTCATCGTCCGTTTCATTCCAGCCGACGGAGTAGAGCGCGAATTGACTATCCGAAGTGCGGAGATAATGCAACGGCTGGCCGTTGATGATGTCGTGGGGCACTTGGCCAATGAACTGCGGGGCGAGCGTGTCGAGTGATTCAGGAAGCATGCCGTGCGCGAGCCGGTAACGCTCCAGCGCAATCGCCGTGTGCGCCAGGTTCACCGACTCCTGTCCGTAGGCAAATCTTTTCACGGCGGGACCTAAGGCGGGAAACAACATTCGCGCAAAAACGTCGTAGAACGCGAGGTGACTCAACTCGTTGGTTTCGGCGGTTTCATTCCGGCGCACCGCTTCCGGAGAAACCATTTGGTGTTCGACATCAACGGGCGGCAAAATCCATTGCTGGTGCATGCGGGCGATGGCCAGTTCGTTCTGATAAAACCATGCGTTGGGCATCAGGTGGAGAGCGATATTTTGAACCGGGTGGCTTGAACGGCTGTTATCGGAGTTACTCATCAGGTCGAATTTATGAGTGCGGCGCAGATAGTCAATGTTGGCAACCCCCAGCGCACGCTCTCCTCGCATGGTAAATTCGTAGTCCGCCAGGAAATCCACCCTGGCCAATTCCGATTCAAGTTCGGCGAGTTGCGCGTCCGACCATTGGTGCCGGGCCAGGCCTTCCCAGATTGGCTGCAGGGTTATGTTCACCATGGCAATGCGAACCAGGTGCGAAATTAGAAACGGCTCGGTATGAATTGCGTCCGTCAAGCGTAGCGATAATTTCACATCGGCCAGCGCCATGTCGCTTTGATCGTTCTGCAATTCGGCGATGGCGCGCAATTGCAAGACCTGCGTGCATTTTTTCAACGCTGCCAGATGGGGCAGCAATATTGCCGCTGGCGGTTCGTTGTCATAATTCAACGGAAACCTGGACCCGGACATTTTGCTTGCCTGGCGTAATTCTTCAATGGCTGGATCATATTTGCTCAAGGCCAGCAACACGTCGGCGGCGGGCGATCGCAGTTCCGACATGGTTGATTTCTGCCAATTGCCGATTCCTTTGGCACGATCAAGGGGAACTTCCATTTTTAACCGGTCAACCACATTCGTGTCCCGAGGGGTGATTTCATGTCCGTTCGGATCCAGAATATAACCGTAACAACTGGCGACAATCGGCGTCAGGGCAAAGTTCTGATCGTCCGGCACGGACGGCGGGACGAAATCTTTAAAATCAAATTTCTCACCCTTGGTTTCCCATTGATGCTTGAATTTGTTCCAGGCATGCCAGCCACGCCAATCCTCCTCCGCATAAAACAATCCAATCAACACGACCAGGCACGCCAGACCCAAAAGAAAGCATTTGGAATAGCGCCAGGGACTTCTCGGTTTTTCATTCATGAGCCATCATTGCCTTTCCATTCTCGCCAACCAGACCTCCGTCCGTTCGCTGCGCGGTGGCGGGACTGATGGTTTAGACCGGTCAACGTCTGATGCGTCACGCGAACCAAACAATTCCTCGATGGTCACAGTCGCCGGCGGCGCATCAGGTCAATCGCCGCGTTGTGCGCCCGCCGGGGGAGAGAGGCGCGTTCGTTCAGCACGCCGGCCAGCAATTCCGGATCACACGCGAGTTTGATGAAAATGTCTTGGAGCGGGTCGCGGGTATCGGCCTCGTCACGGGTCAGGTTCAGGAGAAAGGCAAAAGGGGCCGGGCGTGCTCGTCATAGAGCCGACTGAGTTCGGACTCGCGCTGCAGAGTTGCCTTAACGACGCACTTGGCGGACAAATTTGTCTAGCGAGAAAATTTAATCCGCCAATGAATGGGCTGAATCGCTTTTACACACTGGCCGGGAATGGCGTCGTGCCACAAGCGGGATATTTTTGCGTTTCCGTCTGCGCTGCCAGCCGGCGGCGATACGCGAGGTGCCGCACCCGCGTCATTTCCACGAGCGGCCGCCAGACAGCGTGAACCAATTGGTGTTTGATGAGAAAACGCCAGAGCCAGTTCGAGCGTTTGTAAAGGTAACAACCAACAAAATAGGCCGGCAGCGCTGACAGTTCGGCTGGTTTCCGCCGCCAGATGGACGCGTGCGAAAACAACCGCCGGTAAAGCCAGTCGTAGCCCAACAGCAGTTCCTCCGGTGTCATTTGTTTCGGCCGGAAGACGACGTGCGCCGTGTCGTATTTTTCCCAGTCGCGATGCAACAGACGCCCTTCGGCCTCCATCTGCCGGAACAACGGTGTGCCGGGGTACGGCGTCAGGATGTGAAACGTCGCGCACTCCATCCGGTTCGCCTCAATCCATTGCACCAGCGTGGTGAACGTGTCCTTCCGGTCCCCGTCAAACCCGACCACGAAACTGCCGTTCACCTGAATGCCGTGTTCATGGAAAATCCTCAGGCGACGCGCATAATCTTCCGAGCGCGGCGCGCGCTTGCGGGCGTCCGCCAGATTTTGGTCCGTGAGCGATTCAAATCCGATGAATACTCCCGTGCAGCCCGCCAGCGCCATTTCACACACCAGCGACGGTTCGTCCGTCACATCCAGCGTCACGGCGGCGCTCCAGATTTTTTTGGCCGGACGCAACGCCCGGCAGAGTTCGCGCAGATAATCGCGCTTCGATCCGAGATTGTTGTCAATGAATACAGCGTAAGGCTGGTCGTCGGCCTCAAACTGACGGCGGATGTCCTCCGGTTCGCGGACGCGATACGGCATCCGCAAACCGTCGGTGGAAAGATAGCAAAATCCGCAGCGGTTGTGGCAGCCGCGCGTGGCAATGAGACTGGTCGTCGTCAAAAAACCTCCACGTGGCAGCAAAGCCCGTCGCGGCGGTGGATCAAGAGCGAAAGAACGTTCGTAAGTAGCCTCGTAACGCGGCTTCAAGTCGCCGCGTTCGACGTCGCGCAAAATTTCCGGCCAGAGCTGCACGCCGTCACCGATGGCCATCGCGTCCGCATGTGGAGCGACCTCGTCTGGACACGACTGCGCATGCAATCCGCCCAGAATCACCTTGCTGCCGTGCACGCGATACCATTCCGCCAGTTCGTAGGCGCGTTTCGCAAAAGTCAGATGCACAGTGATTCCGACAACCTCAGGCACGGGTTCAGACGGCGGTGGACCTTGCAGTAGATTTTCGTCCCAATAATGGACCTGCCAGCGTGTGGGTGTCGCGCCGGCCAGTGAAGTCAACGCGAGCGTTGGCGTGAGGACGTGTTTGCCAAAACTGCCGTGCGGCGACTTTGCATAAAACGGATTGAGGAGGAGCACCGTTCGCGGCGCCGGTTTGCGGCACGATGGCGGCGGAAGTTTTGGCGCACTGGACATTTCGCGCGGAAGCCATAGCGGTTTGCGCGGCTGATAAAACGGGTCGTCCGGCATAGTGTCAAGCAACGTCGAAAGCCAGTTCATGTGTTTCCTTGGTTTGTTCTATTCTCATGGCCTTGGCGCCCGCCTTTGGTTTAATCCGGTTTGCGGCTGCTTTTTCCGGCTATCCAATCGAACAACAGAAACGCGCAGGCAAAAAACGGAAACACACCGTACAGCGTGTCGCTGACCGAATGCGACTTTCGATCAACCGCCAAAAAGACTTGCACGCAAAAAGCCAGCGCCGCCAGGGTGATGACCACGCCCGGCAGTGAAATAGGGAGATAAAACCAGCCCCAACGTTTGAACCAAATTATTTTCATAGTTGTCCGCCTTTCATTTCTGGATTGGATTGCAAACCATCTCCGAATTGGGTCGGGCACACTGGGCCGCCAGGTAACAAATCGCCCGTTCGACCTCAGCAATGACGGAATCCGGCGTTGAAGTTCCCGCCGTAATGCCAACGGTGTCTTCCGCGCGAAAAACCCCCTCATGCAGGTCGGTGGCGGTTTGCACGTGATGCACGCGGGCGCAAAAGCGAGAGCACGTTTTGACCAGTTCGTGCGTGTTGTTGCTGTGTGCTCCGCCGATGACTATGACCACGTCGCATTTCTGCGCCAGTTCAATGGCCGCATTCTGCCGCTGTTTTGTCGGTTGGCAGACCGTGTCAACGAAGCGCACTTCCAATTTGGGAAAGCGCTCCCGAATCAGCCCCACGAGACGCCGGACCTTGTCAATCGGCTGCGTGGTCTGGGCCACGACGCCGAAACGCGGGCGCTCACCGAGCTTCGCCACGTCTTCGTCGCCAAGCACCACGTCGAACTCGTCGAGATCGCCGGTCATCCCCCGCACCTCGACGTGATCGCGTTTGCCGATAATTACCGGATGAAAACCATCTCGCACGAGTCGCGCCACCGCGCGGTGGGCCAAATGCACCAGCGGGCAGGTCGCCTCGACCACGCTCAGGCCGCGTCCGCGCGTTTCGTTCATCGCGCGTTCCGAAGCGCCGTGCGCAGTGACCATCACCGTCTGCGTACTTACGTCAGCAGGCTGTTGCGCCACGCGAATGCCTTTCGCCCGCAATTCCGCCACCACCGTCTCGTTGTGGACCAGATCGCCCAGAATGGTCAGGGGTTCGCGGCGCGCGGTTTCCAGGGCCAGGGTGACGGCGTCCTTCACCCCGAAACACATGCCCAGATGTTCAGCGCGGATGAATCTCATATTCGGTTCAACAAATTAACTTTGTATCACAAAGTAAAAGACCACGGCAATTTTGGTTTGTTCAAACATTTTTTACTTGGACTTGTTTTGATGGACGATTTGCTCCAGCAGATTAATGTATTCAGCAAAGGCTTTACGTCCCGCCGCCGTGAGCGAGCAGGTGGTGAGCGGGCGCCGGTTCTGATAAGACTTTGCGATGGAGACATAGCCCGCCTCCTGGAGGGCGCGGATGTGCGTGGTGAGGTTGCCGTCGGTCATGGCCAGCGCGTCGCGCAGTTCGGTAAACGACAATTCCGGCGAGGCGGCGAGCATGGACATGATGACCAGCCGCCCTTTCTCGTGAATCACGCGATCGAGCTTTAAAAATGGTTCCTGGTTCACGCCGCATTCTTTCCTTTTTCAGTGAAATACAAATAGACGCCATAAGCCAGATGCACTACGCCAAAGAAGAATCCCATAATAGTGTAGGCGTAATCGATGCGCGAAAACCCCTCCGGAAGCCCGAATTCAAATAACACCGTTCCACCAAGCACAAATGCCCAGCCGAGTATTTTCATGCCGCGTGGCATGAAAAAGCCAGCCGCATGCAGGGCGCAGCCGTAAAGCACGACCCAACCCAGCGGAAGCCATAACATGGAAATAACGCGTCCAAGATTCTGCAGGTCCACATCCTGCGCCGATCCCAGCCGCAGGGTAATTGCGGCGCTTACCATAAAGCCAGCTACCAGCGGTGGAAGGAAGGCTTGGGTGACTCGGCGTGTGGGTGGAGACCAAAACGGCTCGGCATCCTTCAAGGCCTGACGACGCACGAGTAGAAAAGAACCTGCCAGGGCCGCAATCGCGACAGCACCCCAAAAGCAGATAAAACCGCGCGGGGAATTAATATTCAAGGCGCGCCCTGCAATTGCACCGGCGACCCCGAGCCCTCCACAGAAGATCATCACCGGCGCAAGCGCGCGGCGGTACACGGCAGAACGTTCCATCAAGGTTCGGATGGTTTGCAGATTTTCTTCGGCCCAGTTTGGTTCCATGTGATTACTTTGCAACACAAAGTCAATCTTGGCAAGTAAAAAATCGCCCCAATCCTGCCCGCTTGCTTTCCCCGCCGGTTCCGCCGATGCTTTTCCCTCGATGCCGCCTAACAAATACATTCTGCCTTTGGGAACAGGCAAACTGACCGGTCGCCAGCGCGTGCTGGCGCAGTGGCGCGGCGTGGATTTGTCGCCGCTGGAGGCCGCGAGAGCCGTGTGCGCGCGGCGGATCGGCGATGTGCTGCCGAAAGTTACGACCGACTTGCGCATGGACGACCGCCGCGCTGAGGCCGAGGTCATCAAAGTGTGGAACTCGCTGCTCGACCCGAACATCGTCGCGCATGCACAGCCGGTCGGCTTGCGCAAGGGCACGCTGTTTGTGAACGTGGACAGCAATGTATGGCTCTCCGAAATCGTCCGTTACCGCCGCAAGGAAATTCTCGACCGGTTGCAATACGGCTTCGGAAAGAATTTGATTCAGCGAATTTCGTTCCGGGTTGGGTGAGTTGGAGTTCAAGCTTCAGCTTGTTTATTCGTGTGACACGCTAAAGCGTGAACTCCAACTTTTTACGCCATCAACTTCATCTGCTTGGGCGTGAGCAGCCACACAAGCGTTGCGCAGCGGTCATGACTTAACGTTTCGGTTTCCAATTTGCACAAGCCGCTTTTTTTGAAATCCATCATCAGGTCCGTGCCGCCGGTCGTCAGCAGTGAAATCAGGCAACTCAAATAAGGCTCGTGGCCGACCAGCAATACGTTTTCCGGCGCGGGTTTTAATTCGTTCAACTGCCCGATCAGATTCTTCGGGCTGCCGTCCGGCGCAAGTGCGTTGGCAAACCCGAGTTGCTTTTTCAATTTCAGGGATTCGGCAATGATTTCCGCGGTTTGTTTCGCGCGCAAATACGGGCTGGAAAGAATCAGGTCGAAGCGCAAACCCATGGTCTTCATGGCGGCGGCGGTCTGCCAGAGCTGGCGTTTGCCCTTGAGCGTGAGTTGACGTTCGGAGTCGTTTTCGACATCCAGGTCGCCGCGCACCACCGCGATTCCGTGGCGTAAAACATGGATTTTCATGAAGGGAACATACACGTCACCGCGCCCGGCGCAATATCCACAAAACGTAACATTTTTCAGTTGGGCTTCCACCCCGGTGCTTTGTAGCTTTCCGCCCGCATGGAACCCGTTCGCCGCGCCGTCATTGATGTCGGCACCAACTCGATCAAGTTGCTGGTCGCCGACGTGTCGGGACGCGACGTGCGGCCGGTGCACGAGGAAAGCCGCCAGACGCGGCTCGGCCGGGGCTTCTACGAAACGCATCGGCTCCAGCCGGAAGCGGTCGCGTGCACCGCCGAAGCCGTCTGGGAGTTCGCCCAAATCGCGCGCGAAAGAAATTCCGATTCCATCCGCGTCATCGCCACCAGCGCCGCGCGCGATGCGGTGAATCCCGGTGACCTCACCTCAGCCATCCAGCGCGCCGCCGACCTCAAGGCCGAAATCATTTCCGGCGAACAGGAGGCCGAATGGGTGTTTCAAGGTGTGACGACCGACGCGGACCTGGCGAAAGCGCCATTGTTATTGCTGGATGTGGGGGGCGGGAGCACGGAATTCATTCTCGGCCAGGGCGAGCACAAACATTTTGCGCACAGTTTTCCGCTAGGCACGGTGCGGCTCATGGAAAAATATCCGCACAGCGACCCGCCCACACGCGGGGAATTCAACGCCTGCCGCGACTGGATAAGGGATTTTCTGAAAAATGAAGTCCGCCCCAAACTGGACCCGGCCTTGCGGCGTGAGGCCCGTTCATCCTCCGGAGAGATTCAGCTCGTCGGCACCGGCGGCACGACGAGCATCCTGGCGCGCATCGAGGCGAAACTCGATCGCTACGACCGCGAACGGATTGAGGTCACGCGACTCAGCCTGGAGCGGGTAAAGTCGCATCGGCGACGCCTGTGGCGCCTGCCGCTGGCCGAGCGCAAGGAAATCGTTGGCCTGCCGAAATTGCGGGCGGACGTGATCCTCACCGGCGTCGTGATTTACGAGATGGTGATGGCGGAATTCGGCTTCCAACAACTCCGCGTCAGCACGCGCGGCCTGCGCTTTGCCGCCGTGATGGATTGAAGGCATTTACGATTTGTGATTTACGATTTACGATTGCTGTGCAGATTTGCGACGCGATACAAATCTCAAATCATCAATCATAGGTCATAAATGAAATGTTTGATTGTCGGTTGCGGCTACGTCGGACTGCCGCTCGGAGCGGAACTCGTCCGGCTCGGACATGAGGTCTTCGGTCTGCGCCGAAGTGCGTCGGCAGAAAATGAATTGAAAGCGGCGGGCATCAAACCGCTCGTGGCAGACATCACCAAGCCGGGCGACTTGGTCTGGTTGCCGCGCGATTTCGATTGGGTCGTCAATTGTGTTTCCTCAACGGGTGGCGACGCGGAAGATTACCGGCAGGTTTATCTGCAAGGCACGCGTCATTTGATTGAATGGCTTTCGGCCGCCCTGCCGAAAAAATTTGTTTATACAAGCAGCACGAGCGTCTATGGCCAGACCGACGGTTCACAGGTTAAGGAATCCAGTCTGACCGAACCAGACGCGGAGACAGCGAAAATTCTCCTCGAAACCGAAAAATTGTTGTTGGCCGCAGTGGCTGATCGCAAGGTCCCGGCTGTGATTTTGCGCGCGGCGGGCATCTACGGGCCGGATCGCGGCCACTGGTTCAAGCAATTCCTGAAAAACGAGGCGCGCATCGAAGGCGATGGCTCGCGTTTCCTGAACATGATTCACCGTGACGATTTGATCGGCGGCATCATCGCGGCGCTGAAGAATGGTCGCGCCGGCGAGATTTACAACGCCGTGGACGATGAGCCGGTGAGCCAGGCGAATTTTTTCCAGTGGCTCGCGGCAGCCGTCGGGAAATATCCGCCATCGTCCGTGCCGGAAAATCCGGTTGAAAACCGCAAACGCGGCGTGACGAACAAACGTGTTTTGAACCGCAGGCTGAAGATGGAACTCGGTTATCAGTTCAAGTATCCGAACTTCCGCAAGGGTTACAGCGCGGAACTTCTGCGGCTCGAACGCGCGGGCGAACTGCACGTCACGCCGGATGAACGGTAGATTGAATCATCCCGCCGTGAATCGGGCCTTCTGGACCGCCGCCTTGACCCGCTCCGCAGTCATCGGCAATTGGCACAGCCGCGCGCCGGTCGCGTCATGGATGGCGTTGGCAATGACCGCTCCCATCAGCACGATGGCCGGCTCGCCGCCGCCTTGCGGCGGCTGGTCTTTGGCGTCGAGGATCACGGTTTCGATTCTTGGTACCCAGGTAAAGCGGGGGATTTCGTAGCTGTCAAAGTTGGTGTCCAGGACTTTCCTGCCTTTGAAATGGACTTCCTCGGTCAGGGCATAGCCCAGGCCCATGGTGATGCAACCTTCCATCTGGATTTTCGCGCCTTCCGGATTGATGACCAGGCCCATGTCTTGGGCGCAGGCGACACGTTTGACTTGAACGGCCCCCGTCTTGGCATCCACGGCGGCTTCAGCAATGGCGGCCACATACGTTCCCGCGTCAATGCCGCACGCGACCCCGTAACCGCGTTTGCTCGGGGCTTTGGCCGGCGTCCAGCCGAAAGTTTCGGCGGCGGCTTTAAGAACGCGAATCATCTTGGCATCGCTCAAGTTGTTCAGGCGGAACTCGACGGGATCAATTCCTGCGGCGGCGGCCATCTGGTCAATCTGTGATTCCCGGGCGAACGTGTTGGTGTTGTTGCCCGGAGCGCGCCAGGCGCCGGTGTGAAAGGGATGCTCCGCCCCCTGCCAGCCGCGGCCATGTCCGGAGGTGCGATGATTCGGTACTGTGTAAAATTGTTGCGCGCCGCGTTCGCCGGCGTAATAAACATCGTAATCCCAGAAAGCCATCTTCCCGGTCGCATCCACGCCGGAACTGATCTTGACGATGGCTGCCGGGCGAAAGGTGTCATAAAAGAATTCCTCTTCGCGGCTCCACATCACCTGCACGGGTTTGCCGGCAATTTTCGCCAGTCGCGCGGCTTCAACGGCTTGCTGGTTATAGGTCTTACCGCCGAACCCGCCGCCCACAAATGGCGTGATGACCCGGACATTCTTCGTCGGGAACCCAAGCGCCCGGGCAATTTCTCCCTGGGCGCCAAAAGGATTCTGCGTCGAAGCCCAGACCGTGGCTTTATCGCCCTCAATTTGGGCGATGGCCGTGTGGGTTTCCATGGCGGCATGGGCGACGTAACCATCCAGGTAGGTCGTTTCGATCGTTTTGACGGCCAGTTTCCGGCCTTCGTCCAGGTCACCGCCCGACGCCAAAACGTTGGCTGGCGGCGCAACGCTCAACAGATGGTCGAAAATATTTTTGTCATCCAACGTGGCCTCGGGAACGTCGAATTCAGCTTTTATCTTGTCCAAGGCATCTTCCGCCACGTCGGGAAGCTCGTGAAGGACGGCGATTAAATCATCGTCTTGAACAACCTGCGCGCCGGGGATTTTTTTGGCGGGTGAGGTGTCCACGCTTTTTAATTTGGCGTCGTGGGCCGGCGGTCTGAGGATTTTCGCGTAAAGCATTCCGGGCAGGCGGATGTCGCCCGCGTAGTGAGTGCCGCCCGTGACTTTTGCCCGGCCATCACGGTGCAACCTGGGTTGCCCGATGATCGTGAATTGGGAAGGGTCCTTCAAAGGTGGTTTGCCCTCGATGTGTTTTTCGATGTTTTTCCCCTTGGCCAACTGGCCGTAAGTCATCCGGCGCTCCGGGTTTTCCTTGTCGAAGATGGCCCCGTCCTTGGCCGTCAACTGCGCCGGCGGGACTTTGAGCGCTTCCGCCGCCAGTTCCAGCAGCACCGCTTTCGCTTCTGCCGCCGCGGCTTGCAAGGCCGGTCCGAACAGGCGCGTCGTCATCGAGCCAAATGTGCCCATGTCCCACGGACACAGGTCGGTGTCGCCCAGGACCATGTCCACGGTGTCCAGCGGCGTGTCCAGTTCCTCGGCCAGCATCTGCGGCAGCGAGGTGATTGGTCCCTGGCCCATTTCGATTTTGCCGGTGAAACCGGTCACGCGGCCATCCTCGCCAATGCGCAGAAACGCATTGAAGTCGGAAGGCAATCCCCGGCCAAAGCCGCGTCCGCGCCCCGCTTCCTGGGCTTGCGCCGCCAGGAACTCGCCCATCGCCACGCAAATAAGGATGCCGCCGCCCAGCCGCTTGAGGAATTCCCGCCGGCTTTGCGGATAAAGATCCGAGAAATCCTTGATGTCCTTGAAATTGAGCGCCAGATAATCGTTCGCATTCATTTGGCCGGCCCTCCTTTCATTTCCGCAGCGGCGGATTGTATCGCGTCGACGATGCGCGTGTGAGCGCCGCAACGGCAGAAATTGTTGTTCATGCCCCGGATGATCTGTTCCCGCGTTGGCTGCGAATTTTTGTTCAACAGACCGACGGCATTCAGCACCTGCCCCGGGATGCAGAATCCGCATTGCAACGCGTCGTGCGCCATGAATGCTTTCTGCACCGGATGAAGTTCCCCGTCCTGTTCCAGCCCTTCGATGGTCACAACCTCCTTGTCCTTGACCGAACTGACGGGCATCAGGCAGGAGCGGAACGCCACCTTGTCCACCAGCACCGTGCAACAGCCGCAGTGTCCTTCGCCGCAGCCATACTTGGGGCCGGTCAGTCCCAGCTCGGTTCGCAACACCCAGAGCAACGGACGGTCGCCATCCACATCCAAGCGCGTGGGCTTGCCGTTGAGTTTGAAGGAAATTGTGTCAGCCATGTCAGCCTCCGGTTGGGAAATATGTTCTTTTTTACGATGCCTGGTCGTTTTGCATCCGCTGCACCGGCCTTTGTAATCCTTTGCACCGCAGTGTCAAAGCAGTATTATTGGTGATTTATTGGCAAACCTGACACAAGAGCTGGGGGGGGGCACTCTGAAGGCGACCGCGGCGCGCCTTGGAGGATTTTTACGAGATAACTTTTTACTGGCCTCCAGAGAAGCTCAATTCACTTCCATCCTGGCACCGTCATCGCATCAAAGACGAATTGCCAAGGAGTTGTGCGCTGACAATGGGACTTACACCGCGCCGTCGCCGCGTTCGTCGGTGCGGATGCGCCAGGCGTCGTCGATGGTGGAGACAAAGACCTTGCCATCGCCAATCTTGCCGGTCTTGGCGGCCTTGATGATGGCTTCGACGGCGGCCTCTACCAACGATTCCGGCAGGACGGTTTCGATTTTGATCTTGGGCAGAAAATCCACGGTGTATTCGCTGCCGCGATAGATTTCGGTGTGCCCCTTCTGGCGGCCGAAACCTTTGACTTCCATGACGGTCATGCCGAGGATGCCGATGCCGTTGAGGGCTTCCTTGACGTCGTTCAGTTTGAACGGCTTGATGATGGCTTCGATTTTTTTCATGCGTCGTCTCCCGTTTATTCGTTGTAGGCGCGCTCGCCGTGTTGTGAAAGATCCAGGCCCACGCTCTCATCTTCCTGGTCAACGCGCAAACCGATAACCCGGTCAACGGCCTTCAACAAAACCCAGGTGGCGATGGCCGCCAGGGCCACTGTGACCAGAACGGCCTGGAGCTGATTGAAAAACTGGTGTGCGCCGCCCGTGATGGCGGTGGTCACACCATTAATTTTGAAAGTGGCCACGAGGGCCGGGTTCACCGTCTGGCTGGCGAGAAAGCCGAGCATCAACATGCCGGTCGTGCTGCCCACGCCATGCACGCCGAACACGTCGAGCGAATCGTCGTACCCGAAGCGGTATTTGAGCTTCGAGACGGCGAGATAGCAGACCACACCCGCCACCAGCCCAATACAGAACGCCGAGGGGATGGACACAAAACCTGATGCCGGGGTGATGGTCGCCAGGCCCGCCACCATGCCGGAGGCCGCGCCGAGCACGCTGGGTTTACCCTTGAGCCACCATTCCGTGGCGGTCCAACTCAGCGCCGCGGCTGCCGCCGAAAAATGCGTGGCGGCGAACGCGCTAGTGGCCAGTCCACCCGCGCTCAATGCGCTGCCGGCGTTGAAGCCGAACCAGCCCACCCACAGCAATCCGGCTCCGATGAGCGAATACACCACGTTGTGTGGCATCATTGGTTCCTGGGGATACCCGTCGCGCCGGCCCAACACCAGCGCGCAGACCAGCGCGGACACGCCAGAGCTGATGTGCACCACCGTGCCGCCCGCAAAGTCGAGCGCGGGAATTCTGCCGCCGAGCGCCCAGTTGAACAGCCCACCCTTGCCCCACATCATGTGGCAGAGCGGAAAGTAAACCACCGTCATCCATAGCACGATGAACAACAGATATGCTTTGAAGCGGATGCGCTCCGCGATCGCGCCGCTGATCAGCGCCGGCGTGATGATGGCAAACATCATCTGGAAGAGCATGAACGTCTGGCTCGGTATAGTGGCCGCGTAATCCAGGTCGGGTGCTGCGCCAATGCCCTGCAAAAACAAATGTTTGAGCGGGTTGCCGAAAATCGCGTTGCCCTCGCCGAAAGCCATGCTGTAACCGAACACGAACCACATCGTGGACACCACCGCCATGAGAATCAGACTGTGCATCATGGTGGAAAGGACGTTCTTGCTGCGAACCAACCCGCCGTAGAACAAGATCAAGCCCGGCGCTGTCATCATCAGCACCAACGCCGCGCTGGCGAGCACCCAGGCGTTATCACCGGAATTGATTGGCTGACCGGTGGCCGCATTGTACGCCGGGACGAGTTGCGCCACCGGTTCCGGTTCGGAGGCAAAAGCAACCCCGCCAAACCCCAGGACCAGAACCGAAAGAATGCATGTCGAAAGCAAGCCGCGACAAAAGCGGGTTGGAATGGTCATTGCACGAGAGTAATCCCGATCGACGGCCACAGCCAGTCGCGTTTTGCCAAAGTGTAGCCAACTATTGTCATCGGGTTTTACGTTGTGGCCGATGTAAAAATTCTTCGACGCCGTTGGCATTCGTGTTTAGTTTCCCCGCCGATGGCCGCCGAAACCCAACTCACGCCCATGATGACGCAGTACCGCCGCATCAAAAGCGAACTGCCCAGGGACGCGCTGCTCCTGTTCCGGCTTGGCGATTTTTACGAGATGTTTTTCGAGGACGCGCAGACCGGTGCGCAGCTCCTCAATCTCGCGCTCACGGCGCGCAACGGGGTGCCCATGTGCGGTCTGCCGCACCATGCGGCCCATGCCTACATCGGAAAATTGCTCAAGGCCGGACGCAAGGTAGCCATCTGCGATCAACTCGAAGACGCCCGGCCCGGCAAACTTGTCAAACGCGAGGTCACCCAAATCCTCAGCCCCGGCACGCATTTCGACGAACGGATGCTCGTGGCCGAACGGAACAACTTCCTCGCCGCCGTTCGTCCGAGCGGAAGGACGTTCGGGCTCGCGCTCGTGGATTTGACCACGGGCGATTTCATGACGACGGAGGTTGAAGGTGATTCGGCATT
>Ga0181538_10001018_pt1 | contig 32472 bp, 29 predicted proteins | sample PEATcosm2014_Bin_40_FD_119773 | JGI IMG/M metagenome (GOLD analysis project Ga0181538, IMG submission 119773) | Peatland microbial communities from MTU Mesocosm Facility, Houghton, MI, USA - PEATcosm2014_Bin23_30_metaG | ecosystem: Environmental > Terrestrial > Soil > Wetlands > Peat | place... | reverse complement strand
TGCAACTTGCCCATGTTCGCCTTGAGATGCTCGTAATCGCCGGTGTTGATGGGATAAATCCCGCTGAACACCATCGGATGAATCTCCTTGAACCCCGCCAGCACCGGCGAAGGGTTCCGCGAATCCGTCACCGTGTCGCCCATCTTCACTTCCTTGGGGCTTTTGATGTTCGCGGTGAAATAACCCGTCTCGCCCACTTCCAATTTCTCGCGCACATAAGGCTTGGGATTGAAGCTGCCCACCTCCTTCACCTCAACCGTTTTGCCGGAGTGTAACAACTTGACCTGCATGCCCGCCTTCAACTCGCCATTGAACACGCGCACATGCGTGATGACGCCCTTGTAAGTGTCGAAGAGGGAATCGAAGCCCAGCGCCTGCAAAGACGGCGCGCCGGTCGGCTTCGGCGGCGGAATGCGCTCTATGATCGCCTCCAGAATTTCATCAATGCCAATCCCCTCCTTGGCGCTGGCCAGAATCGCCGTGTCGCCCGGAATGGCCAGAATGTCCTCAAGCTGTTTCCGGGTCTCCGGGACATTCGCATGCGGCAGATCAATTTTGTTGATGATGGGGATGATGGTGAGATTCTGCTTCATTGCCAGGTGGACGTTGGCGACCGTTTGCGCCTCGACGCCCTGCGCCGCGTCAATGATGAGCAACGCCCCTTCGCACGCGCTCAAACTGCGCGACACTTCGTAGGAAAAATCCACGTGTCCCGGCGTATCAATCAGATTCAGCTCGTACGTCTCGCCGTTGCGCGCCGTGTAACGCATCGTGACCGGATGCGCCTTGATGGTGATGCCGCGTTCCTTTTCGAGATCCATGGAATCAAGCAACTGCGCCTCCATATCGCGGGTGGCGATGGTGCCGGTGCGATGCAGGAGCCGGTCCGAAAGCGTCGTCTTCCCATGGTCAATATGGGCGATGATGCTGAAATTGCGTATGTGAGCCGCGTCCATTTTTTAAAAACCGGTGACGGGTGTCGTGTGACACGTGACAAGATGTTGCTGGCGTGTGATTCATGTCACCTGCCACCTGTCACTTGCCACCTTTGACGTTCCGTCAAAGCAAAGCAGGATAACCAGAAAACGGGTGAAGAAAAGGAAATTCCCTTGTCACAGAGAGCGGGTTGACACGAATTTCGTTTATTAACACGAATTCATTCTCAACCGCAAAGAACACAGCGAGGCCACGCCGCAACCAAATTATTTTGGACTGCGGCGGGAAGCGAAGCGCCACGCCGCTTTGGAAGCTCTGTCCGCAGTCGAAAAGCGGTGTCGCCGTAGCGCTCTGCCGCCGCAGTCCAAAATCTTCGCAGCTGGTGACGATGCCAACGAATAGCAGTGCAAAGAACGCAAAAAGTTGAAGCGAAATTATGAAATTATTGCCAACGATTTGCCATAAGAGATATGCTCCACCAGATGTCAGGAACGAACTTATGATTTCAAACGAACGACCATCCTCTGACAGCACCGTAGGTGCGAAATCTTTGTAGCTTGCGAAATCATTTTCCCCAAAGCTCCGTTCAGGAGCGAAATCATCAGAATATGCCGCTCCTCCGGAGCTTGCGGATTTTTTGGCGGATATAATCTACAAAGATGCCGCGCCTACGGCGCTGCGGGCGTGTAGTGTCGGCGCTGTGTGCCGAGGAGTGCGAGCCACAGGCTCGACGCTACAACGATTGACCGTCCGGCAAATCCAGGCGCGCGAATTCGACATCCTGTTTGACGAGGACATGGACCAGATTGGCCGTTACCAGGAAATCATTCTGCCCGGGCAGGAATGCGTCGGCGATGAGCAGGCGCAGAGGCTGCTCGAATTTGTCCGCAACGGCGGCACGCTCGTGCTGACCGGCAACACCGCGGAATACAACCAATGGCGCGAACGCCGTCATGCCACCGCGCGTTCGGAAGGCAGGGGCCGCATCGTTTACATCCCGGAAATCATCCGCGCCGATGCTCAAGCCGGCAAAGCCCGGGCGGCGGAGGAAAATCCCGAACCCGGCGCCACGCCGCAGCGCGGCGCCCGCATGACGCCCGCGCAATGGGTCCTGCCGAAAAACCATGAATCCATCAATCAAACGGTGGTGGATGATCTGCCCAAGGGACTTTCCGTTGAAACCGGGGCGCCGCTGACCACCATGATGGATTTGATCACCCGTCCCGCCACGCGTGAAACAATGGTCCATTTCGTCAATTTCGACCGCTCGAACCCGCTGGCGCCCTTTTCCGTGACCGTGCGCAAACAATTCTCCGGCCCGGTAAAATCTGTGAGTTGTTTTTCACCGGACCGGGACCAGACCTTGCCGTTGACCTTTCAGGAAATCGGCGAGCGTGTGACCTTCACCGTCCCTGCCACAAAACTTTACGCGATGATTGTGATTGCCCAGTAGCTGCGGTGCGATTGAAGAAAAGGAAATTGGCCAACGGAGGCGGCAGGCCGGCCTTTCCGGCTATGCTGAAACCAGGATCGCCTTGTTCTTTTTCAGATATTTCTCCACGACCCGCTTGCCGCTGACTGAAGTCTGGGTCCGGACGGCATCGGGCTTGGCGAGTTTGTAATGCACCAGCAATTTGCCAACCAGCCCCACCTTGAGATTTAAGTCCGCCATCCGCCAGGTTTGGCCGGTTTCCAACGGTTGAAAGCTGATTCGACGCGTTGGCTTGTTATTCTTCATAACGGAGTTTGTACCGGAACGCTTAATTTAACCAGATAAAAATTGTAACACGCTTAAAGAATTCGCCAGACCGTGGCAACGATTCCTGCCCTTTCGGTATCAGCCATTGAGAGCGCATTACGAAAGCCTTCCTGCTGCGGAACCAGGATTCCCTGTTCGCAAGTAAAAGGGTGGGAGCGATCCAATTTGAGGCAGGTATGACAAAAAGTGGACACTTGAATAGTATTTAGGGAAATTGGTTTTGTGCCAAATGAGGTTCAACCCGGGGTGATTGATGGGTAAAGCAGCCATAAAATACATTATACATGAACCGTGTTGGGGTTTTGGCGACGAAGGCGGATTGCCATCTAACTTTTGCTCCCTCCGTTGGCATTATTATCGCTGATAAAAACCGGCTGGCCGGACTGTTCGTTACCGCACAGTCGTCGCGCCAGAACTTGGTTTGTTGGGTTCAGTTGGGTTGGAAGCGAAAGCTTCCAACAAATCCCCGCAGCAATGCGGGGATTTTTTATGGTGATAAAAATCCCCGGCGAATGAGCAGCTTTCCCTAAATCAGGCGCTGAATTTGCCGGCTGCTTATGTTTGTTTGGCAGGCGCGCCGCGTTATGGGGAAGAATCCCGGTAAGCCAGTTTGACAATCCAGTCGGCAAGGAAGAAACAAACGGTCCCCAGCACCAGCGCCGGAACACCAAACGCGAAATAAGATAAAGACGAAGGCAGGTCGGCATCGCCGCTTTCATTCGTGGGCAGGATATTTTCAAAGATGTTTTCAAAGCCCGCCCACACGCTCCACAGTCCATAGAGGATGACCAGAAAACCAATCGTCCGGACGACCACGCCAAATAGTTCGGAAGGTTTCATGTTGTCAAAATGACGAATAATTCACGGTTGCTGCCGGCACCGGACTTAATTTCAGCTTTCAGGTTTATCCGGTTCGAGCGGCGCTGACTTTCGCCAGTGATCATCCAGCCAGCGGTCCAACGGCAATAACACGACTAGGACGACGACCAAACAGCCGATGGCTGTAACCGTCCGGGAGTGGGTCCAGCGAACGATCAGAAACGTTGCCATCGTACCAATGATCAACGCCATCAGCACCGTGATGGCCAGATACGGCCATGAGAATGACAGTTTGAAGCGGCGTTTGCAGGCGATACAGTTATGGCGCCCCCAGATTTCTTGAAAATATTCCCTCCAGGTCAAAGCGAACGCATGATGGCAATATGGACATTTCATCGTTTGTCGTGATACCCAACAGCCACAGAGTCAACCAACGCTGTTGAAAGTCAAGCTTCGCGAGAAATTCTTAGGTGGTGGCACGGTGAATTTTGTTTTGGCAAGCGCGCCATTCACGGATTAACTAGACGCCATGCAAGCCGTGCTCGATTACTTGAAACGCAACCAGGTCCGCTTCGTGGCCGAGTTGTGCGATTATCTCCGCTTCCCCAGCGTCTCCGCCCAGCCGCAGCATAAAGACGATTTGCGCGCCTGCGCCGGCTGGCTCGTGGACCATTGCCGGCGAATCGGCCTCGACGCGCGCCTGTGCCCCACCGCCGGCCATCCCATCGTCGTCGCCAAAACCAGACGGACCAAAGGCTCGCACAAACCTCACTTCATGATTTATGGCCACTACGACGTCCAGCCGCCGGAACCGCTCGAATTGTGGAAAACACCGCCGTTCGCGCCGCGCATCGCAGGCCGCTCGATTTACGCCCGCGGCGCCATGGACAACAAAGGCCAGAACTTCGCGCATTTGAAAGCCGTCGAGGCCTATCTCCAAACCGGCACTCCCCTGCCCTGCGACCTCACGTTCGTCCTCGAAGGTGAGGAGGAAGTTGGTAGCGCGAATCTCGAAAAATTTCTTAAAACCCACCGCACGGAGTTGAACTGCGACGCCGTGGTCATCTCGGACACCGACATTCCCAGCCCCAAACATCCCGCGCTGGCCTACTCGCTGCGCGGCATCATCGCGTTTGAAATCACCGTGCGAGGTCCGTCGCGCGATTTGCACTCCGGCGTTTTCGGCGGGTCCGTGGAAAATCCAGCGATGGCGCTCGCCCGGCTGCTCGCGCAGCTCCGCGACGCCAATGGCCGCATGTCCATTCCGGGTTTCTACGACGACGTCGCGCCGCTTTCGGCTTACGAACGGAAACAATTCGCCCGGCTGCCCATCAAGGACCGCGACCTGCAAAAATTGCTCGGCGTCAAAAAATTATTCGGCGAACGCGGCTTCACGCCCACCGAGCAGCGCAGCGCGCGCCCGACGTTTGAGATCAACGGCCTGACGAGTGGCTACCAGGGCGAGGGCAGCAAGACAATTGTGCCGGCATGGGCGCGGGCGAAAATCACCTGCCGTCTCGTGCCGAACCAGAAACCGGCGAAGATTCGCGAACTCGTCTGCCGGCACATCAAAAAAATCTGTCCGCCGACGGTGCGGCTCGAAATCGAGGCCGGTCACGGAGCCGAGGCGTATCTGGTTTCGCCCACGAGCGCGCAGGCGCGGGCGGCGCTGCGCGCGCTCAAAGCCGTGTTCGGCTGTCCGCCGGTGCTGATGCGCGAAGGCGGCTCGATCCCCATCGTCAACGATTTCAAAAAAATTCTCGGCGCGGATTCACTGCTGTTGGGTTTGGGCCTGCCGGATGACAACGCGCATTCGCCCAACGAAAAATTCAACCTCGATTGCTTCGCCAAAGGCCAGGCGATGAGCGCGCATTTGTGGCAGGAGTTGTGTAGCAGCCGACGTTAGTCGGCTCATTTTAATTTCGTTTTAGATCAGAGCGGACTCACGTCCGCTGCTACGGTTTCCAAAAAAGAATGAACCTTTTGGCGTGCCCCCGTTATTAACGTGCAGATGCAACATTGGATAACCATTATGAAAACCACAACATTCACCTGCCTGGCTTTGCTGATTTTAACCCTGCCTGCCGCGCGCGGAGAGCCGTTCCGCACGGACATCAACCCGGCGTTGCTGTATTACCGGTCTTTTCTAATGCCGTGGCAGCCGATGTCCGATGCGGACAGGAATTATCTCTCGACGAAACAAGGGATGGAACAAAAGCTCCCGGAACGGTTCGGCCCAGTCGTTGCCAACTATGACAATCAATTCATCCTGGTACGCAGGGCGGCGCACGCCACTGTGTCTTGTGATTGGGGCCTCGATTTTAGCGACGGCCCAAACTTGATGCTTCCCCATTTGGCCCGTGCCAAGGCGGTAACACAAACGGCGCAATTGCGCGCGGTGTGGGATTTGCAACACAACCGGCAAGATGACGCTCGTGAGGATATGCTCGCGGCGTTCGTCCTGGGGAGGAATGCTGCCAATGACGGTCTTTTGATCAGTGCGTTGGTACAAAATGCCATGGAAGCCATCGTGTACAGCACTGTGGCGCAGAATTTCGGCGAGTTCTCACCGGAAACCTTGAAGCAGTTGGTGGATGGGTTCGATGCGGCTCCTGCCCGGCACACGATATCAACGTGTGTCCCTACGGAAATATCCGCCTTTTATGATTGGCAGGTAAACAAGATCCGGGAACTCCAGAAGGCTTACCCAAATGACGAGGCCAAGGTGATGGCGGGTTTCCATGATTGTGGGGTTGTAACGGCGTTTGATTTTGTTGGTTATACCAATTTTTGGCCACGACTCGTTGCCGCATCCGGGGGAACCAGCGAAGGCGTCCTCAAACTGCTGCGCGAAGAAAAGCCGCTATTTTCTCGCATGGCCAGGATCATGGCACTACCGCAACCAGAGTATGAAACCCAAGCAAAACAATTTCTTGCCGACATTCATGAATCACCAAACCCCTTTATCGGTGTATTTAACCTGTACTTTAGTGGACTTGTCCTCGGCGGTGGGCCGAATATCCAAGTCCGGGAGAGAGAATTCAAAGCTCAGGCGCAACTGGCAATGGTCCATGCCGCGATGGAATACAAACTGCATGGCGAATCCGGATTGAAAAGCGTGACGGACCCCTTCGGGAACGGACCTTTTGCCTTTCAACGGTTTGTGTTCAAAGGCGTGGATCGGGGACTTGAACTCAAGTCCGCCTATGCCGGAGCCGACGCTCCATTCGTGATGATCTTTGTTGAGAAGCAAGGAGCGGCATTCCAAGTCATCGGTCCAAATGCAGGCAAGGCAATAGACAAATGACCCGGCACTCCACTTGGTTTGATGTGTCCAATCTTCGTGGAAACTGAAATCTCAGACGCCCGGAGTCTTCTCGACCAGGCCCGGGCCGGCGACGCCGAGGCGTTCAGTGAGATTTGCCGCGTCCATGGAACCCGGCTGTTGCGTCAGGCGGTCACGCTGAGTGGCAACTTAACGCTGGCTGAAGACCTGGCGCAGGACACGCTGGTGGAAGCATGGAAGTGTTTGCACCGCTACAATGGGCGCTGCCAGTTTTTCACCTGGCTTTGCGCGATTCTGCTGAATCGTTACCGCAATGTACTCCGGGCAAATCGTCTCCGGCCAGCTATCACGCCCGGCGCGCGGGTGCAGGATGAATTTGAGAAACAAACGAATCTGCCCGACCACGCCGCCCGGCCGGATCAGGCCGTCGAACTGCGTGAACAAGCGGTGCTTGTGCGGCGATGCGTCCAGGCATTGCCGGCCAAACATCAGCAGGTCATCCACCTGCGTTTTTACGTGGATGATTCGTTGGAAGGCATTGCCGCCGCGCTGGGTTGCTCGGTGGGGACGGTCAAATCCCGTTTGTTTCATGCCCTGGATAAGCTGCGGAAAATGAATGTCTTCAGCGACCAACGGTCAGATTTTAAAACGAAAGGCGGTATGATATGAAACCTTGTGCCCAAAACCGGAAACTCATTGCCTGGCTGGCCTCGAACGCGCTGGATGCGCGGCAGACGCGGCAGCTTCAGGCGCATCTGGAAACCTGTGAAGGCTGTCGCCGCTATCTGGCGGAAATTTCCAACGTGACTGAAAGGCTGGTGGCAACGGAGTCCAATCCTGATGTTCAGGCGTCCGAAGTCTTCCACCAAAAATTGGCCGGCAAATTGCGGGCGGCAAAGCCGGATTCCATGGGGGAAATTCTGGTGGCATATCTTCGGGGAACCTTGTTGAACTGGCGCGTGGCTTTGCCGTCCGTCGCGGCCTTGGTGATGATTGGTGTCACCGTCGCCATCTGGCGGCAACCACCGGTTGTTCCTTCGCCCCGAATAGCCAGCACTCAAACCATGTCGGTGTCGGACGCGGACAATGATCTGGCACCGACCATTGCCAACTACCAGAGGGTTGCCAATCAGTCTTTGGACAAATTGGATGCCTTGCTGACCCGGCAAGGCAACCGGCCGTTGCCATCCATGCCCATCTATACCGCCTCGACGCTTGGACTGGCGCAAGAATCGTTTTAAGAACGGCTTCTCATTGTAGCAGCCAACGTGAGTTGGCTCACTTTTCCAAGGTTTAGCATGAAATTGGAGCGGACTCACGTCCGCTGCTACGGGTATGAGATGATCTCTGCTGCGCCGCCCGCTATTTCCACAACTTCATTTCCGCCCGCAACTGTTCCACCGGCAGACCGACGACGTTGCTGTAAGAACCGGATATTTCCGAAATGATCAGGTCGCCATGCTCCTGAATGGCGTAGGCGCCCGCCTTGTCCATCGGGTTCACCTTCGCCAGATAATCGCGGATCTGCCCGGCGTCGAGCAGATGGAACATCACGTCCGTGCTCTCGGCAAAAATCCGTTCCCGGTGCGCGCGCAAATGAATCAGGCTGATGCCGGTGACCACTTGATGCGTCCGGCCCTGTAGCCGCGTCAGCATCCGCTCCGCATCGGCGCGGCTGGCGGGCTTGCCCATGATTTCGCCGTCGAGAAACACCAGCGTGTCTGCACCAAGCACCAATGCATCCGGATGTTTCTTTGCCACCGCGTGCGCCTTGCGATGGGCGTTGAGCTGGCAGACTTCAAACGGCGACAGTTGCTCATCCAACACCTCCGTCGCGGTGCTGGGAATGATCAGAAAATCCAGCTTCAGCAGCCGCCACAATTCCGCGCGTCGCGGCGAGGCCGAAGCGAGAATGAGCGGCGGCAAATTCACGTCACAGATTTTAAGCAATGCCCGTTAACCTGTCGAGCAGCGGAGCGAGTTGGAGTTCAAGCTTCAGCACGCCTGGGAGCGCTGGCGTCTCGCCGGCGAGCCTCAAACCGGCAAATCAGATGAACCACGAAATACACGAAGCACACGAAAAGAAGGCTGGAACCGATCCTATTATGCGGTGGCAAATCTCAATTGCCAGCGGATCGGCGGTGTCTGGCCTGCTTTGTCATTTCGTGTTTTTGGTGTATTTCGTGGTTTAAACTTTTTCAGAATGAATTGAATTTCGCAGGCGGGACGCCTGCGCTACTCTGTGTCCATGCAAAACGACCGCCGCATCGTCAACATCGCGCTCATCGGTTTCATGGGCGCGGGCAAGACGTCCGTTGGCCGGCTCGCCGCCGAGCAGTTGCATTTTGATTATCTCGACACCGACGAGGTCATCCAATCGCGCACGGGCCGGACCATCACGGAAATTTTTTCTACCGATGGCGAACCGGCCTTTCGCAAAATGGAATCGGACCTCGTGAACGAACTCGCCGACCGGACCAAGACCGTCATTGCCACCGGCGGCGGTTTGCCGGTGAATCCGCAAAATCTCAACAACCTGAAAAAATACGCGCTGGTCGTCTGCCTGTGGGCGTCGCCGGAAAAAATCTGGGAACGCGTGAAGAACCAGACTCACCGCCCCCTGCTCCACGATCCCGATCCGCAGAAAAAAATCCGCGACCTGCTCGCCGCGCGCGAACCGTTCTACAAACAGGCGGACGTGTTGTTAAACACCGAGCTGCGTTCCGTCCGCGAAGTCGCCCAGCAGGTGGTGCATCAATTCCGGCTCGAAGCCTCCGTCCGGCGATGAAAGAGGTGATCCGACAGCGGGCGCTGGAATTGGGCTTTGACGATTGCCGGTTCACGACCGCCGCCGCGCCCGCGAGCGCGGGCCAATTTCAAAACTGGCTGGCCCAAAAGCACCACGGCGAAATGGCCTGGCTCGAACGCAATGCCGCAAAGCGCGTTGATCCGCAAAAAGTCCTTTCTGGCGCAAAAAGCATCATTGTGCTCGCCGCCAGCTACGCGCATGGTAACAAGTGGCAAGTGACAAGTGACAAGATGTCGCCGGCGTCCGATTCATGTCACCTGTCACCTGTCACCTGTCACGCTTCAATAGCTCGCTATGCACAATTTGACGATTACCACGACGTGCTCGGTGATCAATTGAAGCAGTTGACCCAGTTCGTGAATCAACTGGGTGGCGCGGAAACGAAATCGCTGTGGTACGTGGACACCGGGCCGGTGCTGGAACGCGATTTTGCCCAGCGCGCCGGACTCGGGTTTGTCGGCAAACACACCAATGTCATCAGCCGGCGATTCGGCAACTGGATTCTGCTGGCGGAGATTGTGACGTCGCTCGAACTGGAACCGGACGCGCCGGAAAGAAATCACTGCGGCAATTGCGTGCGCTGCATCGAGGCCTGCCCCACGCGTGCCATCACCGCGCCGTTCCAACTCGACGGCCGGCTTTGCATTTCCTACCTGACCATCGAATTGAAAGGTTCCATCCCGATTGAACTGCGCCCGGCCATCGGCAACCGCATCTTCGGCTGTGACGATTGCCTGGCGGTGTGTCCGTGGAACCGGTTCGCGCGCGAAGGCCGGTTGATGAAAGAACATGCGCGACCGGACCTGGCCGCGCCGGACCTGATTGAATTGCTGCAACTGGACGAGGCCGGTTTTAAATCGCGTTTCGCCGGCACGCCGATTCTGCGGACGAAGCGCCGCGGCCTGCTGCGGAACGTCTGCGTGGCGATGGGCAACACCGGCGACGCCTCCGCCCTGCCCGCTTTGAGCCGGGCCGCCAAAGATTCCGAGCCATTGATTGCCGAACACGCCCGCTGGGCAATGGAACGGATTCAAGGCAGATGAAGCAGACGCCACCGCCAGTTCTTTGAAATTGACTTTCCCGACCGAATGCCATAGCCAGACACAAAATGCTTATGGAACCTGGAATGAAATCCCCGTTTCTCGGCTATTATCTGTTTAGCAGGAATTCTTTCCTACTAAACAATTAGTCTGGCCACATGAGCCGCGGAACTGGCCATAATGCACATAACCGAGCCCGACAGCGTGCCCGCGAAGAAACCGAGTTGCAGCGCAACCTCCCGCCAACGCGTAAGTTTTTGCGTAAGGTCAAAGAGGCCAGGAAGAGGCTGGCCGCAAGACGCGAGGCGGCAAGAGGACGGCTTGAGTTCTGCAACGTTTGCAAAGAGTTCTTTAGATCGAACTCGACGGAGGTTGGTGTCTCCGTTTGTCAGAGTTGCCGACGCAGACCATGACGCCAGCGGAGGCTCAAGATGGCAGTAATGTGGCCTGACCACGGCACTATAGCCAACCGCCGTTATGCCGGTCAGTTGGGCGATTTTATGAAATTCGATTGTCAGGATTGCATTTGGGAGTCACGCTCAGCGGCGGTGGCTTAGATTGGACGTTGACCACTTTATACACATTTTATGAGCACCATAATACCAGTTCGTGGAAAGACACTCGGAAAATACAGTGCGAAAGTTTCCATCGGTAAAAATGGATTCTTCACCGTTGCACAAGAGCCACCAGGTTCAGGAAAGATTGTTTTGCATTTTTCCAGCGCGAAGAGCTTTGCCGACAGTGTTCTACTCGCCGGGCGGCAAGCCGAGGCTGCTTACAAATCGCAGATAAAATGATTGATCGCTGGCCATTTCGAGCACCATGAAATTTGAGTGGAAGATAAAGGATTGGCGAAAGTGGCTGGTTATCGGCGTTGCAGCCTTTATTGGAGCTTGTCTGAACGGCTTCATTTACCCGTTACAACCCAATGCCAATCTTTCCGTATTAGAGTGTAAATCAATTATTACCCAAATCGGAGGTATTGTCGGCTCTACTCTCTGGACGTTCGTACTGGGTGGCTTATTTGCCATTCCCTTCAAAGGCAAGGAGGGGGCGGCGGTTGGCGTGATTGTTATTGTAGCCGTGTGGGGACTTGTTTTCTTCGGACAATCTTTTCACTGATATTTTATGACCATGTGGTCAACAAGAGCGCTGCAGACTATAGCCATAGATGGATCGTTAAGCGGAAAGACAGATCACTTTGCCGGGGCAAACTCCTCGACAAATTTCAGCATGCCGCGCACGTCGTGGTAATTTGCCTTCCAACTGTTCGCCTTGGCGGTGTCTTTGGGCCGGCCGTCGGCGGCGACGGCGTACAGCCAGATGCCGTCCTTCGGGTCGGCCTGATGGGTTTTGATGAATTGCAATAGTTTAACCAATGCCGCTTCGTCGTGCGGGTCAGACTGGTGCTTCAAAGCGTCGGCCAATGCGGCCAGCAGTTCCGCCTGTATCCACCAGACTTTCTCCGTGTCGGTGGCCGGCTGGTCAGCGTATCCCTTGCTGTAAAGTCCGCCGTGTTCATCGTCGTAACCATGCGCCAGTGCGTGATTGAGCAGCGCGTAAAACCGGTTCCAGGACGGTTCCCGGCCCAGCACCTGTTCCGCCCGGACCATCAACCAGGCGAATTCAACATTGTGGCCGTAGGACAATCCGTCGCTGCCGGGCCCGGTCACCGGCTGCCAGTCGAACTGCCGGAAAAAGGCGCACTGGGCCGGATCTTCCGGATAGAAATACGTCTTGTCCAGGCGCAGCGCCTCGATCAACGATTCCTTCACCGCCGGATCGCGGCTGGCGTCGTACAATTCGGTCAATGCCTCCATCCAATGCAGATGCGCGTTGGCGCTTTTGCGGCCGACGACCTCGACCGGGTTCCGCGGGTCGCCGGGTTTCAGCAATTTCCAGTTGCGATCCGCGTGCTCGAACCAGCCGCCGTTTTTGTCATCGTGCAAATGCGCCTGGACCGTGCGATACAATTCCAGCGCCCGGTGCAGCGCGTCCGGGTCGCCACTGGCACGGTAATATTCGACAAAGGCATAAATCACGAACGATTCGCCGTAGAGAAATTTGCCGTCGTTGACAGGTTTACCGTTGAGGTCGGTGCTCCAAAAGCAGCCGCCGTTTCGCCGGTCGAGAAAATGGTCCAGCAGGAAATGATAACCCTGCGCGGCTGCCGTCAGATAATTCCGGTTGGTGTTGCTGAACCCGGCAAGCTGCGCGCGGGAAAACCCCCAGACCATCCGGCTTTGGGTGACGATCTGTTTTTCCGCCGGCTGTCGGCGACCGTGAACGGCGTCATCGGCCAGCAGATAACCGCCCCGTTTGGTGTCCTGCGCCGTGTCGAACCAGTAAGGGAGGATTTTTTCCGCCAATTGCGCCCGCATTTCCCGGGCGGGGCCGGAAAGGTCCGCCGCGCCACCGCGCGATATGAAGGCCGGAAGCATGGCCGCAAGCAGAAATGCGGGAAGCACAAGACCGGACGCCAGCAAATTGTGATGCACGAGTCAATTTTTCAAGTTCGCGGCGGCATTTCAAGAACCAATCAATCCTTTGCCGGTGGCGATATCGAGTACGAAACGGTGCGCTTAGTGGAATAATTTCTGAAATATCCCTACAAACCAGAGCCGGGTTTTCTTCAGATAAAAAAACATGCCAACCAGTGCTGAAATGATTGTCTGCCAGACGAGCGATCCCATTCCCGGGTCAATGTATGCGAGCATAATAATTTGTTGCAGAATGTTTGTTTCAAAGACGGAAATTACAGCAATTTATATGCCCAAAAACCGGGCAATTTTCTTCAAGTTGCCCCATCTTTTGGCTGTTTCGTCGCACCGTCGCTCGCAAAGGTAGGGCTGGCCAAGTCACGGCAATTGGCCATACTGCCTCGGATTAATGAAAGACCAAATCGCCCGTTTGTTGGACCAAAAAGATTATGTCCCGGCCAATGTGCCGGAATTGCTCCGGCGGCTCCGGCTGCCGCCGCATCGCCAGCAACTGTTGCAGGGCGCGCTCCGCGAACTGGAGCAGTCAGGCCGGATTGCCCGCATCAAGGGCAATCGCTACATCCTGCCGCGCGAGGCGGATTTGATCCCGGGCCGCATCCGGATGAACCGCCAGGGCAAGGGCTTTCTCCAGCCGGACGACACCGGCTTCAAGGAAATTGCCATCCCGGAAGGCGCGACCGGCACGGCCTTGCACGAAGATCGCGTGCTGGTGCGGCGCGATGTCCGGCCCAAGGGCCTGCGCGCCGGCGCGGTCGAGGCGGACACGGGCACGGTGGTCCGCATCCTGGAACGGCGGCGCACGCAGATGGTCGGCACGTTGCAACGGGGACGAAAATTTCTCTACGTCATTCCCGATGATCCGCGCATTCCGCACGACATTTATGTGCCGGAACCGCGCGACATGGGCCGGCCCGCGCGCATCGGCGACAAGGTGGTGGTCGAGTTGCGCGAATGGGAATCGCGCCACACGAATCCCGAAGGCGAAATCGTCGAAGTCCTCGGGGCGCCTAGTGAGGAAGGCGTGGACATGCTTTCGGTGCTGCGGCAGTACGATTTGCCGCTGCATTTTCCCAAGGCAGTGCTGCACGAGGCGCACGCCATCGGCACGACGGTTCACGCGCGCGACGGCGCGGGCCGCGTGGATTGCCGCCGTCACCGGGTCATCACGATTGATCCCGACGACGCGAAGGATTTCGACGACGCCATCTGCCTGGAACGCGTTTCGCCGGAGCAATGGCGACTGTGGGTCCACATCGCGGACGTGTCGCATTACGTGAAGCCCGGCACGGCGCTGGATGTCGAGGCGCGCAAACGCGGCAACTCGACCTACCTGGTGGACCGTGTCATCCCCATGCTGCCGGAAGCGTTGAGCAACGAACTGTGCTCGCTCAAGCCGAACGTGGATCGCCTGACCAAGTGCGTCGAATTTCTCATATCGAACGACGGGCGAGTGTTGAACACGAAGTTTTATCCCGCCGTGATTCATTCGCAGCGGCGCTTCACCTACGGCGAGGTGCTGGAGATTTTGGAGCGCAAGCCCACGTCCGACCCGATTGAGCAGATGCTGCATCAGGCGCATGAACTCGCCCAGCGCATCCGGCGATTGAGGTTCAAGGCCGGCTCGCTCGACCTCGATTTCCCCGAAACCAAAATCCGGCTGGACGAACGCGGAAACATTTTGCGCATCGAAAAGACCGTGAACGACGTGTCGCACCAGCTGATCGAGGAATGCATGCTGCTGGCCAACGAGGCGGTGGCGGGGCGGTTGATGAGCCAGCACACGCCGGCGGTTTATCGCGTCCACGAAGAGCCGGACGCCCGGCGTTTGCAGGAATATCGGCAGGAGGTGTTGAGCCAGAACGTGCCGTGCGGCAACCTCAGCCAACCATCCGAGGTGCAGAAATTGTTGTCCCGGCTCGGCACCATGCCCATCGGTCCCGCGCTCAAGATTGGCTTTCTCAAATCACTCATGCGTGCGCGCTACGCCGTCGAGCCGCTCGGGCATTACGGCCTGGCAAAGAAGAAATACACGCACTTCACCTCCCCCATCCGCCGCTACGCTGATCTCGTGGTGCATCGCGCGTTGTTTGATAAAAACTCTCCCGGAACATCTGCGCTCAAGGATACCGCCGAGCATATTTCCGTGACTGAACGCAATTCCGCCGACGCCGAGCGCGACAGCAAGGACGTCAAACTGTTCGCATTCCTGAAGGCGCAACTCGCCTCCGGCCATCCGGAACAGTATCCCGCGCTGGTGACCGACGTGCGCAACTTCGGCTTTTTCGTTGATGTATCCGGGCTGGCGATGAGCGGACTGGTGCCGTTGTCCACGATTGAGGATGACTTCTACGTGTTCGACGCCGCGCGCAACAATCTCGTGGGCCGCCGCACCTGCCGCACGATTCGTCTCGGCGACCCGGTGACGGTGCAAGTGGCCAAGGTGGACAGCTTCAAGAAGCAGGTGGACTTCCGGCTGGTGGAAGACCGCAAACCGGTTGCGCGGCCTGCTGCGGGGCGCGGCATTACACGGCCGCCAGCCGGACGCTGGAATCCGCCGGCACGCGGAGCACAGTCACGACCATCCCGGGGACATCGGCGCGGGAGAAGGGGCTAAAAAGTGGAGGCGTATCGCCTTCCTCGAACGGAATGCCGCTAGGGAACATTATATTCGTCAGAGAAGATACGCCACAATGTTTGCAGTGTCGGTCGCTCTTCGTCTGGAATAATGCTCTTGTGCCCAGCCCAAGTGACTTCCTTAAGTTTGTAGTCAGTAGGGTCTGGAATCATTTGAAAGAGTTTTACGTTGCGATACTCGGGTTTTTTGCAGGACATCTCGATTGCATCCGTTACATCTCGTGTAACCCGGCATCCAAAATGAATTGCACGTATCGCGTCAGGCGGCAAAGCGAGATAACGACCTGGTTTATTGTCCCATGGCCTTTGTCCCGGAGTGAGATCGCTCCATGTTTTTATCAGTCTCCATTCAGCTTTCCATCTGAGATTGCGACAGCACTCGAACTGGTCCCAAGGTCTATTCCGACAACAGCCATTCGCTGACTTTAAGAGTAGAATGTCCAATGGAAAAGAAATTATTGAACGTTTAAAATGCAAATGCCACCTGTTCCCGTCGTGCATCCGAAAACAATTTTAGCAGCGGCAGATTTGCCCTTGCAGCCCGATGGAGACCTGATGAAACTGCGCTTGATGAAACTACGAATATATCTGGTCGGGCTGCTCACCCTATCACTGGCATCCACCGCTTTTGCCGATGGGACAAACCGGTTTCGCGGCGTGTATCTCGAACCCGGCAAGACCGCCGCCGACTATCGCAACGTGGCCTTGAATCCGCTGGACAGCACCAATCGCGAACCGGTTTCGTTTCCCCATGCCACCAGCAACAGCGAGTACAACCAGCGCGAGTTTGCCGCCCGCTGCGCCATTGACGGCAACCGCCGCAACGACGACGTCCATGGCTGCGGCTCCTGGGGGCCGCAAAAGGAACCGGGCATCTGGTGGCGGCTCGATTTCGGACGACCGGTGGAAATTAACAAGCTGGTGTTGTTTCTCCGCGCCGCCTGGACGCCGGCGGATGCGCCGCATGATTCCTACTGGCAGGAAGCTACCATCGAGTTCTCCGACGGCTCCACGGAAAAACTTATGTTGAAGCAGGTCGCCACCGGCCAGGAATTTCCGCTGTCCAAACGGACGGTTTCCTGGCTCGTGCTCAAAAACCTAAAGCCCGCCGCCGACAAATGGTGCGCCCTGTGCGAATTCGAGGCTTGGGGACGGGATGCCGCTGAATTTGCCTACGTGCCCGATGCCGCCTTTGCCGCGCAGCTTCGTCAGGATCCGCTGGTGGCCAAGGCAATGGCCGCCATGATGGGGTTTCAACGCACCTCGTGGGAGCAAGGCGTCGCCGGGCAGGCTTTGATCGAAGCTGGAGAACGCGATGCAGCCATCGCCCTGGCCCGCGCCTCACTCATTTATGTGAATCAAAACGGCGTGGTCGCGGCGCTGAACGGTTCCACCACCGATCCGCTCATGCTGGGAGATTGTCTCTGGTGGTCGGCCCGGCAGACCGGCGACGCCGAACTCGTGAAGGCCGCAAACAACATGCTGCAATTCGCCCTATCGGTCGCGCCGCGCGCCACTGATGGTACGCCGTTTCATCAGGCCAGTTCGCAGGAAATGTGGGCCGACGGCAGCTTCACCACCCCGCCCTTTCTCGCGGCAGCCGGACGACCCGATGAAGCGATTGCCCAGCTGCTCGGCGTGCATCGCCGGCTCTGGGACGCGGATAAAAAACTGATGTACCATCGGTGGTCCGAAAAGAAACAGGCGCTGGTCGGGCCGGCTTTCTGGGGTAGCGGCAACGGCTGGACCGCTGCTGCGTTTGCACGGGTCATTCGGTCATTGCCCGCCAACCGCACGGCTGACCGCGAACAACTGGCGGCCATGCTCAAGGAATTGCTCGATGGCTGCCTCGCGCACCAGCGACCGGACGGATTGTTTTACAACGACGTGGACAATCCGTCATCGTTCGTGGAAACCAACCTTGCGGCCATGCTGGCGTATGCCATTTACGAAAGCGTGCGCGGCGGGTGGCTGCCGGAGAGTTATCTGGCCAACGCCGACCAGATGCGCGCGGCAGTGCGCACCAAGGTGGATCAATTCGGATTTGTTCAGGGCGTGGCGGGCGCGCCGCACTTTGACCGTCCGGGTGTCTCGGCGGAAGGCCAGGCGTTTTTCATTTTGATGGAAGCCGCCGCGCGCAAATCTGGCCGGCCATCTCCGCCGGTTGCGTTTTGACGCCCACCGGGACTTTCAACGTGTGGACGCATTGAATGTATGATTCGACGTAATGTGGCGTATTCGGGGCACTGAACCGAACTGTAGCGGCGGGCATCCTTGCCTGCCGTATCGGCGGCATCTTGCCGCCCAGGCACAAAACCAAACCACATCATTACCCCGCTTCCACATCAGAACACCCGGCTGGAAGCCGGGTTATACGGCAGCCAAGGATGGCCGCCGCTACGGGGGTAGCACCCGGATGTCCGGCTACAGTGGTTCCAGGTCCGGGTCTTGCAGGGCCATCTGTTTGATTTTGTGGACATCGCCCAGTGTACAGGCCTTGTCCAACCAGGCTTTGGCCGCGTCCAAATTACCCAACTGACAGTCATAACACGCCAGGTTGTGGGCGATGATTTGTTCCCTTGGAAAAGTCCGCTGGGCCTGAATCAGAATCGCCCGGGCCTGGGGAATTCCGCCGCCGGTTTTCCGCCGAGTCGCATACGCCAGCGAAACCCACGCGCCCGGTTCCTTCGGTTCCAGCCGGGTGAGCGTCCCGGCAATTTCCGCCGCCGCTCCCCATTTCCCGGCGGCGGCGTGGATGTCGAACTGGACGGCGAGCATGTCGGGATGGGACTGGAATTGCGGCGCGATTTTTTCCAGTTCCGCGCCGGCCTCCGCGACATTGCCCAATCCCAACCAGCCGATGACGGCTGAGAGATGATGGTTGTCCGGTGGTTCCAGCGGTTTCATGCTTCTATTAATTTAACCACGGATGGACACAGATTAACACGGATTGATTGGTAGGCGGGCAGTCCCCTGCCCGCCGTTCGTCAAAACACAAAGTGCGGCGCGCACGGAGTGACGCGCCCTACCGCGAATGGTTTTATCCGTGTTCATCGGTGTCCATCCGTGGTTAAAAAATTTCCCCGGCAATGGATACGGCTAAGGCGAAATGGGCGCGCTGTACAACGGCGCGTTGGCTCTCAAACTCAACAAATACGCCGCCAACTCCCGTGCTTCCGGCCTGGGCACGACTTCATAACCGGCGCGCGGCGCGAATTCCGGCAGCAACTTCAGCGCGTTCGGCGAAGGTTCGCGTCCGATTTTGCGAACTTCAAACAAATAGCGGAACGGCGGCATCGCCGAACCTTTCACCTCACTCTTCGGTGCGTAAAGGTGAAGCAACTGCCAGCTCGCGTCCGCGCGTGCGCCGGCGTTCGCCAGATCCGGCCCGGCGCGGAGACTGCCGAGCTGCACCAGCTGGTCGTAGAGATAATCCTCGGCCACACTCTGGCGCATCCCCCACCCGCGCGCGATGTCTGGTCCGGTCGCAGTAATGTGGATTTCGGTTTTGCCGCCGGCGGCGGTGATTTTGGCGGACGCGGCGTCGGCTTCTTCCTTGGTTAGATTGGTCAATACCAAGGACGAAATCAAATTCGTCACTGCTTGCGGATTTTTTCCAGCTTCAGTCAATGTCACGCCGCATGTCATACCATTCTGCCGGACCTGTTCGGTGTGGCAGGCAGCGCAGCCATTGGCGCGATAAACCGACGCGCCCTGGGTTGCTTCGCCGGGGCGTCCAACCGGATAAACATCGGACGTGTTGAGAACGGTCGTCTGCTTTGCGCCGCCCAACTGCAATTCCGGCGCGAGCACAAAGCCGCACCAGGAACCACCCAGGGCGAGAAACACCGCGATAAAAATCCAGAAGCCGTTTTTCATGACTGCACCTCCTTGTCGCGCCGTAGCGAAGCGGAGGCGGATCCGGTTTCAACTTTGGTTTCCAGCGGTGCAGTCACGATGGCATACGCCTTTTTAACCAGCGATTTTTCCCAAACAAACGTCATCGCAAAAATGTTCAGGGCGAACAGCGAATTCCCCAACAGGATGAACAGCAGACCAACAGTGCTGAATCGGAAGAAGAACAGCGTCGCTTGGATCGCATCCAAGAAGGCAATGCTGGGATTGTTCAGCTTCATCCCCTGCACCACCCCGCCAATCGCCAGCGGAACGATGAACAGCAACACGCCAGACATCGAGAGCCAGAATTGCAGGCGGTTGAACTTGGGGAACGGCCAATCAAAACCGACGGCTCGCGGCAGCAGGTGATAAATTGCGCCGAACATCATCATGGCGAAGAAGCCGTAGAGTTGCAACTGGGTCTGCGCCGGGCCGAACCAGGTGAATTCCGTCACGCGGCTGATGCGCGGGCAGGCGGTCGCGATGAACATCAATGACGAAAGCACAAACGATGCGAAGCCGAACCGGATGAAACAAAACGGCCCGCCCTTCGGCTCGCAATGGGTCGAGCCGCAAAGGGTTTGCCACGCGATGACGCCAACGGCGAGCACAGGCACAACCGTCAGCGTGGAGGCGACAGAACTGAGCGCCGGCATCCACGCAGGCACCGGCGCGCCCGGTGGAATGCCGCACCAGGTCCCAAAAAGAATCAGCGTCCAAAATGCAAACAGGGCGAGATAATAACTTTGCAGCGGGCGTCCGCTGAATTTGGGCAGGAAATAAAATGCCGTGCCGATGCCGACGAGCGCCAGCCAGATGAAAATCAGATTGTTGGCAAACCACCAGCCGATGATGGCCTGCACGATGCCCCGCGCCGGCCAGGCGACCAGAAACAAATTGGCCGTTGAATAAATCCACGGGAACCAGAACAGCGCTGCGACCAAGAACCAGTGCGACGGATACAGCGCGCGTTCACGGCGGGCGGCGAAATTCATCATCGCCCACAATGCCAGCAGCAAATAAGCGAAAAACAAAACGACCGAACCGGCGCGCGGAAATTCAAGCCACGCAAAGCCGGTGCCGTTGCCGGACAAAATTCCGATCAGACCGATGAGCACGCCCAGATGCCAGAGTTTGGCCGCAAAGACCGGCACGATGGCGCCGCGCAGCGGTGCCTGGCCGAGCTGCGTGAATAGCCACAGTACGACGCCCAGTCCGGCGGGAAGGCAGAAGCCATAAAGCAGCGCGTCGTCGGCCGCCGGTTGAACCCGGCCATAAGTCAGCCACGGGCAGGCGGCGAGAAAATCAGGCGCATGAAATTTGATCGAGGCAATCATGGCGAGCACCGAACCGGTCACCAACCAAAGCGCCGCACCGCCCAAAAGCGCGAGCAGCGGCCAGCGCAGGGAAGAGTCAACCCTTGGGTCTGGGGTCTCGGTTCTGGTGTCCGGGGTTCTCATTTCGTTCCTTGGCGCAAGTGTTCGGCACGGTTTGATCCGCTTCGATGAAAAGCGGCGGAGGGCCACCGCACTCCAAGACGCTGCGCGTGGCTCGATGATTCCTGAAATACGCGAAGCGTCCTGGACTGCGCCAGCCCTCTGGCGCTTTGTACTGCTGCTAAATAAGGGGCTCTCAGAGCTTGCCCCTCCGAATTTGTCTGTGTGTTTTCGTTCACGCTCATTCAAAAGGATTGGGTTTGGCTGGGGCGGGCGGCGCCGGCGCGGCCGCTTTTTCCACACGCGCAATCAGGTTCGACCGTGCGGCGGCGGGATTTTGCCACTCGCGTTCGGTAATGTGCATTGCCACATCAATTGGCAGGCGCATCAGGCCGCGGTTTTCGTCAATCCAGCCGGGATGGTTGAGCGCCTGGTTTTCGGCGGCGCGGATTTCAGCAAGCGCCTTGGCGCGCACAGCAGCGCGGTCGGCGTCAATGGCCGGAACCGGCACGAAAACTTTCATCGCCGCAACGATCACGGCGAACAAAAGGCAGGCGATGAGGAAGCCCGCTCCGACAGGCCAGACGGCGCGTTCGTTATTCATTGGCACCTCCGGGGATTGATGGCGCGCCGGAAATCTCGTCCGGTTCGATGTAACGGATGCCCATGGCTTCAAGCAGGCGCGGGGCCTTTTGCGGGAACGGCGCGTGGCGATTGAAATTCTTCAGGAAAGCCCAGCTCAAAAATCCGCCCATGAAAGCGAGGCAACCGAGTTGCAGCCAGAGCCATTGGAACGGATAGCCGCCCGGATGCCGCGCCGGCAGGATATTGAACGACAGGTCCACGAAATTCATCGCCAACGCCCACGCGCAGACGGGCAGCATGATCTTGAAATCGGTTTTCGCCCTCACCGGCAGCAGCGCGAAAAACGGCAGCAGGAAATGGCCAAAGATGAGGACCATGCCCACCCACCACCACGAGCCGTTTTCGCGGATGACGTACCAGAAAGTTTCGTCCGGCATGTTCGCATTCCAGACGACAAAATATTGCGCGAACTCGATGTACGCCTGGAAAATCGTGAATGCGAAGAAGAGCAAGCCCAGGAAATAAAATTGGTTGTCGTGCAACACGCGGTCGAGGATGCGCTGGCGTTGCAGGAGCACAGTGATGACATACAACGCCGCCAGGGTGACCCAGACACAACTGGCGAAAAAGTACACGCCGTAAATGGCCGAGAACCACAGGTATTGAACAGCCTGCATCCAGAGCACACCGGAGAAGGTCAGCGTCAGCGCGAACATTACTATCCCCCACCCTGAATGGAAACGCATCCGGTGCGTGTAAAGCGCGCCGCCGGTTTCGTCCTGCTGGAGCGACCAGTAACGCAGCCGCGACGACAGCAGCCACCAAAGACCGAAGAAAACCGCCGATGTGATATAAAAACCTGGCATGGTGAACACCGGCCATTTTGCGCTCAACGAACTGTTGCCGTGCGGGTCCATCGTCATCCACGAATAAATGTGTTTCGCGAAAAACGCGACCGGCAGGAACAGGAGCGCCAGCCAGGGAAACAAGAGTGATGCAATGTGTTCGCAAACCCGGCGGGTGGCCACCGACCAGCCGGCGTCGCTCAAATGATGAACCATCACCAGGAACAACGCGCCGAGCGCGATGCTCAGGAAAAACATGAACGCCAGCAGCCACGAAAAACCGAATTCCGCCGGGCTCATTGCAGCGCCAATCACCGACAAGACTCCGCCGACGGCCATCAAGACGGCGGGCAGCTTGCGCCATCCGGACAAGTCCAGCGGCGGCGGCAAAGGTGTTGTGTCGTTGGGGGTAATCATGATTTTAACGTAGGACAGGCGTCTCGCCTGTCTGCGAAGCGCGCAAGCGCAAGCATTCCTGCCTCGCTTTGCGAGGCTTGGGCAGGCGGGACGCCCGCCCTACTTTATGGGAAATTCCATTCTTCATTTTTTTAAGATTGTCTGCTGGTCCGGCGGCAGATCTTCCACCGAACCCAGTTGACTCAATTGCAACGCGCGCAAATAGGCGATGATCGCCCAGCGGTCGGCCACCGGCACCAACGGCCCATGCGCGCCCATCAAACCTTTGCCGAAAGTGATGGTGTTGAAAATCTCGCCGTCGGCCATCTCCACAATGCGCTTGTCCTGCAAATTGGCCACCGCTGACATCACGCCGAGTTTTTTGTTGATGCCGTTGCCGTCGCCGAGCGCGCCGTGGCAGGGCGAGCAATAAATATTGAAGCGTTTGCGCCCGCGTTGGAGCAACTGGCCGGTGACGGGCAGCGGATTGGGCTCCACAAAATTCGTGGTGCCGGTGACGCGGCCAGTGTTGACCGGCGCATCTTCAAAGGCATAAACGGGGCCGTTGACGGTTTGTAACGGTTCACTGCGGGCGACCGTGCCGGGTGGCGGCAACTGCGAGTTGAGGCCGTTGGTGAAAAAGTTGTTCGGCTGTTGCGGGCGCAATTTCAACTGCCGATCCATGTCCGGGAAAATCTCGATGGGCGGTTTGCGCGACAACCGTCCCTGCCGTCCGGCGATGCCAACGCCCACGGCCACGACCGTCAGCAAAATCAAAATGATGTAAAGCAAATGGCGCATCAGGCTTCCACCCCTTCGATGTACGTGCCGCCGATGGATTCGAGCAGCCGCCGCGTTTCGGTTTCGGAATATTTCGGGTCATTCGCGCCGATGACGAGGAAAAATTTATCGCGCGACGCCATCGCAAAGCGCGCCTTCTGCAACAGCGGATGATGCAGGCGCGGCAATCCATTCAGGACCAGCATGCCGACGAACGCGCCGACGGCGCCGCCCAGCACCATCATGATGTACGATGGCACGAATGCGGCCGGCGGACTGAACATGGGTTTGCCGCCGACGATGAGCGGATAGTCAGAGGTGTCAGAGGTGTTGGTGAACCAGATCAATCCCATGGTCGCCACAAACGCGCCGCCGCCAAAGACCAGAGCGAACCAGCCCACGAGCGAATTTTTGAAGCCCATAACCCGGTCGAGGCCGTGAACCGGGAACGGCGTGAACACGTCCCAGCGACGATAACCCGCGTCACGGACTTTTTCCGCCGCGTGCAAAATCGCCGCGGGTGAATCGAATTCCGCCATGAGGCCGTAATTGTTCCCGTTCGTAGTCACCAGCATCCTCCTTTTGCAACAGCCCGACAGGATACGGCCTGTGTTTGGTGTGCCGCCTTCAGGCGGTCCGGTTGCAATATGGTGATTTGCCGCCTGAAGGCGGTACACCGAACGCGACCGGTCGGCTTCGCTACGAACACTTTCATGCTGTGCCTCCATTCGCTCCGCCCAGCGGATGATGCGGGTCCGCCTGCGGCATCGCTCCTTTCACCTCGGCGATGGCGACCAGCGGCAGGAATTTGATGAACAGCAGATACATCATGAAAAACGCGCCGAGCGTGCCGAGATAGGTGCCGATGTCCACCCACGTCGGAAAATACACGCCCCAGTTGGCGGGCAGGAAATCCTGATAGAGCGAGCCGACGATGATGACGAAGCGTTCGAACCACATGCCGATGTTGATGAGCACGCCGATGGCGAAGACGAGTTTCAAGTTTTGCCGGGTGCGTTTGAACCAGAGCAATTGGGCGAGGCCCACATTGACCACGAGCATGATCCAGCCGCCGTACCAGTAAGTGTGGCCGAAAAGCCGGTGGCCGAAAACCCAGCGTTCAAACGGGTCGCCGCTGTACCACGCGATGAAGTATTCCATCAGGTAGATGTAGGCGATGGCCAGGCTGCTGAGCAATGTCAGTTTGCAGATGCGGTCCAGGTGCCGGGGCGTGATGATTTCCTCCAGATGACACAGCTTGCGCAACGGAATGAGCAGCACCAGCACCATGCCGAAGCCGCAATACACGGCGCCCACGACGAAATACAGCGGGAAAATCGTCGCGTGCCAGCCCGCCAGTTGCGATGTGCAAAAATCCAGTCCGACAATGGAGCTCACCGTGAACACCAGCAATGTGCACAGGCCGGATAAAACGACGTAGGCCTTTTCATAATGGTGCCAGTGCCGCGCCGAACCGGTCCAGCCCATCGCCAGGAAACTGTAGATGAACTTCCGCACCCGCGTCGTCGCGCGGTCGCGCAGCACGGCCAGGTCGGGAATCATTCCTAGGTACCAGAACAGCATCGAGACCAGCATATAGGTGTTGACGGCAAACACGTCCCACATGAGCGGCGAGCGAAACTGCGGCCAGAGGGCGTTCGAGTTGGGAATCGGGAACAGGAACCAGGCAAACCACACGCGTCCGACGTGAATGGCCGGGTAAAGACCCGCCATCATGACCGAGAAAACCGTCATCGCTTCTGTCGCCCGGCCGATCGTCGTGCGCCAATGCTGCCGCGTCAGGAACAGCATCGCCGAAATCAGCGTGCCGGCGTGCGCGACGCCAACCCACCACACGAAATTGATGATGTCCCAGCCCCACGCCACCGGTTGATTGTTGCCCCAAACACCAACCCCGGTGGAAACCTGGTAAATCAGCATTGACGGCAACAGCACGGTCGCGCCCAGGACCGCCGGAACGAACATAATCCACCACCAAAGCGGGGTCTTACCTTCGGCGAACGACGAGAGCTTGTCCGTCAGCCAGCCGGAGCCGCGGTTGTTCGCCACGATCGGAGCGCGCCGCAATTCCGCCGGCGGCGTGAAGCTTTTCAAGTTGGTCGCGGTTTCAGACATTGGTTAGCTCATTTTTAAACGCAAAGGCGCATGAACCTCAGAGTAGGGCAGGCGTCTCGCCTGCCCAGCTCGCGCGTAAACGCAAGCCATGCGTCGGCTTCGCCGACGCGGGCAGGCGAGACGCCTGCCCTACTTTGAATTGTCGTAATTCTGGCCATCAGCTGCCCGCTTTCTTTTCGGCTACAAGTTCGCCGCCGTGGTTTTCGTATTCCTTAAAGCTGAACGGCCATTTGCGGTAATCGGGCATGTTCGGATTTGGATTGCGGATACGCGCCAGGTATGTCGTGCGCGGCTTGGTCAGCAAATCGCCAAGCACGGAATAATTCCACTGTTGCGCCTTGAGCCTGGAAACGCTGCTGTCCGGGTCGCTGACGTCGCCAAACGCAATCGCCTGCGCCGGGCACGCCTGCTGGCACGCGGTCTTGGGAATCGTGCCGGCGGCTTCCATGAGCCGCACGTCGCCGGACGCGCCAGCCTTGACCTTCTGCGCAATTTTCGCCTGCTCGATGCGTTGCGTGCAGAAGGTGCATTTTTCCATGACGCCGCGCATGCGCACCGTCACGTCCGGGTTCTTGATCATTTTGATCAAATCCCATTCGTCCTCCTCGCGCATGCCGCTGGCGTCCGGCGCCTTGAACCAGCTCAATAAATCCCATTTGCCGTCGGTCTTGTGCGTGAGCGGCGTCGGATAAAACGGCCCCTTGAGATCGGCCAGCGGACGTTTGTTGTAATCGAGATAATTGAACCGGCGGACCTTGTACGGACAATTGTTCGCACAATACCGCGTGCCGATGCAACGGTTGTACGCCATCACGTTCAGGCCTTCCTGGTCGTGGACGGTGGCGTTTACCGGACAGACGTTCTCGCAAGGAGCGGCTTCGCAATGCTGGCATAGCATCGGCTGGTTGACCGCCTGCACGTCGTCAATCCATTCGGCAAATTGCTGCGCGTCGTCCTTTTGGAAGGCGTCCGACGGTTTCTTAAATTGCGGATTGGCGGTGTAGTAGCGGTCAACCCGCAGCCAATGCATTTCGCGTCCACGCCGCACCTGGTCTTTGCCGACAATCGGAATGTTGTTCTCGCTCTGGCACGCGAGCACGCAGGTGCCGCAACCCACGCACGCTGTCAAATCAATCGCCATGCCCCATTGATGCAGCGCCGTCTTCTTCGCCGCGTCGAGCGGGTTGGGATACAACGACTGCACCACCGGCGGCTCGGTGCCGTGCATTTCATTCGCAAAACCCGGTTCCTTGAAAAATTCCGCCAGGTTCGCCTCGCGCACAATCGGGCGGCCTTCCATGGACCAATGACTTTGCGTCGTCGCGAATGTGTGGGTCTCGCCCGTCTTGCGCACCATCGCGCCGGTCTCAATGTATTTGCCGGAGAAAATTTCGTAGGCGTTAAACCCGACGCCGGTGCCGACCCGCCCTGCCCTTTCGCGTCCGTAACCGAGCGCGAGGCCGAGCGAAAAATCCGCCATGCCGGGTTGCGTCCAGACCGGACCCTTGACGCTGCGGCCGTTCAACGTGATTTCGACAACGTCGCCGTTTTGAACGCCGAGTTCGCGCGCGGTCATGCGGCTGACGAGTACCGCGTTGTCCCAGGTCAGCTTGGTGACGGGATCGGGCAACTCCTGCATCCAGCCGTTGTTCGCGTAACGCCCGTCATCCATTTTCGCGTCGCGAGAAAAAATAACTTCAAGACTGTCTTTGAGGGGCAACATGGCTGCCGGCAATTTGGGAATGGTCATCAATTGATCAATCGGCAGGTTTGCCGGTTTGGCAGCGGAACCCTCAAGAAAACCATTGAACAGAAATCTCTTCCAGTCTGCCTCCGAACCCGCAAACGTTGTGCGAACTATGTCGTGAGGATTGGTTTGCGATTCACCGGCGATGCGCGCCAGGAATTCCAATTCCGTCAAACCGCCGAACAGCGGTTGAATCAGCGGCTGGACGGGCACAAGCGTTCCATCGCTGGTCGTGGCATCGCCCCACGATTCGAGATAATGCGCCAGTGGGAAATTCCAGTCTGACTTTTCTGCTGTTTCGTCTTCGTAATAGCCAAGCCGGACGATACTGAGTGGGCCTTTTGGCCCACCAAAATAAGTTCCAGCAGGCATGTTGTAAAAATAGTTGTCCCCAAGAACGACCAGCGTCTTTACCTGTCTCATGGCAGAATCTGTCAGTGAGTCGTTATGTTGTTCTGACCCCGGAAGCAAAGTCACCGTGTTGCCAATCGCACCCAGCGCCGAATTAATCGCCCAGGCCAGCAGATGAACTTCCATCGGCTGACGTTGTCCCGCAACCACCAAAACCTCGCCGCGATGGGCAAGCAGGTCTTTCGCGCATCTCGCAATCCATCTCGCGAGCGAGGGCATCGGTTCCGAGAGTTGGGCGAATATTTCAGCTGCAACTTTACCAACCATGCTCGCCGGCACCCGCAAACGATGATCCGCGTTCGCACCGGTGAGCGTGAACAGCGATTCCACCGCGTAAAGCCGGCTCATCCCCTCGCCCGGCTTGCGGCCTGCCACAAAACGGCGGATGTGATTGTGCGCGTCGTCCTCGCCGCCGAGAAAATCGCAATCCAGCGACAGGACGATTTTCGCCTTGTCAAAATGATAAACCGGACGCACCGGCTGGCCGAACGCTTGAGTCGCCGCGCGTTGATGGATGCCGGAATCAATCGCGTCGTAAGTGAACCACTGCGACTTCGGAAATTTGCCCGAGATTATTTTTTGCAGCCGCGCGCGGGACGGCGACGTGCTGCTATCGGCGAGGAACGCCAGACCTTCGCCCTGGTTCGCCGCAAATTTCTTCGACAAGTCATCAAGGAATTTCAGTGCTTCGTCGCGTGAAACGGTTTTGCCGTCGTGCGTGAACCGTTTGGCACGGTCGGGATCGTAAAGATCGAGGATGGACGCCTGAGCATAGCGGTCGGTGCTGCCGTTGCTGCCGGGAAACTTGGCGTTGCCCTCCAGCTTGATGGGCCGGCCATCGTAGGATTTGGCGACGAGCGGAATCGCGCCGGTGCGCGTCGGCATGGCGGTCGCGTAATATTTCGGTTCGCCATCGACGTAGCCTTCCGGCTGCTGGCCGAACGGCTCGAGTTTTTCCTCGGGCCGGCGGCAGCCCGAACCCATCACGCCCAGGCCCGCGAGCGCGAACGACGCGGACATGATTTTGACAAAATGCCGACGCGACACCGGATCGGTGAACTCGCTCGCGCCCTGGGGAAACTCGCGTTCCAGCCATTGCTTGAACTCCGGCGTGTCGCCCAGTTCATCCAGGCTGCGCCAGTAACGGCGGCCGGTTAAAGTAGGACGGGCATCTTGCCTGTCCAGGGGCAGGCTGGAAGCCTGCCCTACTTTAGCCGGAGCCTTGTCGCGCATATTTTTCGTGGATTTCATCGGTGACACGCTGAACAATTTTCGAGGGATTCCACACGCCAGTCGTGGACGAACTGGATACCGTTGGTCCTCTGCATTTGCGCGGCGACGTATGCATTGGTGTTCCATTGCCAGCCCAGATCCGTCACCTTGTCCACCGGACGGACGAACGACGCCGGTTCGCGATGGCAATCAAGGCAGAAGCTCATGCTCAACGATTTTGCATGACGCACCTCATCCATCTGGTCAACGCGCCCATGGCATTCCACGCAACTGATGCCGCGCGCAACGTGGACGGAGTGGTTGAAATAAACGTAGTCCGGAACGATGTGAACCTGCACCCAGGGAATGGACTGGCCGGTCGCCGCGCTTTCGCGGACGGACGCGAGGCGCGGGTCGTCCTTGAGCACCTGATTGTGGCAATTCATGCACGTGGACGCGGCCGGGACGCTGGAAAACCACGATTGGTCCACCGTGTTGTGGCAATAGCGGCAATCCACACCCAGTTGCCCCGCGTGAACGGCGTGGGAAAATGGCACGGGCTGGATCGGTTCATAGCCGACCCGCGTGTATTTGGGCGTGCAATAATAAGTGACGCCTGCGGTCACCACACTGCCGACCAGCGCCAGCACGACGCCAATCTGCAGCGGCAACCAGTTTGTCCACCTCGGAAAAATCGCTGGCATTACGTGTGACCGCTCACTTGGTCAAAAATTGTCCATCCTCCGCAAATGTCGGGGTTATGTTTAGTCGGCGTGCGCACCACCCGCAAGCCGGTTTGTGAAATATTTCTCCTGAATTTCAACGCAAAAACGCACAGATTTTAGCCACAGATGGCAGGGACGCACCGCTTGCCGCGGCGTAGCCGGGCCGGGACGTCCGATATTGAAGCCTGGCCTGTCAAGCCAACTTGTTGTAAGCCTGATACAATTATTGAAATAGCTATTACACAAATTGTATCCTTTGAGCGGCAACCCGAAGTCGGTTTTAACGCAACCACGATAACTTTGGTGTTGGAAACCAATGATTTGAAGACACCGTCCGGCCAACAAGCTTAATTGTGGAAAACCACGGTGACCGGTAATAATTCGCGTCTCTATTTCTTCTCCGTCCGCCTTTACTTCTCTTCGGCGCGACAAGGCGGGGCGAAGGGCAATCGGTCTTTCTTGCGGTAGGCCAGGCCTTGGAATTGGGCGACGAGTTCGCCCTGGTCGTCCTTTATCTCGATGGCATACGCGCCGACTTTGAAGTTCTTGGACACTTCCCGGGCCTCCGCCCATAGCGCGCCGGTGGTGGCGGCTTTCATGAAGGTGATGCTCACGTTGAGCGCCACGGACACCGTCCCATGCGAATTGCAGGCGGCGGCAAAGGCGAAATCCGCCAGCGTGAATATGGCCCCGCCGTGGACCGTGCCCAGGCCGTTCAAATGATGCGAGTGCAACGTCATCTTCGCCCTGGCATTGCCGTTCCCCGCCTCAAGCAGTTCGATGTTGTTGCGTGCGGCAAACTGGTCGCCTTTGAAAAATTCCTTGATGGCTTTCATGGCAAAATGTGTGACGAGTGATGTGTGACGCGAATTCCCCACCCTTGTCACCCGCCATTCGCCACTCGTCACTCCTCCATCATCCTTTCAGCCTCCGGCTCAACTCTTCGCTGCCGACGGTGTTGATGTTCCGCTCCTTAAGCACCTGTAACGCCGCGTTCGGGTCGCTGAACCGGAACAGCAGCAGCGCGTGGCCGTTCTTGGTCCGGCCGGTGAGCGAGTAGGCGTATTCGACATTGATGCCGGTGCCTTCGAGGGCATCGAGAATTGCCGCCAGACCGCCGGGTTCGTCCGCGACTTCCAGCGCGATGACGTCGGTCACTTTCACGGCAAAGCCGTTCCGCTGCAGGAGCCGCTTTGCCTTGTCGGTGTCCTCGACCACCAGGCGGAGGATGCCAAACTCGCGAGTGTCGGCCAGCGAGCAGGTCTGGATGTTGATGCCGGCCTTGGCCAGCAGCCGGCAGGGAGCGCTGAGGGTGCCGGGCTTGTTTTCCAGAAAAACGGAAAGTTGTTTGATCTTCATAGCTTCACTTTTCGGGGTTACATGATGCGTTTGTCAATGACGCGCTTCGCCTTGCCTTCGCTGCGTTGCAGGGTGCGCGGGGCCACCAGTTTCACGGCGGGACGCAGGCCGGTGATGCCTTCGATGGAATGGGCCAGCCGTTTTTTCATCTGTTCCATGGCGCTCACGGTGTCGCTGAACGCGTCGGCGGTCACTTCCACCTGCACTTCTAGCGTGTCGAGGTCCTTCTGGCGGTCCACGATGATCTGGTAATGCGGCAGCGTGCCCTCCACCTTCAGCAACGCGGCTTCGATCTGCGACGGGAACAGGTTGACGCCGCGGATGATGAGCATGTCGTCGCTGCGGCGGCCAATGCGTTTGATGCGGCGGAGCGTGCGGCCGCAGGCGCACCGGGTAGGTTCGAGCGCGGTGATGTCGCGCGTCCGGTAACGGAGCATGGGCATGGCGCGCTTGCAGAGCGTCGTGAGCACCAACTCGCCTTCCATGCCGTCCGGCAGCGGTTCCAGGGTTTTCGGATCAATGACTTCCGGAAAGAACAGGTCCTCGAAGATGTGCGGGCCGGATTGGTGGACACATTCCATGGCCACGCCCGGCCCGACGATTTCGGACAGGCCGTAAATGTCGTAGGCCTTGATGTCGCTGCCGGCCTCGATGCGTTCGCGCATGTCTTCCGTCCACGGTTCGGCCCCGAACACGCCGGTGCGCAGCGGCAGTTCTTTCAGGTTGATTCCCATCTCGGTGGCGCGGTCAATCAGGTGCAGAAAATAACTGGGAGTGCAGCAGACGACCGTGACGCCAAAATCTTTCATGAGCATGATCTGGCGGTCGGTATTGCCGCCGGAGATGGGAATGACGCTGGCACCGAGCGCTTCCGCGCCGTAATGCAGGCCGAGGCCGCCGGTGAACAGGCCGTAGCCGTAGGCGACCTGGACGATGTCGCCGTTGTGCACGCCGCAGGCCGCGAGGCTGCGCAGCATAACCGAGGTCCAGACGTCCAGGTCTTCCTGGGTGTAAGCCACGACAATTGGCTTGCCGGTGGTGCCGCTGGAGGCGTGCAGCCGGACCACCTCTCCCAGGGGGCTGGCAAACAGTCCAAAGGGGTAGGTGTCGCGCAGGTCGCTTTTGGTGGTGAATGGCAGCTTGGCGATATCCTGGATGG
>Ga0181538_10001016_pt1 | contig 32500 bp, 35 predicted proteins | sample PEATcosm2014_Bin_40_FD_119773 | JGI IMG/M metagenome (GOLD analysis project Ga0181538, IMG submission 119773) | Peatland microbial communities from MTU Mesocosm Facility, Houghton, MI, USA - PEATcosm2014_Bin23_30_metaG | ecosystem: Environmental > Terrestrial > Soil > Wetlands > Peat | place... | reverse complement strand
AGAGCTCCATCGCTCAGGCCTTATCCCCCGGGCCAACCAGCTGTCGATCTCAGCGCGAAGCGGAGATTCCCAGATGAGGCAACGTATGGGGTCAGGCGGAGGTTTTAGCTGAGTCAACTCGCCAGTCCATTGCGATGCCGTCTATAAGGTAGCCTCCGGCCACCGCGGCGTCGGGCAGGTGCTCGGCCCCGATCCAGTTGCGCAGGGCAGAGGCGTTGTTCTGGATGGTCTTGCGAGTGGCCTCGCCCCGGGCACGCCCGTAGGGCCACATGCCGAGCGCGATCTGGTCGGCGCTCAGGTGGTGCGTGTCGTGGCAGAGAAGGTAGGTCAGGATCGCCTCGAGAATGCGACTGGAGTTCTCCGGGAATCCGACGAGCTGGCGGGGTCCGACGAAGTTGACCGCCTTGCTCGGCGCGGATTTCCTCGGGGCGGATTTGCTCGGGGCGGACGCGGCCGAGGAGCCCTCGGCGATCGGGGTGCTGGCCTCGGGTGCCTCGTGGGCACCGACGGGCCTCACTACGGCGACAGCCGCGCCGCCGGCGGCAGCGGCGTCCGAGGTGGCGTCGGGATCGAGTCCTTCCTCGTCGTGGGCAACGGGCGCCGCGGCAGCGGCCGGAGGCGGCCCGGGAGTGGGCTCCCCGGCGGATCCATCGGCGCTGGGGGCAGCGGCCACGAGGCGTCCGGATCGGCGCCGGCGTTCGACGAGTGCGACCCCGGCGCCAACGGCGAGCACGATGACGATCGCCACCCAGATCGGGAAGCCATGGGAGCCCCCCGAGACTCCGGACTCGTTCGAGCCCGGCGCGCTCGACGCCACGGCGGTCGGGGGATCGGGCCGGCCGACCCACGGCGGGGTGCGCTGGGCCGCCTCGGGGAGCGGTGCGGGGAAGCTGAGCGCCAGGGTCGCCGGGGCGCTGATGTCGAGCGAAGTGGTGCCCGCTTCGGCAGTGTAGAGGGTGAACTCGGCCCCGGTGAACGACCCGGCGGCGACCTCGAGGGTCCCGGTGCTGAGTGTGGCCGGGACGAGGAACGAGTAGGTGGCATCGAAGAGCCCGTCGTCGGAGTTGCCCTTGCCGGCCGTGTCGCCGGCGTCGCTCAGCGTGGCGGCCAGCGCGCTCGCACCGGCGGGGGTGAAGGTGACCAGGCTGGCCGGCAGCGGCGTCGTGGCGCCCAGGTAGTGGCCCGAGCCCGCCGGGTCGCCCGGGTCGTCGGGGAACTCGGCATCGAGGACGACCGAGAGCACCGCCTGGTCGGGGCTCGGAGCCAGCGTCGTGGCCGACGGGGCAAAGAAGCCGAGGGTGGCGCTCTGCAGTGTCAGCGTGGCCGTGCTGGTGAAGCCGTCGGCCGGGTTCGACAGCGACAGCGTGGTCGGCCCGGGCGCGGTGGCGCTGAGCGTCGTCTGGCCCGGGTCGCGATAGAGGACGGCGGGAGAGGGAGGGACGCGGCGCAGGCTCCACAGGTCGAAGCTCTGGGAGAAGGACCCTTGGCTGAGTACCAGGTCGACGTCGTGGGTGTCGTTGGGGACGCTCGCCACGTAGGAGGCCGAGGCGCTCGAACCACCGCCGCTCTGCAGCTCGTCGTCGAGGGAGGACACCGAGAGCGGGTGCGACGAACCGTCCCAGCGCAGCGCGGCCGCGATGGTGGGCGCCGGGCTGGTCGGAGAGACGCTTTGTCCGGGCGCCGCGATCTCGAGGGTGAAGCGCACGAAGCGACGGCCCGGCGTGGGTTCTTGGCCGTCGTTGGTCGCCGGCCAGGCCACCGAGGTGACCGTCGCCGCGTAGTTCGCCGTGTTGAGCCTGCCGTCGGCCGGCACGACGCTGGGGTTCGACGCCGCTGCGGCTGCTGGCGCAAGAGCGGGCGCGCCGAAGAGGAGCGCGCATGACAGCACCGCCGCCAACGCGACCACACCGGTCCCTCGTCCTGCCAGGAACACACCAAGACGGTAATCCCCGAGCATCGTCGGGAATGAACGGTCGGCCCGCCGATGCTCAGGACATTCACACCTCGCCGAGGTTGCAATGAGGTCGCGGAGCGCCCAGCTGCTCAGCTTGGAACAGACCGCTCTGGTCCTTGGGATCGGCCGTTCGACGATCTACCGGGCGGTGCGTGACGGCAAGGTCCCGTTCCCGGTGCACCGGATCGGGGGGAAGTGGTATGTGCCGAAGCGGGCGCTCGAGCGGTTCCTCGACGGCGAGGGGAACGACGACGGACCTCACGATGACGCCCAGCAAGGCTTGTCGCGTTCGGGCTGCTGATCGGATTCCGGCGGGAAGTAGCCGTTGTCAAGGCCGGCCGAAGGCCGCCCGCAGGGCTCTGGCCTTGACAACGGCGTGGCAAAGATGTCGCCAGCCCATCCTGGAGAAAGAGCCCCGCCAGGGGCTCATGGATGCCCAGGGTCTCGCCACGGAGCGCGCTCGAACGCTCCGCCCAGCGCGCCGGATCGGGGGGCAGTGCTATCCGCCCAGCGCGACGGCTCGCCCTACGAATCGAGGAGGGACCCGATGTGCTCGGCCGCCTTCTGGTCCTCGCTCGAGATGGCGTCGGTGTAGTGACGGGCCATGTGGACCGTCGACCACCCGAGCCGGGCCTGCTTCTGGCGCTCCGGGATCACGGTGTCGAGGGAGGTGGCCTGGAAGTGGCGGAGGGAATGAAGGCGGAGGTCGTCGGGGAGCTTTGCCGCCTTTCGGGCCTTGGTGAAGGCTCGACTGATGGTGTCGGGATACGGAGGAACGAGTCCCCCCGGCTCGGCGGAGAAGGCAAAGGCTTCACCGGGCAGGGCTACCCCAGCATCGGCTGCGAGCCGCTCCTGCTCCTTGCGGAGCGTTCGGAGCTGCGCCAGCGTGGTCTTGTCGATGGCGACCTTGCGGATGCTCGTCCGCGTCTTTGGTGCCTTGATCACGGCGCCGCCATCCGAGGGAATGACGGCCTCGTCGACCGTGATGGTGGCCCCATGCCAGTCGATGTCGGACCACCGGAGCGCGCCGGCCTCTCCTCGTCGGACGCCGGTCGCCGCAATCACGCGTAGGCAGACCGAATATCGGGGATCGAGCTGCTGCGCCTTCTGCAGGAGAAGTCGTACCTCTTTCGTTGTCGGAGCCCGGATCGGCTCCGTGGTCTCGGACAGGGGCCAGGTCGGAAGCTCTGTGTCCTGGATCGGGTTGGACAGCTCGTTACCGCTCCATTTTCGTGCGAGCCGGCATGCACGGTTGAGGACGGACCTCACGTAGCGAACAGTTTCACGGCCACACCCGTCGTTCTTGAGCTTCCGGAAGAAGCGCTCGACCTCGTAGGCAGTGAGGGCAGAGATCCGTTGTCTGCCGATGGTCTTCTCGATGTGCACCTTCCACACGTTCTCGTAGCGGCGAACGGTCACCGGGCTCAGGTCATCCCACCCGTTCTGTTTCCAACCCTCGATGGCGTCGTTGATCGTCGTCGCACTGCCCCAAGCACGGACTTCTGGTTCCCTCGGGGCCTCCGGCTCGAAGTCCTGGGCCGCGAGGAGGCCTCTGAGCTCTTTTTCTGCGGCGCGCTTGGAGCCGCGAAAGGTACGACTCTTGTGCCGCACGCGTCCCCGGCTGTCGCGTCCGAGAAAGACGCGGAGCTCCCAGGCGTCAGCACCCAATTCGGGTCGCTTGCGAAGGCTGCCTGCCACGGTCCCTCCAGTCTCGTCACCCTGCCACTGGCTGTTGTTGGGATAGCTGTTGGGATAACAGTAGCGAGAAGTTGTGTCCATTCAGACGGCGGCTCTGAAATTGCCTCTGAGCTGGAGATTCTTTGGTGGGGCTAGCAAGAATCGAACTTGCGACCTCAGCATTATCAGTGCTGCGCTCTAACCGACTGAGCTATAGCCCCCGATGCCGAACGGCTCCTGGAAGGAAGGTCGAGGCTACACCACGACCCACCGCTCGCCGCCAACCACGCCCGCCGGGCTCATCCGTTCGCCAGGGTCCGGGTCACCAGCGCCGCCAATGCGTCAGCTCCCGGGCCATCGATGCCGAGATGGGTTCCGTCCGCACCGAACCACTGGGGGTTCTGCGCCGCCAAGGTGGCCCAGTCGGCCACCACGACATGGGGATACCGGGCGGCGCCGCTGGCAATGACGGCGTTGTTCGGATCTTGCCAGGCGCGGTCGACGTGCACGTTGACGAACACCACCCGGGACGCACCGCTCAGGATCGCCATCATGTTGTCGAAATCGGTGGACGTGATCGGGCCGTTGGTGCCGAGGCCGACGATCACCAGCGATCCGAGATGGCCCGCAGCCTTCATCTGTTGGAGGACCGCTTCACCGTCCGACCACTGGCGGCTGACCGCAGCGTTCACATCGATACCGGGAATGGACGTCTCCAGCGGATCCTGGTAGTCGAGCATCACCGAGTCACCGACGGCGGTCACTTGACCGGCGACGAACCCGGGACCGGCCGGGCCGGGAAGATCTGCTGTCGTCGATGTCGTCGTCGACGGGGACGGTGCTGTCGATGTCGTCGACGAGGTGGTCGGGGTCGTCGTGGCCACGTTTCCGCCCGCCACCGACGTGGTGGTTGACCGCCGGTCCGAGCCACCGAGGCCGTGCGCCGAGGGCGTGCCGGTGGAGCCGTCGAGGGCGAGGTACGCGGTGAGGGCGACGACGGCTGCGAGCACAGGCGAGCCAACGAGGAGCGTCCATCGCGACGGTCGGCGGCGCTCTCGTCGTGCGTGCTCAGGACCCATGGCGGCACCATTTTCGCCGCTGGTGGGGGCGAAGGGTCATCGGCAGCCCGGTCCTACCGGGGTAGGACGGCGTCCTCGGGCCAGAGGCGCACCGCGATCGACTGGCTGGCCGTGGCCAGGAGCTCCCCGTCCTCGGACCACAGGAAGGCGATTCCCTGGGCGTAACCCCCGATGAGCGCGTGGATGCGGATGTCGCAGAGGACCCACTCGGTCGGCTTCAACTGGACCATTCGCAGAGTGTTGTCGAGGCTCCGGCCCATCGCCCGCAGCCCGATCGGCTGGGAGGCGGCTCCCGAGACGTAGTCGCCGACGATGGCCAAGGTGGCCGCAGAAGGCGAGAGGTGGCCCGGAATCCGGGCCCACAGGGCCGAGTTCGGGCTACCGGGCGTGCCGTCCATCTCCTCGAAGGAGCGGCCCCGAGCCGAGCGCACCTCGATGCTGTCCATGATGGTGTTGCGGAACATCTCGGGCAGGAACCGCGAGGGACAGTCGCCGGGTGGTGGTACCTCGGGGGGCTCGACCCAGACACCACCCACCTCGAGGTCGTCTTTCCCGAGCGCGGCGTTGACCGTCAGGATCTCACGGCCGGCGACCCGCCCCACCGCTCGTGCCTGCGTCACGTGCCCACCCACTGCGGCCAGCGTGACCTCCCACAGCAACTCGGAGTCCGTGAGAGCGTAGGAGAGGTAGTGGCCGGTGGCCCACACCGTCGGGCGACCGGATGCCGCCTCGAGCGCCACCAGGGCTGCCCCGAGCGCACATCCACCGAAGAGAAAGTTTCCGGGCGTGGTCAATTGCGGCCTCACCGTCATGCGCCAGTGCAGGTCGTCGCCGTCGGGTTCCATCCCCAGGAAGGTCCGTGCGTCCACTGAGGGCGCACCCTAGGTGGAAATGATCAGGCTGGTGTCAGGGCACACAGGGTGCCCGCCCGGTCCGCGCCGGACACGGTGTCGAGCCACGCGCACGCGTGCCCGACACCTTGCCTAGAATTGCGTCTCCTGGCAGCCCGACGACGAAGCAACTCACTCGCCGTTTCACCCCGGGGGTGTAGCTCAGCTGGAAGAGCGGCGGCTTTGCAAGCCGTAGGTCGAGGGTTCGAGTCCCTTCACCTCCACGATGTGATGTCGAAGAATTTTCACGATGTGATGTCGAAGAATTTTGGGGACGTGGGGACGTGGGGAGTCTGTGGGGCATGGCGGAGGCGCTCCGGAGGCGGACCAACTCGGGACACGGCCGAGAAGCGCCGCGCGCTAGAGCGTTGGTTGTGGAAGCGGAGGTGCAGGCTCCAACTTCGGGGTCCGGGTCGTCCCGGTGCCTCCCTGTTGCGTGACGTCGGGACACGGCAGAGCGAAAACCCGGAGCAATTCCGACTCAAGGCGCGTCGCAGTTCGGACGAGACACCAGGTTGGGGCGGTGACTGCGATGTTCAGGTGGGGGCCCGGCGTTCAGATTGGGGAATTGACCTTGGCACTCTGTCACTCACCGAGCCGGAGGTCGCCGTTATGCTGCTGCGTTCGCTCTTGCGTTCGCGGCGTAGGCCCCCACCGCCGGCAGTGGATGAGGGTCCCGTCGCCTGCGAACACATGGCGGTGCCGGTTGGGAAGAGAAACCAATACTGTGGGAGAACGGGCTGAATGAGCACGAGAACTGCTATTCGGGTGGGGACGGATGTCGTGGCGGTCCATCAGGTGGCCGATAGCGTCGCCCGTTTCGGTACTCGCTACTTGCAGCGCATTTACACCGAGCACGAGCTCGGCTCCTGTGAGGGCTCGCCAGCGATCCGGGCCGCCAGTCTGGCTGCCCGCTTTGCCGCTAAGGAGGCGACCATCAAGGTTCTGCGCCCTGTCGGCCACCAGCCTGATTGGCGGTCTGTAGAGGTGCGCCGACATTCCGCCGGCTTTTGCACCATGGCCCTCTCGGGTCATGCTGCGGAATTGGCCGACCAGGCAGGCATCGCCGATCTAGCCGTCAGCCTCACCCACGAGGGGGACGTTGCCGCGGCCGTGGTGGTCGCGCTCTGCGACTCAGGGGCCGACGCGGTTGAGCGGTCCGGAGCTCCACTGGTCCCGGTCCACTGTGGTGGGGCCGAATGATGGACGAGTCGATCCGTAACATTCTGGCCGAGCACGGCAACCTCCCCCTCGACGTGGCCAAGATCCGCGACGAGGACGACCTTTACCAGGCGGGGCTGACCTCGCACGCGAGCGTCAACGTGATGCTTGCACTCGAAGACGAGTTCGGCGTCGAATTTCCCGAGACAATGCTGTGCAAGAGCACCTTCGAGTCCGTGGCCGCCATCCGGGTCGCCCTCAGCGCGCTGACTGGGCCTTAGGCTTCTTAGGGCGGCCGAGTAGTGATTCCTCCTCGGATCGCCATCCTGCACCACCCCCGGTCCCTCGCACCGTTCGGCCTATTCCAGGCAGTGGGTGGCGCTGCGGAACTGCTGTGGGTGGTGGACGACACGGTGAGCGGAGACCCGCAGCTGCTCAGGATCCTGAGCCGCACCGGCACCGTGGTGCCCATCGGTGGGCTGGACCACGACGAGGCGTCGGGCGTCCTCGCCACTTACCGACCGGACGGGATCGTCTCCTTCGTCGACGACCATATTGAGCTGGCCGCGGCCCTCGCCGAGCGACTTGGCCTGCCGTACCACAGCCCCCAGGTTGCGGCCAACGTGGTGGACAAAGCGCGCCAGCGTGTCGCCCTCGCCCGGGCAGGCGTTCCCGGGCCGCGCTTCTGGCAGGTCCCGGGAGGCCTGCCCACAGATCAACTCGCCTGCCTCGCGGGTACCATCCGCTACCCGGGGGTGCTCAAGCCGGACCACGGCAGCGGCAGCAGAGGCATCGTCCGGGTCGCCAGCCCCGAGGAACTGGTGGGACTGCTCGCCGGCAGCCCTACCGGTTCGGTAGTGGAGGAGTACCTCAGCGACGCTCCTGATGGGGACAGATTTTTCGCGAGCTACTTCTCGGTGGAGAGCGTCGTGAGTGCCGGGCGGGTGAGCCACGTGGCACTGACGGGGAGATTCCCTCTGGCCGAGCCCTTTCGGGAGACAGGCAACTTCATCCCAGCGCTGCTTCCTTCCCCCCTCCAGCGCCCGGTGCTCGAGATGGTGGAGGCAGCCGTGGAAGCGCTGGGTATCGAGACCTCCGTGGTCCATACCGAGATCAAACTGACGCCGGAAGGGCCGAGGCTGGTAGAGGTCAACGGACGGCTCGGAGGTCGTCCGCCTTTCGTGCTCCAGAGCGTCTCAGAGGTGAATCTCTTTCAGGTGGCCTGTCAGGTTGCGACAGGCGTCCCGGTTTCGATCGAGGGCCCGGTGGCCTGCCAGGGCGTGGGTTTCTGGCTGATGTTCCAGCCGACCGTGACGGCTCGTCGGCTGGTTTCCCTGGAAGGACTCGATCACCTCCAAGCGGTGGAAGGGGTCGAGGCAGTCAGTGCCACCCGGCAGCCAGGAGAGGCAGTCGACTGGAGGGAGGGTACGGACTCCCAGGTGCTCACCGTTCGTGGGCGTGCTGCCAACCATGACCAACTTCGCCAGGTGATCAAGACCATCCGGAGTACGGTCACGCCGGTCTACGAAGAGGGGAATGGCGGAGTTCCCGTCACGACCGCGACGTTTTCCGCCGGGACGGGTATCTGAAGCCGCTCCGGGTTCCGAATGCCGGAGCGACGCCCGCCGCGCATCGACCGCGCACCCCGTCGTACGAAAGCGAATGAGCAGAAGGTTGAATCCCACCTCGGGATGGCTCTGAATCCTGCACCGCTCGCTGTCGTTGACCGTGCTGAACGCTGTCTGGCCGCCGCACACTTCTCTGTCGGCGGCGTCCTGACCATCCTCATCGGTGTCGCCGTGGCTGCGGGTCTCCTGACGAGGGGCTGCACACTGCAGAGACCAGCTCGAACTGCCTATTTTCGATTGTAGGCTGCTGCGGTGAGCGCTCCCGAACGCCAACTGGAGCCCCATGGGCCTGGGTTATTGGGGCTCGTGCTGCGCCATGCGGCCGAGCGTCCGGCGGCACCGGCCTTGAAGGATGACGTCGAGGCACTTTCTTACGCCGAGCTCTCCGAGCGCGTTCGCTCCCTCGCCTCCGGCTTCAGCGCGCTCGGGGTCGAGCCCGGTGACAGAGTCGTGCTGCTTCTTCCTAATTCGGCTGACGTCATAGCCTGCGCCTTGGCCTGCCTCTGGCTGGGGGCAGCGTTCGTGCCGCTGTCACTGGAAGAACCGCCTGCCCGCTTAGATCGGTTGGTTAGGGACTGCGGCCCTGCCATGGTCGTTTCTCGCGACAGCCATGGAATACCCGGCTTTCAATGCCCCGCCGAGACGGTGAGCGTGGGATGCGTCCTGGCTTCGGGCCGCTCAACGCCTCCCATTGCCCAGAACCCAGAACGCGACGCCTACCTCATCTACACGTCCGGCACCACGGGGCAACCTAAAGGGGTGCGGGTGGTCGAACGAGCGTTCGAAGCCGTCGTGATCAAAGCGGCCGGCCGCCTGGACTTCGACGAGTCCGTACGAGCTCTGTTGGTTTCCTCGTTCCATTTCGACGCCGCCTTCACAAATGCCTTTCCGGCCTTGGTGGCAGGGGGCCTGCTGGTCGTCCCTAGACGGCAGGACCTTCTGTTCCTCCGACGATTTTTCAGGGCGGTGCTCGAAGAAGGCATCAACCACTGCGGTTGCACGCCAAGCTACCTGCGGATGCTGCTGTCGTCGCGGCACTTCGCGAGCCTGGCTGAGAGCCAGTTGACCACCTTCGGACTGGGGGGCGAGGAATGCATGGCGGCAGATGTTGCCGCGCTCTGGGAGGTACTGCCTGGGCTGCGGGTCTTCAACCGCTATGGGCCGACGGAGACGACCATCGAGGTGACGGTGCACGAGATATCCCGCGCCGACGTGGCTTCCGGCCGCATCCCGCTCGGAGTACCTAACGAGGGAGTGGATTTCACCATCGTCAGCGACGACGGTGAAATCCTCGACGGACCGGACGAGGTGGGAGAGCTGTACATCGGCGGTGCTCAGCTGATGCGCGGCTACTGGGGGGACAAAGAGCTAACGGCCAGTGTCCTCAACGATCTCATAATCCCTGGGGAGACCTGGTACAAGACGGGAGACCTGGTGTGGCGCGACGCGCAGGGCCGCTACTTTTACGCCGGACGCAGCGGCGACGTCGTGAAGCGCAACGGCGTGCGTATCTCGCTCAACGAGATCGTTCTGGCGCTGCGGCGAGTAGAAGGAGTCTCCGGAGCCGCATGCGCGCCCACCGGCGATGACGGCAGTTTGGTCATCGCCGCTTTCGTCGAGGCGCGCCGACCGCTGACTGCGCGCGACCTGCTGTCCGCGATCAGCGCTGACCTCCCGGCATCGATGTTGCCGGACCAGGTCGTCATCGTGCCCTCACTGCCGATGACCTCGTCCGGCAAGGTCGACCTCCCCCGTTTGCTGGGCGACGCCGGTTGAGCTGCGTCCTGCAGCCGGACCGCTCCACGTCACCTCGCGCGGGGAAGAGATGCCCGGCGCCGGAATCTCGGTATGACGAGCCACCGTCGTTGTTTCCTCTTTGCTGTTAGCGCCGTCCCGTCCGCCTTCGAGGGCGACCTGTGCTTCGGTAGGTGACGCCGCCATGACGCGAAGAGTTAATTGCACCGTCGCGACAGCGTCACCGGCCTGTGAGACACGCGTATTTGAGTTGGTCCCTGAGGGTTGACGGGCCGACGCTGCTCACGGTGGATGCCGCCAGCCCGAGCGGACGTCTCACAACTCTGGGAGGACGCAATGCAACGAGGGCGCGCCGGGGTGAGAAGGTAGAACACGTCCGGAGGTTGTCCGCGGTGCCGTCCCGAATGGTCGGCGCCGGAGGTCGCTGCCCGGAGGCCTAGCATCGTGCGTGGCCGCTCTGCTGCTGGTCGCCCTCGCCGCAGGGCTCGACAACTTCGGCGCGGCCGGCGCGCTCGGCGTGTCCGGTGCGGGATCCCGACGCCTTCAGATCGCGGTCGTCTTCGGCGTGTTCGAGGCGGCCATGCCCCTCGTTGGCCTCCTTCTCGGTGACTCCGTCGCGCGCGGTCTGGGGGGCCGCACCGACCTTGTCGCCGGCCTCATCCTGTGCCTGGCGGGCATCTACGCGCTCGTGCAGGGTGTCCGCGCCGGCGGGGGCTCCGACGGCGCAGCGGGGGGCGAGGGCCCGGGCCTCCGGCGCCTGGTCGTGCTCGCGGCCGCCCTGAGCATCGACAACCTGGCCATCGGGTTCGCGCTCGGCGCGTACCACGTCAACGTCGTCGTGGCCGCACTCGTCATCGGGGTTGTCAGCGTGGGGCTGGCGCTGCTCGGCCTGGAACTCGGGAGCCGCGTGGGCGCGCGCCTGGGCGAGCGGGGCGAGCGCGCCGGTGGCGCCCTCCTCGTCGTCATCGGCGTCACGGTGGCTGCGGGACTGTTGTGAGCGAACTGCCCCCGGCGTCCCGCGCTCGACGTCGAGATCGACTGAGGCTCAGCGCCAGCCGACCCGGCGCAGGACGTGAGAACGGCAGCGGCCTGCCCGGGAGCGCTCGAAGGCGCAGAAGGGCTCGCTGACGCATCCGCAGCCGATCGCCTGGCCATGGCACGCCGGGCAGCGCTCCATGCAGCAACCCGGATGGTGCACCCCGCCGAGTGGTGTCCCGCAGTCCCTGCACTCCTCGGGCTCGTAGCGGTGTCTCGGGCGGAGCTCCTGACCCCAGCGGATCGGCGCGTATGCCTTCCCGTCGATGAGGACGGGGTCGGTCAGGCAGCTGATCCCGTCGGTCATCTCGCCACCACAGTGCGAACAAATGGCCATGACCCTCCTTTGTCCAACCCTGGCGTCGATCTTCCCAGGCCCGTGTGACACCGGCGCGGATGGCCCGGACCCTCCACTCCCGCTGCCCTACGCTTCGCCCATGACGACTGCGGAGAGCAAAGAGGGGGGCAGGGACGCCGCCGCGGCCGGGCTCCTGTCGGGGAAGGTGTGCGTGGTGTCGGGTGTCGGCCCCGGCCTGGGCCGGCAGGCGGCGCGGGCCCTCGCAGCCCACGGGGCCGACCTGGTGCTGGCCGCCCGCCGCCAGTCGACCCTCGACGACGTCCTGGCCGAGGTGGCGGGCATGGGCGCCCGCGCCATCACCGTCGCGACCAACATCGTGGACCCCGACGCCTGCGCCCGCCTGATGGCCGCCGCTGCGGAAGAGTTCGGCGGTGTCGACGTCCTGGTGAACAACGCGTTCCGGCCCGACGTCTTCCAGAGCTTCGAGGACGTCGATCTCACCGTGTGGCGCAAGATCATGGATGTCAACGTCTTCGGGTCGCTGCAGATGACCCGGGCTGCGCTGCCCTTCATGCGCCGGCGTGGCGGCGGATCGGTGGTGATGGTGGCCTCCATGGTGGCCCGCCAGCCCCAGCCGGGGCAGGGCGGCTATGCGATCTCGAAGGGGGCGCTCCTGACGGCCACGCGCGTGCTGGCCGACGAGCTCGGCCCGTCCAACGTCCGTGTCAACGCAGTGGTCCCCGGCTGGATGGCCGGCCCTTCGGTGGACATCTACATCGACATGACCTCGGCCGGGCGGGGCGTGCCGGCACAGGAGGTGGTCGAGGAGCTCAACGCCCGGGTGCCTCTCGGCCGGATCCCGAGCGACGAGGACGTCGCGGGCTCCATCGTGTTTCTCGCCTCGGACCTCTCGTCCGCCATGACCGGGCAGGCGCTCGACACGAACGGCGGCGAGATCTTCGCCTAGTGGCTCAGGTGCCCTCTCCGCCGCTGGCCGTGCACGACCGGGGGTCCCAGGGGGCGAGGGGCTCCACGGCCGGCGTCGGCGCCTGGAATGCGCCCGAGTTACCCGTGTTCCCGGTGCTGGCGGGCGCCGTCGTGGTGGTCGATGCCGCGGGGCTGGCGGCCTCACCGCCGGCGGACGTCGGCGTGGTGCTGGCGGGCGGCGCGTTGACGGCGAAGTCGGTGCCGGTCACCACCGTCACCTGCGAGCCCGGCTTCACCTGTGTCGGGTCCTCGGCCATGATCACGGCCCCCGTCATGGAGTTGGCCACGGCCTGGGCCGCCGCCAGCTCGGCGGGCGTCTTGGACGAGTAGTAGACGACCGTCTCGGCCTCCTGGCCGACGGGTGGGCTGTCGCCGATCGTGCCGATCTTGAAGCCGAGCGCCTGCAGGCTCTGGGACGTGTCGGTGGCCTGGTTGTAGGCGCCGGAACCGTTCAGGACCGAGACCGTCACGGTCGACGGCGACGGGAGTGCGCCGCCCGTGTAGGTGTCGTCGTTGGCGGAGGAGAGGCCGAGGAACTGATCGACGGTGGTGTGGTCCTGCGGCTCGACCGGGAACTCGATGTCCCCGTAGCTGCCTCCTTCGTAGGTGTAGCTCCCGAACTGGTCCACCGCCACCGGCACCGTCAGCTGCGGCGCGCTGTTCACGTTGACGTCGTGGAACCCGAGCACGAGGCTGATCATGTCGCTGGCCGAGAAGCCCGAGTCGACCGTGAGCTGGCTGACCACGCCGGCGACGAGCTGCTGGTCCGTGATGGGGTTGCTGAGGCCCTTGGCCTTGACCGCCGACGCCAGGACGCGCAGGAACTCGTGGTCGCGCCGGATGCGGGCGATGTCGCTCTGCGCCTCCTGGGGCCAGTAGTTGGGGTCGGTCGTCGTGACGCCGGGCCCCTTGTACTGAAGGTGGCGGGCCCGCACGACCTGGAGGGCCTGGGTGCCGTTCAGCGCGATGCAGCCCGTCGTCTGGACGTTGAGTCCCGAGTAGGCGTCGAACACGGGCTCGGGGAAGTACATCTTGATGCCGCCGAGCGCGTTCACGACGTTGATGAAGCTGTCGAAGTTCAGCTCCACGAAGTGCTGGATCGGAATCCCGAAGTCCTCTTCGATGGCGTTGATGAGCTGGTCCGGGCCCTGGTAGAGGGCGGCGTCGATCTTGTTGGCCCCGTCGGAGCGGGCGTTGGGCACGAAGAGGTCACGGGGGATCGACAGGATGGACAGCGAGTCGTTGGCCGGGTTGAGGTGCAGGATCATCACCACGTCGCTGTTCACACCGTTGACGCCCTGGGAGCACAACCCGTACGCGGGGTTCTGCACCTTGAGCGCGCAGCGGTCGGTCGAGCCGATCATGAGGATGTTCTCGGTGCCGGCGTCCGCGCCCTTCACCGGCGCGGAGGTGAGGTTCTTCAGGTCGATGCGGTGGATCTCGTGGTTCAGGTACCAGCCGTAGCCGGCGGCCGCGCCGGCGATCAGCACGATGACCAGCAGGAGGGTCCCGGTGACCCAGGCCGCGGTGCGCCGGCCCGAGCGCTTCTTCTTGGGAGCGGCGTGTGCGGGGCCCCGGCGCGACGCGTCGCCGCCCGAGCCGCCGCCTCCCCCGTTGGCCGCACCCCCGTTGGCCGCACCCCCGTTCCCCTTCTTGTTCCTGCCCCGGGAGGAGCGCTGTGCCTCGTCGATCTGGCGCCCGAGCTCGTGCAGGCCCTTCTCGACCGGGTTCCGCGCCGGATCTGCGGCTGCGCCCTCGGCGGCGTCAGCCGGCTCGGCCGGTGCGGCGACGGGTGCGGCCTCGTCGATCTGGCGACCGAGCTGGTGCAGGCCCTTCTGGACGGGATCGTTCTCGGGATTGGGAGGACTCATGGCGCAGTGATGTGTACGGCGTGCGACCGCGGGTTCTGGTCGACGCCTGTGCCCCCGAGACGGCTCCGGTTTGGGCAGCCGGAACGAATAGAGAGCCTAGCCAGCACTCTCGCGCACCGGAGGTCAGGGGCCGCCACCGTCCTCAGGCGGGCAGCGACGCGTGGGGCACCACCGTGACCGTGGAGGCCGCCTCCACCGCCTCGAGCACGGCTCGGCCCATGCGCTCCCCGACCTGCTGGGCGTCGACCAGGCTGATTCCCACCGGCAACTCGGGCTGCAGCTCGAAATGGAGCGAGCGGCCCGTCCAGCGTCCCCGCACGACGGGAACGAGGACCTGCCCGGCCGCTTCGGCGGCTTCCCGTGCCTCGTCGATGTGCTCGGGCTCGACGCCGTCCATCAGGTGGTGCAGCACGTCGCGTGTCACCCCGTAGCCGACGTGGGCGATGAAGGCGGTGATGGCGAACCCGGCGATCGGGTCGCCGAGCGGAAAGCCGAGCGCGACCGCGATGAGCCCGACCAGGGCGCCACCCGAGGAGACGGCGTCGAGCCAGGAGTGTCGGGCATCCGCCAGTAACGTGGCCGAGTGGATCCGTCGCCCGACGACGCGCTTGTACCACGCGACGCTCTGGTTGCCCACGATGCCGAGGCACGCCCCCGCCATGGCCCAGCCGAGGTGCGTCGTCGGGCTGTGCGACACGAGCTTGTGGTAGCTCTCGATCCCGGTGAACACCGCGCTGGCCCAGATGACCAGCGCCACCCCCAGCCCCGCGATGTCCTCCGCCCGCTCGTACCCGTAGGGGTACCGCGCGGTGCGGGGCCGCTTCGAGATGAAGAACCCGAGGAAGACGACGGCCGACGTCGACACGTCGGAGAGGTTGTGGATGGCGTCGCCGAGCAGCCCGACCGAATGGCTGAGCGTGGCGAGCAAGAGCTCGACCCCGCCTGTGACCAGGAGCACCAGCGCCGAGACCCCGATGGCACGGTTGGCCGCCCGCCGGTGCTCCTCGTCGTCCCGGCGGGACGTGTCGGTCCGGGTTGGCGTGGACATGACCGGCGAATATATCATTACCTTCGTATGCACGAAGATATGCAGGACTTCGACATGCCCACCGAGGCGCAGGTCTCCGTGGCGAGCGACGCCTTCCGGCTCCTCTCCGACCCCACCCGCATCAAGCTGCTCTGGGCCCTGCTGCAAGGCGAGTCCTCCGTGTCCTGTCTGGCCGATCTGGTCGGTGCCTCGCCGACGGCCGTCTCCCAGCACCTGTCGAAGCTGCGCTGGGCCAAGCTGGTCAGCGTCCGGCGCGAGGGCACGTTCGCCTATTACTCCGCGGCCGACGACCACGTGGCCCGCCTCCTCGTCGAGGCGCTGTACCACGCCGACCACCAGGTGCTCGGCCTGCCCGACCACCCGGCCGACCGCCCCCGGCTCCGCCACGAGCCCTCGACGACGGTGACGCGGAATGGCCACTGAGCTCATCCACCTCTCGGGCATCCTCAACCGCCCGCTCGTCGACGCCAAGACCGGCGACAAGCTCGGGCGCGTGCGCGACCTGATCGTCCGGATCGGCGACAGCCCGCACCCGCCGGTCGTCGGGCTCGTCGTCAAGATCGGCGGGCGCGATCTCTTCGTCCCGGCCCGGAAGATCTCGGCCATCGAGCCGGGCCGGGTGACCTTCGACGGGGCCAAGGTCGACCTGCGGCGCTTCGAGCGCCGGCCCGGCGAGCTGCTCCTCGCCCAGGACCTCATGGCGCGCCACCTCATCAACCTCGTCGGGGGCCGCCTCATCCGCGCCAACGAGATCGAGCTCGCCCGCACCCTCAACGGTTGGGAGGTGGTCGGGGTGGACCCGACGGCGCGCGGCACCCTGCGCCGCCTCCTGCCCGGGCACCTGGGCCAGCGGTCCGGCGCGGGGGCCATCGTGGACTGGGGCAGCATCGAGCCGTTCGTGTCCCATGTGCCGACCGCCCGTTTGCGCATTCCCTACCGCAAGCTGGCGCGCCTGCATCCGGCCCGGATCGCCGACCTCGTGGAGGCGGCCTCCCACGAGGAGGGCGAGGAGATCATCGAGGCCCTGGAGCAGGACCCCGCCCTGGAGGCGGACGTCTTCGAGGAGCTGGACCCCGAGCACCAGGTCGAGTTCGTCGAGGCCCGCACCGACCCCGAGGCCGCTCAGCTGCTCGGGTCGATGGCGGCCGACGATGCGGCGGACCTGATCTCCGAGCTCGACCAGGAGCGGCGCGCACCCATCCTCGAGCTGCTCCCCGAGCCGCAGCGCAAGAAGGTACGGACGCTCCTGCGGTACCACCCCGAGACGGCGGGCGGGCTCATGAGCCCCGACTTCCTCGAGCTGTCGGGGACGACGACCGTCGAGGCAGCTCTGGCGGCCATCCGCGTGAGCTCGGTGCCGCCCGAGGCGCTGGCGGTCGTGTTCGTCTCGGACCCCGCCGGGAGCGTGGTGGGCACGGTGTCGGCGGTCCGGCTCATCCAGTGCCCCCGCGACGCACGCCTGTCGGACGTGGCCTCCGGCGAGTTCGGGCACGTCCACCCCGACTGGGACCTCGGGGCGGTCGTGCGCAAGATGTCCGACTACAACCTGACGGTGGCACCCGTGCTCGACCCCGAGCACGGGACGATCCTCGGCGTCATCACGGTGGACGACGTGCTCGAGCTGCTGCTCCCGTCGGGCTTCCGCCGCGACTACGGCATGACGGCGGCAGAGGAGTGACCGTGGTCCGCCGACGAAGACCCTCCCCCACAGCGCGTCGGTAGCGTTCCGGGTCGCCGCTCCGGCACCCGACCGGCACGACCCCGCGGCCCCGCGCCGCCGAAAGGGGCGGACACGCGGTGTCCCCTCGTACGCGCCATGCCCCGCCACCACGCGCCGACCGCTCCGGTCCATCCGCTGTGGCCCCGAACCCGAGACCCGAGCAGCGAAGGAGGTGAGACATGTCAGAGACAGGGGAGACCGACCGCCCTACGGCCGTCCTCGACAGTGCGCACACCGGGGACATCCAAGGGGCCTTTGGCACCATCCGCCAGCACGACACCTCCGCGCGGCGTTCATGGGGTGGACGCTTCCTGACTCTCTTGGCCATCATGGGGCCGGGGCTGATCGTGATGGTCGGCGACAACGACGCGGGCGGTGTCTCCACCTATGCCCAGGCGGGTCAGAACTTCGGGCTCACCCTCCTCTGGACGCTCCCCCTCCTCATCCCGGTGCTCATTGTGAACCAGGAGATGGTCGTGCGCCTCGGCGCCGTCACCGGTGTCGGCCACGCCCGCCTCATCAACGAGCGGTTCGGCAAGTTCTGGGGGATGTTCTCCGTCGGGGACCTCTTCATCCTCAACTTCCTCACCATCGCCACCGAGTTCATCGGCATCAGTCTGGCGCTCGGCTACTTCGGCGTGAGCGAGTACTTCTCGGTGCCTATTGCGGCGGTCAGCCTCATCGCCATGACCGCAACCGGGAGCTTCCGGCGCTGGGAGCGCTTCATGTTCATCTTCATCGTGGTCAACTTCCTGGTGATCCCGTTGGCCTTCATGAGCCACCCGCCGGCCGCCCCCTTCTTCAAGGGTTTCGTGACGCCGGGCGTGCAGGGTGGCTTCAATTCCACCTCTGTGCTCCTGATCATCGCCATCGTGGGCACGACCGTCGCGCCCTGGCAGCTCTTCTTTCAGCAGTCCAACATCGTGGACAAGAGGATCACGCCACGTTGGATCAACTACGAGCGAGCCGACACCTTCGTTGGCTCGCTGGTCGTGGTTTTCGCCGCCGCCCTGCTCATGGCGATCGTGGCGGCCGCCTTCTCGGGCACCGCAAGTGCGGGGCACTTCACCAATGCCGAAGGCGTGGCCCAGGGTTTGCAGCACTACGTGGGGCGCGCCGCCGGGGCGATCTTCGCCATCATCCTCCTGAACGCGTCCATCATCGGAGCAGCGGCGGTGACCCTCTCCACGTCCTACGCGTTCGGCGACGTCTTCGGGGCACGGCACTCGCTGCACCGATCGTGGCGCGAGGCCAAGTTCTTCTACGGCGCCTTCAGCGCCATGGTGGTCTGCGCGGCGGGCATCGTGATCATCCCCGGAGCGCCTCTGGGGGTCATCACGACGGGCGTCCAGGCCCTGGCCGGCGTGCTCCTTCCGAGCGCCACGGTCTTCCTGCTTCTGCTGTGCAACGACAAGGACGTGCTCGGCCCCTGGGTCAACCGGCCGTGGCTCAACGCAGTGTCCGGCATCATCGTCTCCGTCCTCCTGGCGATGTCGTTCGTGCTCATGATCACGACGCTCTTCACCACGATCAACGTCAACGACCTCGCCCTTGTGCTCGGCGGGATCCTCCTCGTCTTCTACGCGATCGCCGGTGTCCTGATGCTGCGTCACCGGGGAGCCCGCCCGCCCACGGCAGTGATGTCGCGGGAGCAACGAGCCAACTGGCGCATGCCGCCGTTGAATCTGCTCAACCGCCCCAAGTGGTCACGGGGCCGCGTCCTCGGCATGTGGGCCCTGCGTGGCTACCTGGTCGTGGCCGTTGTCCTCCTGCTGGTGAAGGCGATCGAGCTCGGATTGGGCAAGAAGGGCTGACACGAACGTGGGGGCGAACAGTGCGGGACTGCTGCTCTACCGGAGGGCTCCCGACGGTGGTCTCGAGGTCCTGATCGCCCATCCCGGCGGACCCTTCTGGGCGCGGAAGGACGACGGTGCATGGTCGGTACCCAAGGGGGAGTACGGCGACGGCGACGACCCCCTGGCCGCGGCGTACCGGGAGTTCCGGGAGGAGACGGGGCTCGATCCCCCCCGGGCCGAGCCCCTGGCCCTCGGCGAGCTCCGGCAACCCGGTGGCAAGCGGGTGACCGTGTGGGCGCTCGAGGGTGACCTCGACGTGACGCACGCCGTCAGCAACACCTTCGAGCTCGAATGGCCCAGGGGGTCCAGGAGGGTGAGGGAGTTCCCGGAGGTCGACCGGGTCGAATGGGCGGGTGTCGACCTCGCGAGGACCAAGCTCCTCAAGGGTCAGATTCCCTTCTTGGACCGCCTGCTGGCGGCCCTCTCCGCCGAGCGCGGCCCGGCTGCTCCCTGAGCGCGCACCGGAGACCATCGGCCCGCGTCAGCCTCGTATCGGACGCGACCACACCATCGTCCGGCACCACCGCTTCCACAATTCGCTCGTTCGGCTCTATAAAGAGGGGGTGGGCATCGCCGAAGTACTGATGTGACGTACTGGGACGGAGCGCAACCCGGGGGTCCGGCGAAAGAGGCCGATGGGGGGGCACGTGCCTCACATCGCCGGCGTCAGGTCTTCGTGCGCGCCTCCATCTTCGTCGCGCTGGGTGCGGTCGCCCAGGCCAGTGCCGCGCTGCCTCCGGGGCCCAACAACCTCGCCCTCTACTGGGCCAGCCTGGTGGTCTTCGTGGTGGCCGCGGCGTCCCTCCTGTTGCCGTGGCGGTGGTTTCCCCGCTGGGCCATCCTCGTCCCGAACCTGCTCTACCTCGCCTCGGTCTGTCTGCTGCTGATCTCCGGGGGCACGGACCCCAGTGTGCAGAGCACTGCCGGCGGCCTGTCGGTGCTGGTCCTGCTGCCCGTGCTCGCGGTCTCCCTCTACTACCCGAGCTCGTATGCCGTGATCGTCATCTCGGCCTCCGTGGTGAGCCTCACCGTGGCGGGCATAGTCGTGCACAGCAGCGAGGCCACCAACCTCCGGCGCCTGATCCTGTGGACCGCCGTGTCGGTCGTCGTCTCGGTCACCATCCACCGCCTTCGTGACAGCCTCGAGGGCGAGGTCCGGGACACGGCCGAGCTCGCGCGCCTCGGTCGCCTCATGAACGGGGCTACGCAGTCGCTCACGTCCCTGCGCGATCCCAAGGAGGTCATCACCGAAGGCACACAGGTCATGTCCGAGTTGGCGGGCCCGGGGTTCAAGCGCGTCTCCTATCTGCGGGTGCGAGACGGCGTCCTGGTGCAGGAGGCGATTGCCGGCGATCGGGGATCCGCACCATCCACCTGCCTGCTGAAGGACAACCCCTACGTGACCCAGGTCCTCGAGACGAAGCAGCCCTTGGTGGCCACGCTCGACCCCGCCGCCATCGGTCCGACGCTCCGTTCCATCGTGGACGAGGTCGGCATCACGCACGTCATGTTGGTTCCGATCGCGCCGAACGGGCAGCTGCACGGCATCATCGCCATCGACAGCCTGGGATCACCCTTCCCAGAGGAGGTGGTCTCCCGTTGCCGTGCCCTCGGCAACGTCGTGGAGCTCGCGCTGGCCAACGCCCTGGCCCACCACGAGCTAGAGATCCAGGCCAACTCCGATCCGCTGACCGGTGCGGCGAATCGCAGGGGCCTGGCGCTCTTTCTCGAGGGCGACAGGCGGATGGAAGCGATGGGCATCCTGGTCATCGACATCGACGGCCTCAAGGACATCAACGACGCGCACGGACACGATGTGGGCGACAAGATCCTCGTGGGGGTCGCACGCGCCCTCTCAGGCGTCCTGCGCGGTGGCGACCTGCTGGCGCGTACGGGCGGCGACGAGTTCGTGGCCGCGGTGGCCGGTGCGACCGACGGCGATGCACGCCGCGTCATCGAGCGGATCGAGGCCGCGGTTTCGCGCGTCAGCGTCCGGGGTGTGCGCGCCAGCGTCAGCATCGGGTACGCGTGTTGCGCGAAGAACGGCGACATCGACCGGACCAGGCAGCTAGCCGACGAGGCGATGTACGAGGCCAAGCGGGTGTCCCGGCGGCACCAGGTCAGACCTCCGCAACCGCCCGGCGACCGTGACCTGGTGATCCGGGGCGGCTGAACCCCGGCTCGTCAGCGCGTCCGGCGGCGTCCTCCTCGGCTCACGACCCCGAAACCGTCGTCGTGCCCGGCAGGTCCGTGCCGCACCAGGGTTGGTTGGACGAGGGCACGAAACCGGTCTTCTCGGCGATCATGTACCACCCGCACGACTTCGACAGATCGTGCCCGAAGTCGGTCGAGTAGTTGATGGTCTCGGGCAGAAGCCCGTTGCCGTTGTAGCTCTTGAGGTCGCGGAGTGCGTGGATCACACCGGCGCTGGTCGGGTTGCTGCCGGCCAGCTGCAGGCCCTTGATCATGAGGTCCGCGCCCAGCCAGGACTCGTACTGCGCGAAGGAGGGGAATTGCGAGGACGTGAAGTGCGCGTACTTCATGAGGGCCGACTTCATCTGCTGCGTGCCCGCATTCGGAATTTGGAACGGGCGGAAGGTGGTGTCGAAGTAACCACCCTGCACCGAGTTCCAGGCCGGAGAGTCGATGATGCTCGACTCGTATCCCGTGGGGAAGACCACCACCTTGGTCTTGACACCGGCCGCGCGGAGCGCGGTGTCGAGGGCGACGTTCGAGTTGTCGTCCAGTCCGGCGTAAATGGCGTTGCAGCCCTTCTGCTTCGCCTGGAGCGCCTGCGTCGTGAACTCAACGCCGCCGAACGGGATCGAGGTGTCGAGGACCCCCACCTTGCCTCCGGCGTGCTCGAAGGAATCCACTGTGCCGACCGCGGACCGCACCGACGAGGGCGAGATGCTGTACCCGTAGGAGCACACGACGGTGCCGCCATGGTTCTTCATGAACGTGCCGATCGACGTGTTGACCGGGTACGTGGGGTTCAGGCTCCCCACGTCGGCCGCGAACATGTTCGTGTAGGGCTGCTCGCCCCATTCGGGCCCGTCGAAGAACCCACCGGTTACCGGAATGCCCTGCTGGTTGGGGTACTTGGCCGCCAGGAAGAACAGCGGGCTCGTTGACACGAGCCCGACGGCCCCCTTGGAGAGGGCGTCCTGCACCGCGGTCGTCACAGCCGACGGGCTGGTCTGGTCGTCGAGGACGATCCCCTTGATCTGGTGCCCGTCCACACCGCCCTCTGCGTTCTGCATCGCGATGCGGGCATCGAACCCGACCGGCGCGTCGCTGAACTCAGAGGCCCCCGGCCCCGTCAGCGACGTGATCATCGCTATGGTGATGGGTGAGCCCGACGTCCCCGCACCGGCGCTCCCAGCGGCCACGCTGATGCCGATCGCGGGTGCGATCACGAGTGCGGCGACGCCCAATCTGCCCAGATGCCTGCCCAAAGGGTGACCCATGGTCCGTCCTCTCCTCCCCCAACCCGGCTGGCCCGTGCCAGCGATCGCACCACGCTTGCACGTCGGAGGGCCGCAATGTCGTCACATGACCCATCGGTGCGGGTCGAACGCACAGCCGATCGGTCTGATCAGGGCATTTCCGGGCCGTCAGCGGGTAGGGCTGACCACGCGGAATGCCTGGATTCCGCGATCAGCGCTTGGCTTTGGACTTGTTCAGGGTCACCGCGGCGCGTACCAGCGCCTTGAACGCGTTTTCGTCGACCTTCTCGCCCTCGTGGAAGTCGATGGCCCGCCGGGTGTTCCCCTCGAGGCTCGAGTTGAAGAGGCCCGAGGGGTCCGCCAGAGCTGCCCCCTTGGCGAAGGTCACCTTCACGACGCTCTTGTACGTCTCACCGGTGCAGAGCATTCCGTCGTCGTACCAGACGGGGACGCCTCTCCACTTCCACTCCTCGACGACATCGGGATCGACGTCCTTGATCAGGGTGCGCAGTCGGCTGAGCATCGCTCCCCGCCAGTCGCCCAGCTCCTTGATCCTCGCGTCGATCAGTCGGGAAGGGGACTCTTCGTCCCCGGACCCGCTCTTCTTCATGCCCGTTCCCTTCCTTCGTCCCGAGACATTGCTCCGTGAGCATGACCGCTGAACCGGCCCTTCAGAATCGGGCTGCCCGGATTTGAACCGGGGACCTCTGCGTCCCGAACCGGACCCAGGGTAATGCTAGGTGGGCCAGCTCACTGCGCCGAGCTCCCTAAGTATCCAGTTCTGGATCGTGATTCAACCCGTTCGTTCTGGATGTCGGCGACCGTCAAATGCCGCCCACCGCGATTCGTTCGCGCCAAAATCGCACCAACATCCCGTGGCCCGATCTACGACAGGCTGGCCGAAACCAACAGGATCGCCGAAACCGTGAGGAGCACCGGGCAGATCTTGAACCAGACGACTGGAGTTCGGGCGCCGGTCACAGTGGTGAGCGCTGCCAGTGCCAGCAGGAGTCCGGCAGAGGCTCGGTAGACCCAGTGGCTGGCACTCGAACCAGCGCCGGCTGACACCGTCACACTCACGATCAGGGCCGCAATCCCCCACATCGTGAAGGCTTCAGCCAGCCACTCCTGGAGGATGATGCGTCGATTGTCTATTGGGATCGGTTCGAAGCCCCGGAGAACCTGACGAGTCGGGATGACGTGGGCGACGCCCCAGAGGGTTACCAGAGTCGCAGCCGTGACCGCGAAGACCGTCGCCATCGTGGTCATCTTCGGACCAGGAGCGCGAGCAGCGTAGGGCCGATCGTCAGTACTTCCCGCGCCCAGTCACCGGTGCTCAGCTGTCGATCGCCGCCCGGAGTTCGGCGAGGCGGTCACGGTTGAGCGAGTACCAGACCCACTTCCCCCGCCTGTCGCCGCGGACGAGGCCGGCCTCGCTCAGGACCTTCAGGTGGTGGGACACAGTGGGCTGGCTCTTGGCCAGTGGCTCGACGAAGTCGCAGACGCAGACCTCACCCACGGGAGAGGCCGCGAGGATGCTGAGCACCCGCAACCGGACCGGGTCTGCAAGGGCGCTGAACCCACTGGCCAGCTCGTTGGCGTCGGCGGGGTCGAGCGGTGCAGCCAGCACTGACGTACAGCACTCCGTCGAGCGGACCTTTGATGCGACGGCCGTCTTGCTCACAGGGTCACCCCTTCCCATTGACAGCTGTCAATGTATCAGCCATACTCGATACATCGACTCAGCTCGATCTTACAGGAGGTCACCATGTCGAGGGTCCAGCTCGCGTTGAACGTCAGCGACATCGAGGAGGCCGTCGAGTTCTACTCCAAGCTCTTCGGGACCGAGCCGGCCAAGCGCCAGCCGGGCTACGCCAACTTCGCCATCGCCGATCCGCCCCTCAAGCTCGTGTTGATGGAGGATCACACCGCACGAGGTCATGGAACAGTGGGCGCACTCAACCACCTCGGCGTCGAGGTCGAGACCAGTGACGAGGTGACCGCAGCGACGGGACGCCTGAGCGATACAGGCCTCGAGACCGAGGTCGAAGCGCAGACGACCTGTTGCTACGCCATCCAGGACAAGGTCTGGGTGAGCGACCCCGACGGTGCGCCCTGGGAGGTCTACACCGTCCTCGCCGACGCCCCGGCCGAGTCAGGCATCGCTGGCGACGGATCCTGCTGCGTCCCCGAGGCCGTCGGGACCACTCCGGTGGCAATAGGTGCGACCCAGGCCGGATCGCCCCCCTCCTGCTGCTGAGAGGCCGAGGGATCGGGGGACAGGTCCGTGAGGGACACCGTCTTGTGGCGGCGACTGCTCGCCGAGTTCTTGGGCAGCGCCTTCCTGGCCGCCATCGTGATCGGTTCAGGCATTGCGGCGCAGAACCTGTCCCCTGGGAACGTCGGGCTCCAGCTCTTCGAGAACGCTGCAGCCACGGGGACGGGCCTGTTCGCCATCATCTTGATGTTCGGTCCGATCTCGGGCGGGCACTTCAATCCGGTCGTTTCGTTCGTCGACGCCGGTTTCGGGGGCCTCAAGTGGAAGGACGCCGCCGCCTACCTGCCCTTCCAAACCATCGGGTGCATCTGCGGGGCCATCCTGGCCAATGTGATGTTCTCCGAGGCCGCCATCTCCATCTCGACCAAGCACCGGGCCTCGGGGCCCCACTGGCTCTCCGAGGTGGTCGCCACCGTCGGGCTGATTCTCGTGATCTTCGCTCTCGCCCGCTCCGGGCGGTCCCACCTCGCCCCAGCGGCGGTCGGGGCCTACATCGGCGCCGCCTACTTCTTCACCAGCTCGACCAGCTTCGCCAACCCGGCCATCACCGTCGGCCGCATGTTCTCCAACACCTTCGCCGGCATCGCCCCCTCGTCGGTCCCGAGCTTCATCTCGGCCCAGATCGTCGGCGGTGCACTTGCGTTCGGGCTGATCAAGGGCCTGTACCCGGGCATCACCAAGGCCGAGGCGGCCGACGTCATCGAGCCCCACTTGCGTGGCGAGAACGACCTCGAGACCCGCTGACCCGCTTCCACCCACGAAAGGACGTCCCATGCACCTCGTAGCGATCGGAGGCAGCGACGCCGGCATCAGCGCGGCGCTGCGGGCACGCGAGCTCGATCCGACCACCGAGGTCACCGTCGTCGTGGGCGACGCCTACCCCAACTTCTCCATCTGCGGGATCCCCTATTACGTCTCGGGGGAGGTCACCCACTGGCGCAACCTGGCGCACCGCACCCTCGACGACCTGAAGGCGACGGGGATGCAGGTGTGCCTCAACACCCTCGCCACCAAGATCGACGTCGCCGGTCGCCGGCTCCACCTGGTCGACGAGTCAGGGGTCGAGGACCAGATCGCCTACGACCAGCTGGTGGTCGGGACCGGGGCCGTCTCGGTTCGGCCGCCCATCGAGGGCCTGGCGGGCCCCGAGGCCCTCGGGCCTGCCGACGGGGTGCACCTGCTGCACTCCATGGGCGACACCTTCGAGCTGGTGCGGACGATCGAGGAGTCCGAGCCGACCAGTGCGGCGATCGTCGGCGCCGGCTACATCGGGCTCGAGATGGCCGAGGGCCTCCTGGCCCGTGGCCTCTCGGTAACCCAGTTCGAGCAGCTGCCCGAGGTGCTCCCGACGGTGGACCCGAGCCTGGGTGCGCTGGTGAAAGCGGAACTGACCGCGCACGGCGTCGACGTGCGGACCAACACGACGGTCAAGCGGATCGCCCGGGCACCGAGGGGATCGGCCGGCCGCTTCCGGATCGATGTGGTCGAGTCCTCTGGCACCGAGCTCGCCGTCTTCGCCGACATGGTGCTCGTCGTGGTCGGTGTCCGTCCCGACACTGAGTTGGCCGTGGCCGCGGGTGCCCAGCTCGGCACCGGTGGCGCCATCGCCGTGGACCGGGGCATGCGGACCGACCTGGATCGGGTCTTCGCCGCCGGCGACTGCGTGGTGACCCACCATCGATTATTGGGCCTCACCTACCTGCCGCTCGGGACCACCGCGCACAAGCAGGGCCGGGTGGCAGGCGAGAACGCCATCGGGGGGAGCAGGGAGTTCGCGGGCAGCCTCGGCACCCAGGTCGTCAAGGTCTTCGACATGGCGGTGTCCCGTACTGGGCTGCGCGATCACGAAGCGGTCGCAGCTGGTTTCGACCCGGTGACGGTCGAGTTCGAGGCCGACGACCACAAGGCCTACTACCCGGGCAGCCACCGCATCCGGATGCGTTTCACGGGTGACCGCACGACCGGCCGGCTCCTCGGCGTCCAGCTCTTCGGCCATCGCCACGCCGAGGTGGCCAAGCGCATCGACATCGCCGCCACCGCCATCTTCAACGAGATGAGCGTGGAGGCCATGAGCGACCTCGACCTCTCCTACACCCCGCCGCTCGGGAGCCCGTGGGACGCGGTGCAGATGGGGGCCCAGGCCTGGGTCAGGGCGCAGGTATCGAGGGGCGAACGAGCGAGACCTTGAACGGTCAGCCGCGATGAGAACGGGGTGGGGTGATTTAGCCGAAAGGGGAGAACATGGTTGACCACGAGCCGATGACCGCACAGCAGAGGGTGCAGCTCAACCACGTTGCCAAGCACCTGCACTCCAAGTTCCACGGTATCTTCGGCCTCGAGACCATCGAGGCGTTCGTATTCGAAAGCTATGACGACATAGCGAAGAGAGCCACCGTCACCAAGTGGCTGACTGTCACCGCCGAGAAGTACGCGTTGCAACGTCTTGAGGCCCTGGCCCACATTCGGGACCAAACGCTCCAGAGTGTTCCGGCCGTGCTGTTCCTCTGCGTGCACAATGCCGGCCGCTCCCAGATGGCCCTCGGCTGGTTCAAACATCTGGCTGCCGGGCGTGCGATCGCATGGTCGGGTGGTTCGGAGCCGGGATCCGAACTGAACGAGGACGTCGTGAAGGCCATTGCCGAGGTCGGGATCGACATCTCCCGGGAGTTCCCCAAGCCCTGGACCGACGAGTTCCTGGGCGCGGCCGATGTTGTGGTCACGATGGGATGCGGTGATGCCTGTCCCCTGGTTCCCGGGAAGCGGTACGAGGACTGGGAGCTCGAAGACCCGACAGGTAAGCCACTCGATCAGATCCGCCCCATTCGGGACGCGGTCAGGGATCGGGTCGATGCGCTCCTGGGCGAACTGCTCCCGATGCCCCCGGCGTGAGATCCGCAGTGCTCGAGCGCAGGCCGCTGCGACCGGTGGGTGGGTGTTGACAGCGAAAGGGGAGGTGCATGAATGAGCAAGCGGTGATGACACCGGGCCAGAGGAGCGCGCTGCACAGCGTTGCTCGGGACCTTCACCATAAGTACGAGGGGAAGTTCGGAGTCGAGACCATCGAGGCACTGGTCTTGGACAGTTTCGACGAACTCTCCAGGACGGCATCGGTGACCCGATGGCTGGTGCTCAGCGCCCAGCGATTCGCCGAGCAAAGGCTCAAGGCGCTCGTCCACGCAGAGGACCGCTCCGCCAAGGTCCCCGGGGTGCTGTTCCTATGCGTCCACAACGCGGGTCGCTCCCAAATGGCGCTGGGCTGGTTCTCTCATCTCGCTGGAAGTCGGGCAATCGCGTGGTCTGGAGGCTCGGAGCCCGGTGCTGAGATCAATCACGCCGTGGTCGCGGCCATGGCCGAGGTCGGGATTGACATCTCTCGGGAGTTCCCCAAACCTTGGACCGACGAGTTCCTCGGCGCCGCCGATGTGGTTGTGACGATGGGCTGCGGTGACGCGTGTCCGCTGGTGCACGGAAAGCACTACGAGGATTGGGAACTCGAAGACCCAAGCGACAAGTCGGTCGACGAGATCCGACCCATCCGCGATGAGATCAGGCTGAGAGTCGAGATCCTCATCAGCGGACTCCTTTCGGCGTCTTAGCCGTGGTTTCCCCGACGCGGCGACCAGTCGACTCGCCCGCAGTCTGGCGGGCACGCGACGTGGCGGACGCGAGTCAATGGACGTGGCAGCTGTCCGAAACAGAGCGGGCGGCGATCGTGGCTGCCACACGGCGGGCCACGGCGGCCGGCGGGACGACGACCACCCTCGAGCGCGGCCAGTTCGATCTCCCCGAACTCCAGCTCGGGGTGGACGCCTGGCTGGCGCACCTGGCAGAGGGACGGGGGTTCGTGCTCCTCCGGGGCTTCCCGATCGACCAGCTGTCGGCCGAAGAGGCCGAGCTGGCCTACGTCGGGCTGGGTCTCCAGCTCGGTCGTCCCGTCGGGCAGGACGCCGACGCGGCCCTGCTCGGCCACGTGCGAGACGAGGGGGTTGTCCGAACCGATCCGAGCGTCCGGTTGTACCGGACGAGGCAACGACAGGACTTCCACACCGACGGTTCGGACATCGTCGGCCTCCTCTGCCTGACAGGAGCGCGGTCGGGAGGTGAGAGCCGGATCGCCAGTTCGTTGGGTGTCCACAACGAGATCCTCCGCCGCCGCCCGGATCTGCTGGAGGTCCTCTATGAGCCGATGCACTGGGATCGCAACAACGAGCAGTCCGAGGGGGAAGCTCCGTTCTTCAGCCTCCCCGTGTTCAACGATGTTGCCGGCGCGCCCCGGGTTTTCTACATCGGGTGGTACATCCGGGACGCCCAGCGCCACCCCCAGGTGCCACGACTGAGCGACGCCCAGGTGGAAGCCCTGGAGCTCATCGAGACCATCGCCAACGATCCCGAGATGTACCTGGAGATGACCTTCGAACCGGGGGATATCCAGTTCCTGTCCAACGCCAAGATCCTCCATTCCCGAGAGGCGTACGAGGACGAACCCGAGCCCGACCGCCGCCGTCACTTGCTGCGCCTGTGGCTCAGCGCCCACGACTTCTCCGGCGTCGACGACGTGCTGCGGGGAGGGATCCCCAAGCGCGATCAGGCAAAATCGCGCCAAGCACTGTCAGGGAGCTCGGACGGCTCGGGGGCTCAACACGTTGAACAGTGACTTTCGAGTCGGGCTGCCGGATTTGAACCGGGGACCCCTGCGTCCCGAACAGAGTCCATGGCAAATTCTGAAAGCACGGTGTGACGCATGGTTTGACCGAAAGCGCTGGTTAGAAGCAAGAAATAGATGGTTGTCAGTGACAGCTCGTGACCGTCCACAACCACTGACTTCAATTCGCTCGCGCCAAAATCGCGCCAAACAAGTCCGAGCGGTGGCCCTCGGAGCGGGCAGCGGCCGGCGCCCAGCCCAACGACTAAATGACGGTCGGATTGGTGGGTTCGTCCCAGTTCCAGCCAAGAGCGTTGTCAGCGAGTCCAGTTAGCCCCCGAGCCCTTGCCACCATGGTGTGAAGTGTTCCACCGTCCGGCAGCGCTACGGGACACCCGAAGCCAACGTTGTTCGACTGTCGGGTTGATCGAAATTAGCAAAGTAGCTAATATCGATTCATGGACGACGACGCCGGAGTATTCCGAGCTCTCGGCGACCCAACCAGGCGTCAGATCCTCCAGGATCTCCAGAGCGGCGAGCTCACGGCTGGTGAAATCGGATCTCGGTTCACGATCAGTGCCCCGTCGATCTCCCGACATCTTGGCGTGCTCAAGAACGCCGGCTTGATTCTCGAACGCCGAGACGCCAATCGGATCTACTACTCCCTGGTCGAGGAACGTCTTGCCGTGTGCGTCGGCCAGTTCCTCTCAACGGTCTGTCCAGAACAGATCGTCTTACGCCAACGGCGGAAGCGTAAGGCGGCAACCACTTCGAGCTCCAAGGGGGACTGATGCTCACCGACGCTGTTGCCTGCACAATCGAGCGACGCCTGCTCGTGAACTACCGGATCGACCCCGAACTGGTCGTGCGACAGCTCCCTGAGCCATTTCGACCCCAGCTGGTCTCAGGTTGGGCAGTCGGAGGTGTGTGCTTCATCCGCCTGGGAGAACTTCGGCCGAACCATGTCCCATCGGCAGTCGGCATTACGACCGAGAATGTCGCTCACCGCTTCGCAGTCGAATGGGATGACGACGCAGGTACCCAAGTGGGCGTCTTCATTCCGAGGCGGGATACCAATTCTCGGGTCACAGCTCTGGCTGGGGGCCGCATCTTTCCCGGTTCACATCGACTGGCACGATTTGAGGTCGACGAACGGGAATCGGAACTTCACTTAGGAGTGCAGAGTCACGATGGCTCGCTCGATCTCTCGGTGAGCGCACATGAGAGCGCCGAGATCGAAGGGGAGCTGTTCGGTTCCCTTGGCCAGGCCATCGAGTTCTTCCGCCGAGGCTCGCTGGGCTATTCGCCCAGTGGATCGTCTGACTGTCTCACTGGAGTTCGGCTGCAGAGCCAGAGCTGGGAGGCTCGACCGGTGAAGATCGACGGCATGAGATCGAGTGTGTTCGATGATCCAACGGCGTTCCCCAAAGGTTCATGTGCACTCGATTTTGGGCTGGTCATGAGGGATCTCAGAGCTCGCTGGATCTCAGAAGGTGCACTCCGTGCTCCCTCGAACGCAGCGACTGCGTAACTGCCATTAGAACCCATGCCCGCTTCTTGTGCGCCCAAGCCCGGCAGCGAACGGGGCTACCCCGACAGGAAGGCAAACGGCACGCCGAAGCGCAGCGTGAGGCCGCCCGGCTGACGACGCGTTGTGGTGCTGCGAAGCGGGTCAGGCCGCCGGGGGGAGGTTCAGGTAAACGTCCTCGGTCCCGCGGATGGTGGGGTCAGGCGTGGGCTCGACGGTGAGTGTGCCGGTCACCTTCACGGGACGCACGACAGGGGTGGCGCCCATGCTTTCCGTCCCGTAGCCGACCATCTTGTAGGTATTGGTGACCGCGCTGCTACGAGTCAGGGTGAACGTCCAGTTGATCCCGGCGAGTGCGCTCGATACGCTCGCCGTGCCCGATCTGCCCGTGGTCGTGAACTTGATCGTGCCGGTCTCCTGACAGGTGACCACGATCGGGTTGGTGGCGGGGCCGATGGCGCAACTGGTCGAGTGGAACTGCAGCCCGGTCGGCGTGGCCGGCGAGCCAATGGCGCTGAATTGGATGACGTACTGGGGCAACGGTGGTGGGACCGGGGTCGCACTGGCTGCGGCCGGCAGGCCAACGGCCAGTGCCGAAGCGGCGGTGAGAGGCAGGGCGGTCAAGAGCAAGCGGCGGGTGGCAGCCATGGGTCTCCTCCCCGGGTAGGGATCCGTGTCTATCGTGGACCCTCAAGGCCTACTGTGAACGTTCCGTCGATCGCACGCAAGCCAACTCGCGGTGAACTGTGGGCGACGGTTCTGCTTACAGTCGCAGGCTGAAGAGCCCTACTACGTCGACTACGAAGTCCAAGACCAGCACATCGGACTGGCACCAGGCGCGGAGCACAGGGCATGGCCTTGCCCGGGGCCTGCCGTTGGTTACCCCTGCCCCCGATGTGGATTCGTACGAGGGCAGGGGAGTGCCTCCACTCCCAGGGTGACGGAATGTCCCTGGAGACTTCGGGGGTTGTCCTCCGGCCCCATTAGCGGGTTCCGGGTGCCATCATCCCGGCGGTAGGGGGGCACCTTGCTGCCCGTCGCCCAGGTGGGCATATTTCAAGCGGTCTTGCGCCGCCTGGCTCCCGGCACGGGCGCCCGAGAGGACCTTCGGCCCTCCCGCCCTGGCCTGATTTGTGACCAGACTTGAGGTGAGGGCGAATAGTCAGGCTGCCGCCCCGTTAGCCGAGTCGCAAGGAGGCGTTCGCGTGCAAGCTGCTGTCGGAGACAAGATCGTCGTCAGGGGCCACCACACCGGACAGCCCGTCCGCGAGGCCGCCATCCTCGCTGTCGAGGGTGAGAACGGAGCCCCTCCCTACCGGGTGCGGTGGAGCGATGACGGACACGAAGGGCTCTTCTTCCCAGGATCCGATGCCATCGTCGAGCACCCAGCCGAGGGGTAACCGAAATGACCTTCGCAGGGGCAACCTAATCTCGGGCCTGAGCACACCCTAGGACCACCCCGCTCGATGATGAAGGCGCGGGCAGGCTTCACCGGAAGACATGGCCCCTGGTCGGCGAACTGGGGCAAACGCCGCATGTTGCAAGTGATGCATGTTCTGCAGCGCAGTGCGCTCAGGCGTGCGTCCTGCATGTTTGCAGTGCTCAAGAGCACTGTGGTGGACGGCTGGTGGTAGTCGCTTTCGT
>Ga0181538_10001009_pt1 | contig 32627 bp, 21 predicted proteins | sample PEATcosm2014_Bin_40_FD_119773 | JGI IMG/M metagenome (GOLD analysis project Ga0181538, IMG submission 119773) | Peatland microbial communities from MTU Mesocosm Facility, Houghton, MI, USA - PEATcosm2014_Bin23_30_metaG | ecosystem: Environmental > Terrestrial > Soil > Wetlands > Peat | place... | reverse complement strand
TTACTATCAAATGTTTGGGCCGGTAAAAAGCTCGCGGGTGTACACTCCTTCCGAGTGCTACCCCAAACACCCTTTTTTCTTTATATATATTTTATTTCTGGATCTACTATAAGGGCACCCCGCCAGGAAGCGGTGCCTTTCGTACGGAACGATTAACTTTGCAAATGCCTCTGCAGTCGACCTTGCCCATCGCTAACGCCATAGCGTTTGCCTTCCTGCGCGCCGGGCGTGTCGCGTGCCCTCAGGGAGCGATATACTGGCCAGTCATGAGAACGCTCGCCCTGCTGACCCTGTCCGCCGCCACCCTGTGCGCCCAGCCCGAAATCCCCTACGAATTCTCCAACCCGCTTAAGCTGCCCGCCGACATGAATCTCGGCGAAGCCGCGGGAATCGCGCTCAATTCCAAGGGCCACATCTTCGTCTACAATCGCGGCGCCCACACCAGTCTTTTCGAGTTCGACCCCGCCGGCAAGTTCCTGCGCGAGATCGGCAAGGATTTGTACGGCTTCTCATTCGCGCACGTGGTGAAGATCGATAAGGACGACAACATCTGGTGCGTCGATGAAGGTTCGAACATGGTGATGGAGTTCAACCCCGAAGGCCACATCATCATGACCATCGGCAGGAAGGCCGAGCCTTCGGAAGCGCCGGCCGCCGGCCGCGAAATTCCTCCCGCGCGCGACAACGCCTTCAATCGCCCCACCGACATCGCGTGGGACGCCGCGGGCAATGGCTACATCTCCGATGGCTACAACAATTCGCGTGTCGCCAAGGTGGACGTCGACGGGAATTGGGTGAAATCGTGGGGCAAGCGCGGGACGGAGCCGGGCAATTTCCATACGCCGCACACCATCGCCACGGACGAAAAAGGCAACGTCTACGTGGGCGATCGCGAAAACAGCCGCATTCAGGTTTTTTCAAGCGATGGCGAATATCTCAGGCAATTCATGGGTGTCGGCGCGCCGTGGGCCATCTGCATCACGCCCGGTCCCAACCAAGTGCTTTACACTTCCGATTCGCGCCCCGGCCGCATTTACAAACTCGATCTGAACGGCAATATTCTGGGCGTTTTCGGGAAGGCCGGCAAGAAGCCGGGCCAGTTCGGATGGATTCACGAGATGGCGTGCCCCAATGAGAACACGCTCTACGTCTCCGAGATTCTCAACTGGCGCGTGCAGAAACTGGTGCTGCACCCCACCAAGTGAGGAGCGCTGTATTCCCGCGCTACTTTCCCCCGACGGCGCGGCCCACCCGGCGCATCCACTCGAGTTGGTCGGCGGTCATCGGACCGAGCCGGAGAGCTTCGAGCGCCTGCTCCATCTGGCGGGCATCGGCCGGGCCGGCCATGCAGACATCCACTTCGGCCCGGCTCAGGACGAAACGATAGCAGTCGGTGGCGGTTGGCGTCCGCTCGCCCTTCGGTATGCGATAGCCGCCATTGAACAGTGCCGGCAGCGAGCGCACCCCTAGAAGCTGCCCCCAACTGGTGGCCGTGAACGACACCAGACCGGGCTTACCGTTTTCGGGCAGGTGAGGAAAGATGTCCGTTTCGGCGCCCGGGTGCGCGGCGTTGTAACGGAAATGGACTACGTCGAAATCGTGCGCCGCCGCGACCGCCGGCACCAACTTGCGCACGTGTGTGGAGACGGCCAGGAAGCGCGCGAGGCCGCGCTCGCGCAGTTGGCGAGCGGCGTCCAGAATTCGCGGCGCCACCGGCTTGTTCCACATGCCGAGCAGCAGAACATCGGCGTAATCGTAATGCAAGTGGCGCAAAGCTCGCTCGAGGCTTGCGGCCATCAGCGACGCCATGCGTGCGTACGACTGCACCACGAGCACCATCCGTTCGCGATGCGGGCGCAGATTGCGCAAACCTGTCGCGAAAGTATCGGTCCTCCGGCTGCCCCAGTAAAGATAATTCAGGCCGCGCTCGAAGGCGCGCTCCACCGCCGCACCGGGCACTCCGTAACTGGCGGCCAGTCCGAGGCGCGAAACCTCGCGCCCGGTACGCCCCAGTACCCTTTGTTCGAACCCGCGAGATTGAGATTCCACACTCCTATTATCGGACCGTGCAGGCTATTCCTGCCGGAGCGCCCGCGTGGGGTCTACCCTGGCGGCGCGCCGGGCGGGAACCCAGCAAGCGGCCGCCATAGCCGAGGCGAGAATCGCGGGGACGCCAAGCACAACCAGCGCGCTCAATGGGTCGACCCCGACCACAAATGTCGGAATCACGTTGCGCGCAATTGGAATTACCAGCGCGATGCCGATCACGAGCCCCACGGCGGTGAAAATCGCGCCCTGTCGCAGCACCATTTGCGCCACACCCGCGGGCGTCGCACCGATCGCCAGGCGGATTCCGAATTCCCGGGTCCGGCGGTTCACGGCGTAGGCGACCACTCCGTAGAGTCCGATTATCGCCATCAACAGCCCCATCACTCCGGTGGCTGTTACGATCTGCGCAATCACTCTCGGTCCCATCATGGCGCGATCGTGGAAGAACGCCGCCATGGTGCTGATGCGGAAGATCGGCATGTCGGGATCGAGCGTGCGAACCTGCTCCCGCACCAGCGCCGCGAGGGAAGCGGGGTCGGCCGACGTCCGCATCTCGACGTACATCTGGGAACTGTAATCCTGAGAAAACGGTATCCATACCGCTTCCAGCGGCGATTCCGCCCAGTAGGTGTATTTCCCCTGCTTCGCCACGCCGATGACTTGCACTTCGGGACCGTCGGCGGAGTCCAGCCGGAAGCGACGCCCGATGGGATCGCTCTTGCCGAACAACTTGGTGGCCAGAAGCTCGTTGATGACGGCCACTCGCGGCGACTTCGCCGAGTCGCGCGAATCGATGCCGCGCCCGCTCAGAAGCTTGGTTCCCATCACCGGGAAGAAGTGCTCGTCCACCTTATAGGAGAAGGCGCTGGGCGCATCGCCGGACTTTCGCGGCTGCGCGTCCTCCGCGAAGTAGTTACGGGCCGACTGCGACGTGCTGAACGGAATCGAGGACGACATGGACACGTCCACGACGCCAGCGCTCTCGCGCAGCCGATCAGTCAACTTCTGGTAGAAATCGCGCGTTCTGGCTTCGTCGAACCGCTGGACGTTCGGGTCGAGAGAGAAGAAAAGCGTGTGGTCCACGCGGAACCCCGGATCGATGCGCAGCGCCGCCTGGAATCCGCGTACGCAGTCGGCTGAGATCATGAGGAGAACCACCGATAAAGCGAGCTGGGCCGTGACCAGCAGATTCCGGCCCGTCACCAGCCGTCGCAAAATCGAGACCCGCGCCGGGCCGCTATCGCTGGCCTTGATGGTGGATGCGAGGTCGCTCCGCGTGGCGCGCAATGCCGGAACCAACCCAAAAACCAGACCGGTAGCGAGCGAAACAATCAGGCTGAATACCAGCAGCCGCGTGTCCATCTGCATGCCCAGGTAAATCGGGAAATCGGATGGGACCGGAATGGCCTGTAGGAACATCACGCCCAGGTAGCCGACCCCGATTCCGGCAATCCCTCCCAGCACCGCCAACAGCAGGCTTTCGGTGAGCAACTGCCGCACCAGCGCGGGCCGCGAAGCGCCGATCGCCATGCGAATCGCGATTTCCTTGGCGCGGCCCGTTCCGCGGGCCAAGAGCAGGTTCGCCACGTTGGCGCAAGCGATGAGCAGGACCAATCCGGTGATTCCGAGCAGGGTAAGCGCTAGAGTGGCGTCGGTGGTGCTGTTAGCGAAACGCGCGCTCAGATAGTCGAGCACCGTCGCGGTTCGATCCTTGTTCGTATCCGGGTATTGCGTCGCCAGGCCGCGCGCGATGGTTCGCAATTCCGCCTGTGCTCCGCTCACGCTCGCGCCCGGACTGAGGCGCCCCAGCAGAATCAGGCTCCGGTTGTTGCGCGATGTGAGGTAGTCCGCGCTCCCACCGGGTACCGCCTGCTGATAGCTGTGCATGGGGATATAAACATCGGGATTGATCCAAGCTTGCGTTCCGGTAAAACTCTCCGGCGCAACCCCGATAACGGTGAAGTCGGCGCCATTAATGCGGACCTGCCGGCCAAGCACCGAGCGGTCGCGCGCGAACTCCCGGTCCCACATCTGATAGCCGATCACCACTACCGAGTCGCGGCCCGTGACCGCATCTTCGTCCGGCCGGAACCCGCGTCCGAGCACCGGCTGAATGCGCAGTCCGCTGAAGAAATTCCCGCTGACGATGGCGTTCAGGCTGTATTTCGGGACCTCATTCGTCCGGACGGCGATTCCGGCGAAGAAATAGTCATAACAGGCGAGATCCCGGACCGTTTTCGTGCGATCGCGCAGGTCGGCGTAGTCGGGATAGGAGGTCCGCCCCAGCCGGGTATCGGGTGTGGTGGACTCGACCTCGACGATCCTGCCGGAGTCCGGAACGGGCAGTGGACGGAGAAGGACTGCGTCGACGTAGCTGAACATCGCAGTGTTGGCGCCGACACCCAGAGCCAGCGAAACGATGGCGATGAGCGCGAAACTGGGGGACTTCGCCAGAGTGCGAATGGCAAAGCGCAGATTGGCCATGAGTTGCATATGAAGGGATATACGGCGCGGCGAGCCAATGGTTCGCATTATTTTGCCGCGTGTAGACTCGATTCGCAACCACCGCGCCATCCACATGGTATGCTGCTTGCCGGGGCATCGCTATGCCCGCAAACCTTACTGCCGATTACCTGGCTGCGGAGCAAGTTTACAAGCAGGCGCAGACACACGAAGAAAGACTGGCCGCTCTGGAGCAGATGCTGGCCACGCTGCCGAAGCATAAAGGCACGGAAAAGCTGCAGGCGGAGCTGAAACGCAAGCTTTCCCAGGTTCGCAACGAGTCCGCGAAAAAAGCCACCAGCCACGCCATGCCGGTGTACTTCGTCAAGCGGGAAGGAGCCGGGCAGGTGATGTTGATAGGCCCGCCCAACTCCGGGAAGTCGCAACTGGTGTGCCGGCTGACGCATGCCCGGCCCGAAGTCGCCGATTACCCGTTTACCACACGGACGCCGACGCCGGGCATGATGCTGTTCGAAAACGTGCCGATTCAGTTGGTGGACACGCCGCCCATATCGGCGGAATTCATGGCGCCATGGATGCCGCAGTTGATCCGCGCCGGGCAGATGAGTGCGCTCATCGTGGACGCCGGCGATCCCGATGTGCTGGACGAAACCGAGTTCATCTTACGCACCCTGGAAGGCTGGCCGGTTCCGCCCCCAAAACTGTTGGTGGGAAATAAACTCGATCGGGGCGATGCCAGAGAGAGCTTTGGCGCGCTGCGGGAGCTTTATGGGGACCGCTTCCGGTATGTGGGCCTTTCCGCGGCGACAGGTGTGGGGCTGCCGGAATTCGCCCGCGAATCGTATCGATGCCTCGATCTGGTGCGGTTCTATTCCAAAGCGCCCGGTAAGAGTCCCGACCTGGACGCGCCATATGTGCTTCGCCGCGGCGCCACGGTCCAGGACGCGGCCGCGCACGTGCATCGCGACTTCGCAACGCATTTGAAGTACGCGCGGTTGTTCCGAAGATCGGACGAGCATCATGGACTGATGGTGGAACGCGCGCATGCCGTGGAAGACGAAGACATTCTGGAATTCCACACGGCCTGAAACCAGCCGCCTTTTCGCGCGTCCAAAGGTCTGGTATATCTGAGGACAGCAGAGAAGAGAAAAAGATGCGAATCGGCCGAGCCGATCCCGAAGAGTCCGGCTTTTGGAGAACGTTCATGAAGCATCGATTCTGGCTGCTTATTGGGGTACTCGCAACTGCGTTACCGGTGCCACTGGACGCCGTCGGGCCTACCGGAAGCGTTACCGGTACGGTAACAGATCCCAGCGGAAGGGTTGTCCCGGGGACCCTGATTTCGGTAATCGATCAGGAAACCAACGCAGTCCGGCAGACGCAAAGCAATGACGACGGCGATTTCACCGTGGCCCTTCTGCCGCCCGGGCATTATCGGGTTACAGCCGAAAAACCGGGCTTCCGCCGCAGCGTATACAGCGACGTCATCGTGCACGTCGATCAAACGGCGCGCGTCGATTTCGCGCTGGCGGTCGGAATAGCCACCGAGGAAATTTCGGTAACCGAAGCTCCGCCGATCGTCCAGACCGATACCTCCGGCATGGGCCAGGTTGTGAATGGCCGGCTGGTGCGCGAGTTGCCGCTGAACGAGCGCAACTTCCTCTCCTTCGGCTTGCTTGTTCCCGGAAGCCAGTTGCCGGTGGAGGGCTCGGAGAACTCGACTCAGGGCGGTGCGCTCAGTGTCAACGGCGCGCGCGAACAATCCAACAACTTTCTGCTCGATGGCGTGGACAATAACGACCCCTATATCAACCAGTACGTGGCGCTGCCCTCGATTGATGCCATCGAAGAATTCAAGGTGCAATCCAGCGATTATTCGGCTGAATTCGGCCGCAGCGGCGGCGCGCAGATCAACGCTATTCTGAGAAGTGGCACCAACCAGTTCCACGGCGGGCTGTTCGAGTTCCTGCGCAACCGCAACATGGACGCCAAGAACTTCTTCGATCTGCCGGATTGCACGGCCGGTTCCGTGCCCGGCACCTGCGGTCCCATTCCGCGCTTCGACCGCAACCAGTTCGGCGGCACGTTCGGCGGTCCGCTGGCCAAAGACAAGACGTTTTTCTTCGTCGCCTACGAGCAACTGGCGCTACGCCAGGCCACCACCCGCGCCGCAACCGTACCCTCGCAGAACGAGATCCAGCAAGTTCTCGCTCTGGTGCCGGCGTTCCTGATCAATCCCGCCGGCCAGGCGGTCCTTAACTTATACCCCGCTGCCAACTCCGGCGCGGACCTGGCCAATTCGAACATTTACATCTCCGCGCCAATCATCCGCAACACCGAGCATCTTGGGAGCGCCAAGCTGGATCATCATTTCGAGCGGGACGATACCCTGTCGCTGCATTACGCGGTTTTCGACGAGAACCGCTTCAATCCGTTCGATCCGGTTAATGCCTTTACGAACCTTCCCGGCTATGGCAGCAATACACTCAATACCGGGCAGAACGCGGGCCTCAGTTGGGCGCACGTATTGTCGAACCTCGCCATCAACGAACTGCGCCTGGGGTTCAACCGCATGCGCGCCGGGGTGCTGCAACAGGATTCCGGCCACGACATCAACGCGCAACTCGGCTTTCCCGACGTGCTGACCAATCCGGTGGACCTGGGCGCGCCGAACGTGAGCGTCTTCGGCTTCGACGGCATCGGGGAACCGGTGAACTATCCACAAGACCGTCACGACACCACTCTCTACGTGGCGGACAACTTCGCCTGGAACCACGGCCGGAATCAGTTCAAATTCGGCGGCGAGCTCCGCGACATCCAGGTGAATAATTATCTCGATTTCGTGGCGCGCGGCGAGTGGGTTTTCGACTGCGGCGGCTGCGGGAACACCGTGGAGGCCCTGGCTCAGATGCTGGTCGGCATCCCCGACTACGCCATCCAGGTCAAGGGCGATACGTTCAACAGCCTCCGCAGCGTCGGCATGGGGTACTACATACAGGACGACATCCACGTGGTTCCGCGCCTGGTGCTCAACGCGGGCATGCGCTGGGACTACAACCAACCGCCCATCGAGACCCACAATCGCTTCAGCGTTCCCGATCTCAGCGCCAACTCCGCGGATTGTTCGCCTATGCCCGACTGCCAGTTCATCCGCGCCGGCACCGACGGAGTTCCGCGCGCCACTTACAACAGCACTTACACCGATTTCGCTCCGCGCCTTGGCGTGGCCTGGCGGCCGATGAAATCGGAGCGCTGGGTGGTGCGCTCGGCATACGGCATTTTTCACGACACCAATATCTTCAACCTGAGTATCTTTCCGCGCGCCAACCCGCCGTTCTACGACCTGTACATCGACCCCAACTATACGGGCACGGCAACTATTCAGACGATTTTCAACCAGCCCGGCCTGCTGAACTGGAACAACACCATCGCGCGCAATTTTCGCGACGGGTACATGCAGCAGTGGACGGTGGACCTGCAATATGAAGTCGGGCCCAACTGGATGATCGACCTGGCCTATGTCGGCTCCAAAGGCACGCACCTGCCGGATCCGATCGATCTTAACCAGGCCAATCCGGTCACCGGTCTGAGCCCGTATCCGCAGTTCTCATCCATCCTGGATGTGGAGTCGCGCTCCGATAGCAGTTACAACTCGCTTCAGTTCCGCTCCGAGAAGCGACTCGGGCACATCTCCTTTCTGACCTCGTATACGTTCTCGAAGTCCATCGACGACGTTTCGGCGCCGCTGGGCGGCAGTGTCGGCTCCGGTCTTCCGCAGGATTCCAACAACCTGAGGGGCGACCGCGGTCTCTCCGACTTCAACGCCGCCCACCGCGCGGTTCTCAGCGCGATCTACGACCTCCCGATCGGCCGCAAAGCGCAGACGGCGGTGAGCCGGTTTCTGTTCGCCGACTGGCAGACGTCCGGCATTCTGACGGCGCAGACGGGCTCACCGTTTACGGTGAACCTTTCGGAATGCCTCCAGGATCAGGGCGCCGCCACGGCGTTTGGCGCTCCGTGCCGCCCGGACCTTTTGTCCAACCCCATGCTCCCGGGTCCGGTGATGGCCAATCCCGATCCGGCTTGCCACACCACCATCTCGCAAGGCGGGCTGGCCGCGGATGCCGTGGAAACGCCCGGAAGCTGGTTTAACACTTGTGCGTTCGCCATGCCCGCCAGCACCGCGGCGGGCTACACCGTGTTCGGCACGTCGGGCCGCAACAATCTGATCGGTCCGCCGTTTACCAATCTCGATTTTGCGCTCTTCAAGAATTTCCCGTTCCGGCATGAGGGCCGCCGGATACAACTTCGCGGGGAGTTCTTTAATATCCTTAATCACCCGAATTTCGACATCCCCAGCCACGTTTTCGGCTCGGCCAATTTCGGCGAAGTGCTATCGGCGAATGCCTACGGCAACCGCCCGCCAAGACAGATTCAGTTGGGGCTGAAGTATATATTCTGATTGCGTCTTCGCACAGCATCTGAAAAATTCATTTTGAGCCACGGATGGACGCGGATAACTGCTTTGTTTCTGATCTGTGTCCATCAGTGTTCATCTGTGGCTAACTCTTTAGTCCAGCGGAAGTCCGGAGATCTTATAATGAGTGAGGTCCCGGTTCTTCAGGAGGCTGTTGTATGCTCAAGCGTCTGATGCTCCTCTGCAGCTTGTCCGCCGCGGTCCTCTGGGCGCAAAATCCTCCCGCCGTCCATTCATGGAGCGAGGCCGAAAGCCTGGAATCCGATCTCGATTCTCACCCTGACGACGTCAATGCCCGTCTGCAATTGCTCCGCTATTATGCCAGCCAAGGTCCGGATTCGGCCGAGCGCGCCAAGCCCCTGCGACGCAAGCACATTATCTGGTTCATCGAGCATGAGCCCTGGCACAACGAACTGTCCGGCTGGACAGGCTCTATCGACCGGTCCGCTGACCCGGAAGGGTTCGACCAGGCGAGCGCCGCGTGGCAGAAGGCGTTAGCTGTTCCAAAGCCTCTGTTCGACACTTACGCCAACGCCGCCGACTTCCTGAAAGCAACCGACCCTGCACGGGCGCGGCAAATCGCTGAAGAGGGCCTCGTTCGCTATCCCGGCAACGCCCGTCTGCAACGGACGCGAGGCGAATTGATGGCCGCTGCGATCGCCGGCGTCAAGACCCTCGCTATCTACGGCCACGGCCCGGAATTTGGTGACGCACCCGGTCCCAATGCCGCTCGCGACCGCAAGATCCTGGAAAGCTCCGACGACAGCAACCTGATCGGCGGTGCGGCCCAAGCTCTCCAAAACTACATCGTGACAATGCATAGTAAGAAACTGGACGAGCGCCTTCCGGAGATCGAGGACCTCATCGTGCGCCTGTACCGGCGGGCGGACGAAATCGACCCCAATTTCGGGCGCTGGAAAAACAGTCTGGTGAACGCTTACCGGACCATAGCCATGGTTGCCTCCACGCCAGCGGAAAAGATCGCCATTCTGGAGAAGGGCCTGGCGATCGCGCCCAACCCATCGAGCCGCGCCGCCCTCCTGCCCGACCTTGGAGAGCAATATCTCGCCGCGGGCAACACGACCAAAGCTGCCGAAGTGGCGCGTGAACTGCTGGCTTCCGATCAGGACAAGAACAACCCGGGCTACGGCAACAACACGCTCTTTACGGCCAACATCCTGCTGGGCCGCATCGAACTGAAGCAGGGCGATGCCGCCAATGCCGCCCGCTGGCTTCTGGCCGCGGGTCATGCGTACACGTCCCAGCCTGCATACTCCCAGGGCCCGACGGATTGGCGCCTGGTCCGGGATCTCCTGGATGCCGGCGACCGGGACTCGGTTCTCGCGTACCTCAATCTGTTGCGCGACACCTGGAAGAACGACAACGGGCGCCTGGACACCTGGGTTTCGGCCATCCGCTCCGGCGGCATTCCCGATTTCACGCCCGGAATCGGGTTTGCGCAGGAGTCCCACTACGTCGGGAACCCAGCGCCCGAGTTACGCCTCAAGAATCTCAAGGGTGACGAGGTGGCCCTCGCCGATTTCAAAGGCAAAGTGGTGTTGATAGATTTCTGGGCCACATGGTGCGGCCCGTGCCGCGAAGAGATGCCGGCCTTCGAGAAAATCCATCGCGATCAGGACGTCGTCGTGCTGGCCGTGGACGCCAACGAACCGCTCGAAACGGTGGCGCCTTTCATCGAGAAACAGAAATACACCTTCCCGGTGCTTCTGGCGAACGGCACCGACGTGGTGAGCCGCTACAGCGTCAACGCCTACCCGACAACGTTCGCCATCGACAAGAATGGCGCGGTGGCCGAGATCCTTGTGGGTAACGGTCCCGACCGCCTCGACTCGGCGATCGCCAAGGCGCGCGCCGGCGCACCTCCGCCCAAAGCCGCGCCCATCACACCGCGTCCGGCCGCGCCTGCCCGCGGCAAGCCCGCTTCACCGCCTCCGCCCACTCCGTCCGTCACGGCGGAGGATTTTTACCGCGATGCGGTCCGGCTGCGCGGCCAGTCCGACTATACGGGCGCATTAAAGGCGCTCGCCCGCGCCCTCGAACTGCACCCCGATTGGATGACGGCGGCGCTCACACAGGCGCAGGTTTACGTTTCGGCCAAGCAGTATGACGATGCGATTGCCGCTTATGGCCAGGTGATCCAACTCGACCCGAACCGCGCCGCCAGTTACGATAGCCGCGGGCTGGCGTACTCCAACTCCGGAAGGCACGCGCAGGCGATTCCCGATTATACGCGCGCCATCGAGCTCAACCCGGAGTTGACTGCGGCTTACAACAATCGCGGCTGGGCCAACATGGAGTTGGGGCATCTGGAGGAAGCTCTGCCGGACCTGAACAAGGCCATCGAACTCAATCCCGCGTACACCAGCGTGCTGTTCAACCGCGCCCATCTCTTCGAAAAGCAGAAAGAGTACGCCAAAGCAATTGAGGATTACGATCGTATTCTCCACATCGCATCGGACAATCCCGCGGCGCGGAATGAAAAAGCCGCCGACCTCCGGAAGATGGAGCCGGCCGCCGCGGCCGATGCGGATCGCCCGAAGTCGCCGAATCCCGTGCTGCATTGCCATGGGAGCCTGGAAATCCCCCAGACTTTCCACTGGAGCTTGGACGATGACTGCCAGGTCGTTTCCCGAGGGGACTTTTGGTACGAGGCCGTGAACGCTAACACCCGATACCTCACGCCAGTGGGTGGCGCGATGTTGGCCGTGATGGGAAATCAACCGGCTGGGTACGACGGTTGCTTCGCCGCAAACTTCACTGCTGACAGAGTCGATCTGGGCAGCTTGAAAAAGGGCTCGTATCTTTGCGCCAAGACCGGCGAGGGAGCGATCGCCGAGTTCTCCTACGATGGCGAATATGTGAAGGATTCGAGCCGGCCTAGGGCACATACTCTGGTCATTAGTTACAAAAGTTGGGAGCCTTAAGCGCTGCCGCCCGATAGTCCGGCAGCTGCAATGGCGATTTGCCTCACTTCGCGCACTAAGTCGCCTCCTAGACGGGAACGCCAGAACCGCTGCTTGAACTTAAACGTCGGCGAACGGCGCCGCATAAGACAGTGAACCAAACACGGCTGATTTTCTTCGGTGAAGTTCAGCTCCTCATCTCCCATAACGCTGACCTCGTGCCGCTGGCGCCGGCGATGACCGCTCTCCAGCCTCTTTGCGGCCCAGATCGGGTGGACGCCGTACAGGAGTGTACCGTGAGGACGAGGGATGATGGAATGGCAACGAACGTGTTGGCATCGATTTTCGCCGTCAAGGAACTAACTTTCAGGCAAAGGAGCGGAAAGCTACTGCCAGATCTGCTAGTACTCTACCCTCATATGGGTGGGTTGGACACGTTTTTAAGACCTTTTTGGGATAGGTTGGGATACCCACATCAAAGACAATCAAATGATACCGTCGAACTGGGTTAGATGACCCTAAACTGTTATCACAACGGCTAAAACTGCCATCTTCGAGCGACCGATTGGTTGTTCTGCTTTGGAGCGTTTTCGTGAACTCTAAGATACCCGACATTGAAGTCGCAGCCGCGCATTTTTACGCTCTCATGACCTCCCTTCCTCAGGGGCTTATCATTGTGGATCATAGCGGGACCATCCAACGCGCGAACTCCTTCGCAGAGACGATGTTCGGGTACTCGCAGGGTGAGCTGACAGGCCGGAACATTGAATTGCTGGTGCCCGAGCGAGTGCGTCAGATCCACGCCGTGGAGGTACGGGAGTATACTCAGAACCCGCGGCTGCGGCCAATGGGGATGGGGATCGATCTGAAGGGACGGAGATTTGACGGCAGCGAGTTCCCTGTCGAAATTAGTCTGAATCCTGTTAGGGTTGGCGAGAATACCAGCGTCCTGTGCCTGATCTCGGACATCTCAGTGCGGGTCGAAATTGAGGAGAACGCCCGTCGGGGGGACAAAATGTGCGCGGTCGGTCAACTGGCTGCGGGAACAGCGGCTTATTTTTCCCAGCTTCTTGGCACCATTTCCGCGGAGGCGAACACCGTGCTCGCCACATGCCCTGCGGATGGTCTTCTGCGTAAATCGGCGGAAGTGATCCACACCCTCGCGGGCCAAGGCGCGCAGTTGACGCAGCAGTTGTTAACGATCAGCGGCGATGATACGGCTAAGCTCGAATGGATTGATCTCAACAGGAGGTTGTCTGAGATGCGCGGCCCCCTCTCGAGTCTGCTCGGAAATGAGATCGAATTGGAACTGCGTTTGGGAGAGGACGTCGGGGAAATTCTGGCCGACGTCTGGCACTTGAATCAGTTATTGACCATCCTGATCTTGAATGCGCGGGACGCCATGCCCGAAGGGGGACTGGTGAGAGTCGAGACCGCTGCAATCGAAATCGGCGAGACATACACGAATTCGTATCTACCGTTGAACCCTGGCCCCCATGTCAAACTCACGGTTGCGGACACCGGGGTCGGGATGACGCCAGAGGTGCAATCGCACCTTTTTGAGCCGTTCTTTACCACCAAGGGCACTGGGCCGGGGACGGGGCTCGGCCTGGCAATCGCTCATGGGATTTTGAAGAACTGGGGCGGCAGCGTCTTTGTCTTAAGCCAGCAAGAGCATGGCAGCGTTTTTCAGTTGGTCTTACCTCGCATTCGAGGCAGCGGTTGAATCTGGCCGCCTTTTTGTCGTGCTGCGCAACCACCTCGCCAATTTCCGATAACGGTTGTGAAACGGCGTTCATCGAAGATTGAAAACCCGCAAGGCACAGCCCGTGCTTGCCTGTTTCGGCCTTCACTGCGAACAGCATTCCGACGTGACTTTGACCGCCATCGGGCTTCGACCTGCCTGAACTCGTGGCTGCGACGCTCGCGCCACCAAAGTACTTGCAGCGGCGATGACCGGTGTCCGATCTCGAGTGACTCCGGTCGGACAGGAGCATCGAGTTGGGACGAGGGAGGACGAGATGGTACACCTCATCGAGCCGACGCACAGCGATCGCTTCCTGTCGATACTCACGGAGCACTACCCTACCTGGCGCGAAGCCCGCACAGAACTCAACGAATTGCCATTGGCGGCGGAGGCATGGAAGGAATAACTGGTTCACCAGACCGCAGACCAGGAGCTGAAAATAGGCAGATCGGCCCCTACAGGTCGGCCTCAGTCCGGTACCCATCGCCGCAGACTCTGACTCGTCGTCTAACCTACCATTAAAGTGGACCTCAAGGAGCGTCGGCCGAACCCCCGCACGCATCCTGGGGACATTGATTGTCAAGGTTCACGAGAGCTCGTTCTCAGGAAACCTTCCGCAACTCCTCCCGGATGACACGACGCAAAGTATCTTCCAATCCGGGCGCTGACTTCTTGCCCTCGATGTAGTCGCGCAACACATTGTTGATGACGGTCTGGTAGTTGCCGCCACCCGCGCGCTCCACTTGATCGCGGAAGTAATCGAGGATGTCGCGGTCCAGCCGGATAGTGATACGCTCCTTCCCTGGCGGCAGCGGGAGCACCGCGCCGCGTTTGCCCTTGCTGAAGTCGTAGGTCTTCATTGCTTTTCGTATTCCTTCCGTTCGTGAGGTTCGGCCCGTCGCGCGGAGATCAGCCGGATGTCGTCACCGCGCCAGGTGTAGACCACCACCGGAATTCGGCCCGCGGCGTCGGCTCCCAGGGTGACAAATCGCTGCTCCAAGGGGTCCGATTCGTCATCAACGACGGTAATGGCCGCCGGATCTTCGAGCACCAGAGTTGCCTCGGCAAAACCAACGCCGTGCTTGCCGATCTTGCTTTCCAATTTTCCTGGATCCCAAACGACCGTCACGATTCAGTGTACAAAAATATGCACACTGATCGCAATTACGCTACCCGCGATAGTCCCTCGCCGCCCGAGTCCACGTGATCGGGACTCTGGAGAGGGCTGCTCATGCTGCCGGGGCAGGTTCGTGCGAGTCACCGCCCACCAACAAAAATGATCCTATACTCCCCAGGCACTTACCCTCCGCACGCCCACCCCCCGCCCCGTCTCCGTGTTAAATCTCCTCCGATGCCGACTTCTTCCAAACGTCTCGCTGCCAACCGCCTCAACGCGCAAAAAGCCACCGGACCCCGTACCGAGGAAGGTAAGGCCCGCGCCTCCCAAAATGCCCGCAAGCGCCCTTTCAACCCCGACCCCTTCACCATCATCCGTATCGAGGACCGCACCCGCGTTGCCGCCCTCGTCGCCGGCGCCATTGCCACCTACCAGCCCATTAACTCCCAGGAGCGCCTCGCCGTCGAACGCATCGCCATCGCCCAACACTCCATGTATCGTCTCGCCGCCATCGAGGCCGGCCTCTTCACCAACTGCCTCAACATCGCCATGCTCTCCCCCGAAGACCCCAAAATTCTCGAACGCTCCCAGCTCTGTCAAAACATTCCGCCCGCCATCGATCAAAACCGCGCCTTCTGGCTCGCCTTCGGCTTCGACCAGGTCAATCGCCAGTCCAAAATCGTTCCCACCTTTCTCCGCTTCCAGGCCCAGGCCGAGCGCCTCTACCGCCGCGCCGTCGACGATTTTCACCGCCTCCAGCGTCTCCGCGGCCAGCTCCCGCCCGAAAATGACGCGCCAAACGAACCCGTCGTCGAACCCCCTCGCTTCCCGCAATGTATACAAAAAACAACTACTTCCGATTCCGGGCAGCTCCCGTCCCCAACCGAAAACGAACCCAAAACGAACCCGTCGTCCGATGCCGATCCGCAATGACCGGCGGGTGCGCCACATGAAAGTCGAAAACCTCGCAACCCGGTTTCAGCCTCAGGTCTTATTGGTGCATTTCTTCTTTGCGACTTTGCGGCTTTGCGGGAAATGCTTTTGTGTCGGCCCCGCTCCCGATAACCAGACGGTGACATCCGAAATCTGATACTAATGAATCGATGAGCGGACGAGCATCGGTTCTGCGCTCCGCTTTGGAGCAGCGGAACGCCCTGGTGGTTCCAGGGTGTCATGACGCACTGAGCGCCAAAATCGTGGAGGGCGCGGGATTTCGCGCCACGCAGATCAGCGGCTTCGGAGTTGCCGGGAGCCTTCTCGGCAAGCCCGATGTCGGGCTGGTGGACATGAAAGAGGTCCTCGATATCACGGGGCACATCGCGCGGGCGGTCGCGATCCCGGTGATGGCGGACATCGACACGGGCGGCGGCAATGCCGTCAATGCGGCGGCCATCACCGAACGGCTGATCGAGATGGACATAGCCGGAGTGAATATCGAAGACCAGGTATTCCCCAAGCGGTGCGGGCACATGGAAGGCAAACAGGTGATCCCCGCGGACGAGATGGCGGGAAAAGTCCGCGCCATGGTCGAAGTCCGCGCGCGGAAGGGCGCGGACATCGTCATCAACGCGCGCACCGACGCCTACGCGGTCCATGGTCTGCACGAGGCGATCTTCCGCGCCAATTTGTACCTGGAGGCAGGCGCGGACATGGTGTTCCTGGACGGAATCGGGACCAGGGCGGATATCGAGCGCGCCGCGCGCGATATTCGCGGGCTGCTTTCGGTCAACCTGATGGATGCCGTGAGCGGAGTGAAGACGGAACTGATTCCCATTCCCGAACTGGCGGCCATGGGAATCGCGCGGGTGAGTATCCCGGTAGCGTCGATCATGGTGATGCACAAAGCGCTGACGGAATTCTTCGCCGCATTGCAAGCCTCACCCACCGGAATCCTGGCAGGCGAGACGCACCGGCTGACGAGTTTCGCGGCATACACGAAGTTTGTCGGGCTGCCGGAATATCGCGCGATGGAAAACAAGTTTCTGCCGGCTACGGCGGCGGCGAAATAGGAGGCGGTATGGGCATGACACTGGCGGAAAAGATCCTGGCGCGCGCATCGGGGCGCGAAACCGTAGCGCCGGATGAAGTGGTGGTAGCGCGCGTGGACCTCGCCATGAGCCACGAGAACGCGGACCTGGTGCGCAAGAGCTTTCTGGAGATCGGCGCGCGCAAGGTTTGGGACCCGTCGAAGATCGTGATCGTCTTCGACCATCGGGTGCCGGCCGAATCGGAGAGGACCGCTACCACGCACAAGGCGGTCCGCGAATTCGCGGCGGCGCAGGGAATCCGGCACTTCTACGACGTGGGGCGCGGCGGAATCTGTCACCAGGTACTGCCGGAGAACGGGCATGTGCGGCCCGGAATGGTGCTGGTGGGGACGGATTCGCACACCACCACCCACGGCGCGTTTGGCGCTTTCGCCACGGGCATCGGCGCGACGGAAATGGCGGGCGTCTGGACCGAAGGCACGCTGTGGTTCAAGGTGCCGGCGACGTTGCGCATCGAGGTGGAGGGCGAATTCCGGCCGTGGATTTCCGCCAAGGACCTGATTCTCTACGCCATCGGCCGGCTCGGAGCGGCCGGCGCGGACTATCGCGCGGTGGAGTTCGACGGCCCGGCCATCCGGCGGATGACGGTGGCTTCCCGCATGGTGCTGGCCAATCTCTCGATGGAGATGGGCGCGAAAGTGGCGTTCACGCCGGTGGATGAGACGCTGCTCGCGTGGCTGCGCTCGCGAACTTCCGAGCCGTTGGAAGAAATCGCGCCGGACGCGGACGCGCGCTACGAACAGGTGATGGAAATCGATGCCGAGGAGGATATCTGGGAGCCGCAGATCGCTTGCCCGCATGCGGTCGACAGGGTCAAGCCGCTCTCGGCGTTGGGCGAAGTCTTGATCCATCAGGCAGTTTTGGGATCGTGCACCAATGGGCGGTTGGAAGATCTGGAAATCGCGTCGCGCATCCTGGCGGGAAGAAAAGTGCATCCGCGGACACGGCTGGTGGTGATTCCGGCATCGCAGCAGATTTTCCGCGATGCCATGCGTTTGGGTTACATGGACGCGGTTGTGGCCGCCGGCGGGATGATCGCGCCGCCGGGGTGCGGTCCGTGCGTGGGAGTGCATCAAGGGATTCTGGCCGCCGGCGAAGCTTGCGTCTCGTCCACCAATAGGAACTTCGTCGGCCGGATGGGCAGCAAGGATTCGCGGGTGTACCTGGCGAGCCCCGCGGTAGTGGCCGCGTCGGCGGTGGCGGGGCGGTTAGAGCATCCCGGGTCGATTGTGAAGGAGAGCGAACCATGCCTGGTGGAAGCTTGAAATTGCGCGGAACGGTGCGCGCGGTCCTCGGCGACAACATCGATACCGACATCCTCTATCCCGGCCGGTATCTAAATATCACGGACCGGGAGTTGACGGCGGAACACCTATTCGAGTTGGCGTATCCCTCTGTCCGTCCGACTATCCTGCCCGGCGATTTCATCGTGGCGGGCAAAAACTTCGGCTGCGGGTCGAGCCGGGAACAGGCGGCTGCGGCGCTGAAGTTCGCGGGCGTGGGCGCGGTGATCGCCGGGTCGTTCGCACGCATCTTTTATCGGAACTCGATCAATTTGGGACTGCCGGCCGTCATCGCGCCGGAAGCCGTGAGTTGCGCGGCAGGAGATGAACTCGAACTGGATCTGGCCGCCGGCGAGATCCGAAACCTGACCGGCAACCGCGTGGTTGCCTGCGGCAAGCTCGATCCGCGGGCCATCGAGTTGATTACCGCGGGCGGTTTGATTGCATATTTGAAACGCAAGTACGCGGCGTGAGCACCGCGAAGGAGGACGCCATGCGCAGATACCGGATTGCCTGGCTGCCGGGCGACGGAATCGGCCCGGAGGTATGTGAGGCGGCGCGGGTGGTTCTGGACGCCGTGGAGTTCACGGCGGACTACCTGCCCGGAGATATCGGATGGGAATTCTGGAGGCGGGAAGGCGATGCCCTTCCGGCGCGGACCGTGGAACTGCTGGGGCAGACGGACTGCGCGTTTTTCGGCGCCATCACCTCGAAGCCGGCCGCGGACGCGGTGCGGGAATTGGCGCCCGAGCTGCAGCATCGCGGTCTGACGTATCGCAGCCCGATTGTGCGCATGCGGCAGATGCTCGATCTGTACATCTGTCTGCGGCCGTGCCGCGCGTTTCCGGGAAATCCGCTCAACTACCGCCAGAATATCGACCTGGTGGTATTTCGCGAGAACACCGAGGGCATGTACATCGGCGTGGAATTCCCGCAAATTCCCGATGAGTTCCGCGCGATCCCGGCCATGGCCAAGCTTCCAGACGGCGCGGCCATTTCGATTCGCAGCGTCACGCGTGAAGCCTCGCGCCGGATTGTGGAGGCGGCCTTCGAATACGCCATGAAGCACGGGCGCCGCAAGGTGACAGCGGTGCATAAGGCCAACGTTCTGCGCGCCACCTGCGGGGTTTTTCTGGACGCGGCCAATGAAGTGGCGGCGCACTATCCGCAAATCGCATTCGAGACGGCCAACGTGGACGCCATGTGCATGTGGCTGCTCAAGAACCCGCTGAACTACGACGTCATCGTCACCACCAACCTGTTCGGCGACATTCTCTCGGATCTCTGCGCGCAGATGGTGGGCGGCATGGGGTTCGCGTACAGCGGGAACATCGGGGAGAAATACGCAGTCTTCGAGCCGACGCACGGTTCGGCGCCGAAATACGCCGGGCAGAATCGCGTCAACCCGATCGCCACCATTCTGGCCGCCGGGATGATGCTGGCCTGGCTCGGGGAAAAGGAAAAGGCGCGGGAGATCGAGCGCGCGGTCTCCGCCGTAATTGCCCGGGGCGCGCCGAGAACATACGACATGGGAGGCGACGCGGGCACCATGGATATCGCCCACGCCGTTGCCGGGTGTCTTCAACCGATGCACGTTGCGAGGTAGCGCATATGCTGCAGATTCGATCGACGCACGGATTTCATGCGACCGAGACGCGGTTGCGAATGGCCACGGAACAAGCCGGCGGCAGTGTTCTGGCGGTCACCGATATGGCGGCGCTCCTGCAGGCGGGAGCGCCCGCAAACCAGTCCGAACCCGCGGCAGCGATGGCGATGACTCTTTGCTTCGCCGATCTCTACGCCCCGCTGCTGGCGGCCGATATCCGTTTCGCGGCGTTCCTGCCGGTGCGGGTAGCGGTGTGCGAGAGGACCGGCGGGACTTTTCTGGAGTCCATCTCGCCGCGCGAGTGCTGCCGCATTTTCCACCGGCCGGACCTGGAGCCCGTGGCCACGCACCTGGAGGAACGATTGCGCGGCGTGATCGAAGGCGCCGCCGCTCCGGGCGCAGGCCTGGCGGAACCGCACAAGGCCACCGAGGAACAGGTGAATATGCGGGCGTCTTTGCCGCAGCGCGTGGATTGCCGCGGAACGAAAATTGAGGAGCTCGCGGGAACGGGAGAGGTCGACGCTCAGGGCGGATAAGCCACTAGTTTGACCGCCGGAATCGATGCCAAACCGAGTGGGGCAGGCTTCAGCGTGTGCGGGACTTTATAGGTACTTGCAAAATCCGTTGTGCCGCACCAAAAAGCACCGCTCCCTCGCGGTCGCGGCTCAGTAACGGCTGCCGTTTCAACGCGCAATGATGAGCCGCGACTGCGAAGGAGAGGTGCTTTGGCAATTTGCCGGAATTTTGCACGTGCCTCTTTATTTTATAGTTATAGTCCCGCTGGTCCATCGGCGGACTGAAGTCCGCCACGGACTAAAGTCTGCCCCACAGGAACTTCTCCATAAGGTCCACGCACTAGCGAATTTCGATGGGCTGGCTGGTCGCCGTGATTTTCCCCGTCAGCGCTTCCTGCACCAGCACCCGCAGCTTGTAGCTTCCGGGTGGGGCGTGGAGTGAGAGAGCGAACGTGAGTCCCGCCGATGAAAGCGCCTGGAAGCTGGATTCCTTCAGCGTGAGGGCGGCGTCCGCCTGTCTGCCCGTGACGAAGTTGCCCGCGGGATCGAGAAGCGCCGCAATGACGGTGAGGTTCTGGTCGTGGCGCGAGTGCCTGGTCTCAAAATTGAGGCGGCTGACGTCAATCCAGGCTCGCATATCGACCTTGGGGCCCGTGACGGAAGGGTTGATTTCGGCGGTGACACGGACCGCGACATCGGCCGGCGTGTCGGAACCCATCAGGACCCGGTCGCGGCTCTGCTCCCGCGCGAGGTCGGCCGACGGTTCTTTCGAGGGAGCGATGTAGCCCTTACGGAACTGCAGGGAGCCGTGGCGTCCACCCGCGAGCCGCACATTCAGCGCGTGATACTTGCCGTCGTGGGGCACACTGCCGGCGGCAAAGCCGAGCACGTACAAGACCTCCGGCATGGCGCCGAGGCGGCGAAATCCGGCGAGCAGATCGTTGTTGTTGCGAAAGCTCTGCCCACCGGTTGCCGACGCCAGCATTGCCACGCCATCATCTTTGGCATCTTCCGCAGTCGTCTGGATGGCGAGTTCCGCGGGGCGCGTGGCGCGGCCGAGTCGCGGGGTGCTTGCGTCGCCGCCGGGAATCACGGTGTAAAGGCCCCTCAGATCCAGCGCGTTGATCACCACGCCGCGGTGCAGCGCCGCGGTGGCGAGTTCCTGCAGCAACTGCTCGTTGTCGCCGGAAAGGAAACCGCCGGAGGCCAACAGCACCATGTGTTGACCGGGCATTTTGGCGAGGACATCCACCAACGAGCGAAGAGAGCGGAGCGTATTGGCCGTGTTCGCGCTGGCGTTCTCCCAGATGGCCCGAGCCTTCATTTCCACGGCCTGGATCGCCGCGTCCAACGTCATGTGAGTGCAGGCGACCAGTTCGGCCGCCTTGGCCTGCTTCAAGCCGTTGTCTAAGCGATGGACGATCAGATACGCTTCGTATGCGCGAATCACGGGGCACTCGTGCAGGTCATCGGAGTAATGGGGGTGCGGTGTTACGGCTTCGATGCTTTGCTGGAGCTTCGCGGGATCGGCGGTGAATTGCACGTTCTGAGACGATTCCGTGGTGAAAACTCCCACCTGGTCGAAGGGCTCCAGGGAATGCGAGACAAATGCCTTGGCGGCGTCCTTGCCGCGGCGAAGACTGGCAAAATCGGTGTTCAAGTCGTCCAGCACCAGCGCGATAAAGCGCTTCGGGCTTTCGGGCTTGGGCTTTGACGAATCCACGGACGGAAGAGACGCGGTGGGCGCGCCGCTGCCCGTGACGGAGCCGACGGGCGGGAAGTTCTCCACGGAGAAGGCTGTAATCTCCCGCTTCGTTCGTTCGTCGAAGAGTTCAAAATCCTCGCGTTTGAGATCGGGGATGACTGCGCCCTTGTTGTCCCGCACCACAACCGGGACTTCGACCAGGTCCGCTTCACCGCGGATCACTCCCATTGCCGGTGATGGCGCATAAGACGCTGCCTGTAAGCTCATCTCATCGGGGCCAACGCGGACTTGTGAAGAGAGAATCGCCGCCAGCGAAAGAAGAGCTCCGGCGCTCCGGCCAAAGCCCGACACTTGATTGCGAGTCAGCAGTCGAGCCATTATACCTCCGACGCCCGATCGGTTGAGCAGCGGCAGGCGAACCGGGTGCGTAACCGATCTGGGGAAATGACGTGCCCGGCAACGGCTCCCTTGCGGTCGTGGCTCAGTAACTGCTCGCAAACAAGCGGTCGCTTGACGCAATAACCTGAAATCCCCAAAACGGTTAAGCAACCGGCGAACCGGCGAATGTGTGCCATTGCATTTCAGAAACAGTTGACCTATATTTGATGCGGGCCGCACGGCCCTCATGCGGCGCTGGAGGACCAGAACATGATCGGGATGAGTTTCCTGTCGTTCCTGCTCCTTCTCGCCATCGGCGCAGCCGTGGCCGCAGTCCTACACTACGGTTTCGGTTACCGGTTCCTAGAAGGCATTGACGCTGTATTCGCGAGAGTTGTACTTGGCTGGCTGGGCGCCTGGGTGGGTTCCCCCGTCTTCGGCCACTGGTCCTACAGATTTCAAGACGTATACCTCGTTCCCGCGATTCCCGGTGCGATTGCGGCGGTGAACGTGACCGCCTGGAAGGCGCTGGCGAAGGTCTTCGCCGCCCGGCCCACGGCTGAAAGGAGTGCGCCGGCATTCCCGAGAGCCGCATGACCGGACGCCATGGGGATTCCAGGGTCAAAAAAGCGCGTTGGTTCCAGCCGTCAGAGCACTCTGTTGGCTACCGGACTGGGGGCGGCTTTCGGTTTTCAGTGCTGGCGGCTGGCAACCTGGGGGTTTGACCTCGCGACCCCGTGGTTTGCGCCCGCGACCATCTTCCTGACATGCGTGTTACTGGGATTCACCATCGGGACGACTTCCGGAGCCGCACCGTGGTGGAAAAGAGGGCTGTTGTTGGGGGCGGTTTTCGGCGCCGCCTCCGCCTTTGGAGCGCACACTCTGGGGTTGACGTGGGTGCCTTACGGTATCGCCGCGATTACCGCCAGCCTGGCTGGCGCACTTCTCATGGCCTTTGTCGTGGACGCGGTTTCCCCACGCACAAGTCCGTCAGCCGACGTACTCCCACTCGCGCCGGAACGGCCGGCTGCGGCCGGGCAAACGCTATTCGAGCCGTGTCCGGCGGCGCCAATCCGCCAGCGGTTGGCCGACGCAAAGGCCTGTCTGGAGCAACTGGACTCCGAGCGGCGCCGCCGAGGCGATTCCGGTTTTGGCAAAACCATCGAAGAGCGGATTGTGTGGGGCGAGCTGATTCAACTGGAATTACACGAGATCGACGAGCAGGTGAGCCGTATCCGTGGCTCGGCGGGCCAGCGCCCGCCCGCGTCGAGCGAATGAACCCACCTGCTCCAGGGAGGTTCTCATGAATGCTGCAACTACCGAGCCTCTCAACCTTAACAGCGAGGAGCTTGCCATAGTGACCGAACTGCTGGAATCGGAGCACGTCAAGTTGCTGATCGGGATTCGCCATGCCCACCATCGCGCCTTTCGCGACGAACTCCGGAAGCGTCTGGAGATGGTGGAGAATCTGGTGGAGCGCTGCCAGCCGGTCTGAGCAGCATTCCCGCTCGAAAGAAGCCCGCGGCGGGAGACGATCGGAAGCGTGCAGGCCAATCAGAGTGAGGAAGAACGATAGAGCCGCCTACCAAGGCGGGTGCGGACCTTGCGGTAATCATGGGTTATCGGCACGCGGCTGCCGCGGGCAAGGCGGTAATTTAGGGTTTCCCGATCTCCGCCAGGAAAACCGCCGCGGGCTGGCGGCACGGTGGGATTGCAGCCGGTCGCGATTCCCGCGCTGCTCGCGGAGGGAAATAACAAGCCAGGGTTAGGCTATGCGATTGCGCAGGCCATAGCCGGCGCCGGAATCGGCATCGCCTTCCTGACGGCGCAGGTCATCGCCCGGAAGTTCGCAGCCGTAATCGGCTTCGAAACCGAGGACGATGCCACCAATGCTCTTCGCGCGATCCGGAAACTCGACAGGAGCGCGCGTGCCTGAGACTACCCGGAGCGCGCCAGCGCGTTCCCGTGTATAATAACTACCTAAGTTTTCCGAGCTTCGGAGGGCCAGCGCGGCCGGAGTAGTCGATCGAACGGGGTAGAGCGGTCCAGTGGGGGCCCGCTATCGCATAAACGCGCCGCCTGCAAACCATGGCACAACTCGGGTGCCTCGAAGGGATGTTCGTCGTGTTGCTTCAGGGTATTGTTCGGCGCCGGTTCATCTGTGGTTTGTCCTTGGTTTTCCTTTGCGTCCAGCCGCTGATTTTGCGCGGCGATAGGGCCGCCATGCGTCCGCCCATACCCCATCCGGCGGCGGCCGCACCCGCGGCGAAGCCTGCGCGCCTGGCGCCGATCCGCACGTTGATGCCGCAGCCTCGATTATTGGCGCAGGCGCGGACGGCGCAGCCCGCCCCGCGAACCACCGCCACTGTCGGTTCCCCGGCGGCGCCCGATGACCCCACCGATTCTTACGTAGTGGCGCAGGCCGCCGCGCTGAACAACGATCCCAACCAGATCTACGCCTTCGTACGCGACCAGATCAAGCTCGAGGCCTATCCGGGGGCGCTGCGCGGAGCCCGCGGCACACTCTGGGCCATGGCCGGCAACCCGCTGGACAAAGCGGCTCTGCTCAGCGCCATGCTCCGGGCGTCCGGCTTCACCACCCAGTATGCGTACACGGCCCCGAACGACACGGTGGCCGGCGAGACGGCGCTGGGCAACATGCTTCTGGGGATGTTTCCGCAGACTCCCGTCCTGATCGGTTGTTTGCCCTCGACCACGACCGCCACCAATCCGGCATATAACGGCACCGCGTATTACTGGCTCAACGACTATTACTGGGTGGAATACGGGCCGAGCAATATAGACCTCGATCCGAATATCCCCAACGGACTGCCTGGAAATACCATTCAGGCTCCGACCCAAACCTACCCCAGCATCCCTACAGCCGAGTACCAATCGGTCACCGTAAAGATCAACGCCGAAGTCTTCAACCAGGCGAGCGCGCTTTTCGGCTTCGGACCCAGCCAGACCACGGTCTTGACGCAGCAGTTTTACACCTGGCAACTGGTGGGCAATATTCTCTCGGCCGGAAATCTCGTGCAATCCACCGCCACCGGCGGCCTCGATATCAGCGCCAGCACGTTCACCTACACACCCTATCTCTTCATCGGCTCGGGCGCCGCGGATATCACTCAGGATGCCATCATTACGGGCTCGAACTTCCAGGAGTTTTACACCAATTACCCGCTGAGCAGCCAGATCGTCACCGGCATTTTCGTGGAAGTGGATGCCAAAAGCGCAATCGACCAGCAGCAAACCGCCTACGTCCACACCTTGCTCGATCGCATCGGACCGGCGGCGCGCCAGGGCCAGGCGTCGGCGCAAATCAGCCTGCCGGCCAGCCCGGCTCCCGCGGTAACCGATGTCGACATCGCGACCCTCGATATTCTGCCCACCCGGCGCAATCTGACTACGTTTAACGCGCAGCAGACGCGCATGAACACCGCTCTCCAGAATTACCAGGCCATCCAGGCCGCCTACCAGGCGCTTCCCACCACCGGCATCCTCACGGTCGCACAGCAGGAGGTGGCGCAACAGGCGTCCAACCTTTCCAAGTATCTGGTGATCACGATCAACGAATTGACCACCATGACGTACGAGGGTATGGCGGACCAACTGGCCGGCCAGCTCGAACAGGTCTATTACACGCGCGTCTACCCCAGTTCTCCACGCATCACCGTGGCGAACAGCTCGATCGATTCTTCGGGCAATCCGCTCTTCTATCTCGACGTTCTGAAGAACGACATGTTCGCGATCGGCGGCTTGGGGCAGAACCCAGGCGGCCCCTATGACGAAGAGGTGGCGCGCGGCATGATCGAATCGATTTCGGAAGCCACCGTCCTCTCGTCAGTTACCGGCGTGAATGCCATCGACATCGGAACCGTGATGGGCACATTGGGAGATCCCAATCAGCTCATCGGCCTGGGACCGCAGCCGTACTACAACGTTCCGCCCAGCACCACCGCGCTGAGTTCGACTACGTTATCGGCGGATGCACAAACCCTCATTCTGAACGCAGTTGTTACTCCCCAGGCAGGCGGCGTCGGAGACCAGGTGATCACACCCAACCAGATGGTGAACATCAACGGCACGACAACCGTGGGCTGGTGGGAGACCGATCATTACGGCCATACCGTCAGCCATTTTCCCAATGGAAACCACCAGGCTATCGTGGATTACGCGGAAACCAGCGCAGTTCTCTTGAAATATTACAAGCCTTTCGTGCATTTTTTCGGGCAGATTGAGGGCATAGGACTCACCGCATATGCATTCTCCTCGGCTGTCTTAAGTACTGTCGCGGAAGGCACCTTTGCGAACATCATCAAGAACCTCAAGACCTCGGCGGGGGGCCTCAAAACCGGGGCCGCCAACCCGCTCAACATGTTCTTCGAGAAGTTCAACGAATACTCGGAGAAAGTCAAGTTTCCACTCGGTAAAGCGGACGGGTTAGGCACTGGTCTGATTTCCGAGTTTGCCTCGGGCGTCGACGAAAGCATCACGCAGTTGCAAGGGATACTGAAAGGGATGGTGCCGTTCGATCCGGAAGTGCCGACTTTCATCGGCACGCCTCTAGGTCCGCTGCCCACTGGCGTCACTCCCGGGACGACGCCGGGTGTGTCGGTCACTTTCGCCACCGACCCGACCTACACCATGCCATATAACGGCAATGAACTTCCGGTATACGACGCCTACATCACCAATACCGGGCCGGTCACCGACACGTTCTCACTCCGCGGCTACGATACAAACGGAAACTTCTACGCTTACCCCAGTGTCGGATCCCTCACGTTGCTGCCGGGACAACAGGGCGAAGTGAATGTCTGCGTGACGCCGTATGACAGCTTCGGCACCAGCCTTCCGGCAATCGGGAACACCGGCCAATTTCAGTTGATCGCCACGGGTACCAGCGGAGCCACCACCACAGGAAGCAACAGCTACACCGTGCCCGCGATTCCCGTTCTTTCGATGACCGTCGATCCACAGGCGTTGACGGTAGCGCCGGGAGGGACCGTGCAGGCGACCCTGACCCTCGGTTCGCTCGGGAATGCCAGCCCCGGATCCGTCGCCTTGACGGCAACCGCCGACCCCGGCATCACCCTCAATGGTCTTACCACGCCGGTAACCGTGCCACTGAACGGGGTGGTCACCGAGCCGGTTTCCTTCACTGCCGCTGCTAATGCCGGCAGTACGATGCAATATGTGACGATCACGGCAGCTTATAGCACCGCTACAGGAGGCGCCCAGACGGTCAGTTTCAACGTGGCGGTCACAGTGCAGGCTCTTGGCACGTGCAGCCTCAACGCGGCGGTGGCGGCGCAGCAGACCGGCATGACCGGCCTGGGAAACGAGTTTTCGACCCTTGCCAATGACATGAACGCCGCGGCGGCGGCGCCAACGAACTCCGCGTATGTTTCGCGCATCGGCGGCGACGTGTCGGTGATTCTCGGCGCTTTGAACCAGGTGCCGTATCTTCAGTCCTTCGCCAGTTCCGTGACAACTGCCGCAAACGCGGTTGCCGCGGCCACGCCGGCGACGCTGGCGACTGCGCTGGGTAACCTCGACGGCGCGATTTGTTCTATCGGGTCGGCCATCACACAGGCCCAGAACTACAACACTGAGATCTTCCTGACGCCGAACAACGAGGTGGGGCAGCCCAATACCGCCATCACATTCACCGTCCGCGTGGTGAATCTTTCGAACAGCCTGAAGGCGTACAACCTGAGCGTTACCGGCGTGCCTGCCGGCGTTAGTGCGCAGTTCAACCTCACCTCGATCACACTCGGTCCGGATGGCAGTACCGCGTTCGAGACCAATCAATTTCAAACCCAGCCTGTCCTGACGCTGACTCCGGGCGCATCGCTTACTGCACCGTTCACGTTTAACGTGGTGGCCACTCCCGTGGGAGCGCCGGAATTCGCCATTTCCGCCCCCGGCAGCCTGTTGGTGCGGCCGCAGCAGATTTCCATCGACAGCGTGACGGTAACTCCACCGTACGGCCCGGCGGGAACGAAGTTCAGCGTCACAGCGCGGGTCTTTGCTGAGGTAAATGAGAGCACGCAGGCCTATTTGACGATGCAGCCCATGGATCCCACTGGGAAAAATATCACTTTCGGCGCCGTCAGTCCGCAGTTTACGCTTACTCCGACCAATACCCTGCAAACCGTAACCATCGGGACCGTTGATTCCACGAATTTTGCGAACGGATCGTACACCATCGCCGTTCAGGGCTACAACGCGAGCCCCAACGTGATCTTCCCCGGCGCCACTGCGAGTGGCGTTTTTCTGGTCGGGGCTCCATTCTCGGCGACGCTGACCGCGAACGCCAATTCTTCACCGCCGGGAACGGTTGCGCCCGGCAGCAGCGCCGTGCAGGTGGCGCTGAATATCACCCGCGATTCGACGCCGAATCCGGTGTCCACGCTTCTTAACACCGTCACCCTGCAAGGCATCCCGCGCTCTATGACGCTCTACCAGAATGGCGCGCAGCAGCTTGCATATGTCTGCTCGGACTCGGTGGTCAACATCGTCGACGTCACTACTCCCAGCAGCTTGACAGTATTGGGAACGTTCGCAAACAATGTTCTTACCACCGAAGATGGAAGTACGGTTCCGGGCTACCAGGGCGTGGCCTGCGCCATTTACAACAACAATATCATCATCAGCTACAGCCGTTATGACGGCAATACCACGGAAAGCAACATACCCACCCACTTCTCCGTGTTCAGCCTGGCGAATCCGACGAGCCCGGTGCAGGTGGGCACCACCGTCGACGTACCACGCGGCGACAGCTCCGGATTGTATATTTCGGGAAATACAGCTCTGATGTATCAAAGCACGACGAACTATGATCCATATAATAACTTCATAAACTTCTTCGAAGGCGATATCTGGACGGCCAGCCTGACGAATAACGGGACGATCACTTATCTCACTGACGTCTATTCATGCGGAAACTATAACAGCAGCACCCAGACGTGCAGTAATGTGACCAATGTCCCGGCTGCCACTTACAGCGGAGGCGTCTGCACGCCCAATGGAACCGCACCGATCGCTAACGACCAAACCGGCGGCGGACCGTATCAGATCGGGCCCGGGACCGCCGTCAACGGCACCACAACTTATTTCGCATCGTCAAGTTCCTACGGTGATCTTACTCTGACCAGCCAATGCCCCCCGCCCACCGGCCAACTTCTTGTGGTGGACACCACTAGCCCCTCGAGCCCAAAGATTCTGGCCAGCGTAACCGACCCGGCCATGGCGTTTATGACCGGCATTGCCGTCGAGGGCAACCTTGCGGTCGCGGTGGGCGATTCCACCGGCATCTACGACATCACTACGGGGTACGTGGGAACGCTGGTAATTTCCTCGTTCGATATCACCAACCCGCAAAACCCGACGCTGCTCGATTCGGTAACGACGCAATTGGGAGACAAGGCCAGTTCCTTCATCGTGCCGTTGTCAAGCACCACCTTTGCCGTGGGCAACACCACGCTGAATAACAACGGACAACTGGTGCTGGTAGACGCTACCAATCCCAATGCCTTGCGCTATATTCCCTATACCGCGAACTTCGTGGCCAACCCCACCATCGCCCAGAACGGATTCTTTTTCGCGCTCAGCGCCGCTCCATCTTCCACCACCAACGCGCTTTCCGCTTTCCAACTGAGCCAGGTCAACGGTCCGCAATTGACGGTGTCGCTGAACCTGCCCAACAGCGGAACGGCCGCGGTCGACCCGACCAGCTTCAGCCCCGCACCCGATCCCAACCCCACCGTCAACGGGTCTATCACCACCTACACATGGACCCAACCGTCCGCCAATACGATCGCATTCAACGTAAACGTCACCGGCGTCAATCCCGGCGACGTTCCTACAGTCGTCGCGGGCGGACAAATGGCGTACACCCTACCCTCGGTCGGCGCCGGAATTTATGTGCTGCCGCCGGTCACGGTTTTGTGCCAGCAGATTCTCAACATCACGCCGGCAACCCAAAACGTGATTTACGCCGGCGACTCCGCCACTTACATGGTCACGGTTAGCAATCCGACCTCGACGCCGCAGACCTTCGTTCCGTTCACCCTCGGAATTCCGGCGTCGTGGGGCGTCAGTGAGCCGGCCAGCGTCACCGTGGCGCCCGGCGGCAGCCAGACTTACAACCTGGTGCTCACTACTCCCTTGAACGCCTCGCCCGCACTCTACAACTTCTTTGTCGTGGTGAGCACCGCAGGGGGCATTACCGCATCGGTGGGAGCGTCGCTGACTCTTTTCTACCCTCCCGATAACACCGGAGGGAATACTGCCACCAAGTCTATGACCTTCACGGCCAGCCTGAACCCCTCGACAATTACAGTTGGCCAGAACAGCACCGCTACATTCCAGCTTTCGATCACCAATACCGGCAACTATGCGGACTCTCTTGCCGTGCTGGATGGATCGCCCACGTTCAATGCCAATCCCAACGCGTACAACGGGTGGACCCTCGCCTTCAGCCCCACCAATCAACCCTATCTTCTTCCGGGGTTGAATAACACCGTTACCCTGACCGGCTCTCTGACTCTTCCTGCTACCAATGCCAATACCGCCCCCGGCATCTACACGATCATGGTGGAGGTGTATTACGGCCCAACCGTCGTCAACGTGCCCTTAACGGTGAACGTTATCAGTAATGGCGTGACCGGCTATATCAGTCCCAACAGCGGGGCGCCGAACGCCGGCTTCAGCGTAGTCTTGACGAACGCAGGCGCCTCCTCCGACAGCTACAATTTTTCCATTCTCGGCCCGTTGGTGGAGGTAGCCAGTATCCAATCGACGGTCGGGCCGATCGCCTCGCAACAGCAGACGGTAATTCCCATCACGTTCAAGCCGGTGAATTTCCTGGCGCCGGGCAACTATTCTCTGAAAGTCCAGGCGGTATCGCAGGGCAATTCAGCGGCGCAGATCACTATGTCGGCCACCGTGCAGGTTTCCGGATCGCAGAGCGTTTCGGCCGCGATTAACCCGACGCCGGCGTCCGTGCCTACTACCCCCGGGTCGGTGCCGCTGCTATTGCAAGTCACCAATACCGGCAACCTGCCCGATAACTACACCGCGTCCATCACGAACATCTCGAGCAACGTCACCGCCAACCTCAACGGCGCGCAATCCGTGCCCGCGTTCGCCGTGCCCGCTCTCAGTACCGCACAGATCCCCCTGAACGCCACCTTGAATACCGGCAAAAGCGGGAGCGTCACCGTCACCGTCACTTCCACATCCAACAAGTCGGAGACTGCGCAGGCCACGGGGACGATTGGCCAGGGAAGCCCCTGCGACGTCAACGAGGACGGAAACGTCGACATCCTCGATGTCCAGATGATGGTCGACGAAGCGCTCGGTACGGACCAAGCCAACAACGACCTCGACGGCGATGGGGTGGTGAATGTGGTCGATATTCAGATCGACATCAACGGCGTCCTGAAACTGGGGTGCGAAGTGGGCACCCAGACGCAGACTACCGCCCTCAAGCCGCAAAGCGGCACTCGCGGTCTGGCGCCATCCGCCATTGCCGGCGCGAGCTTCGGGGTAGCGCGGCCGGCGAGCATCGTCGATCTCGGTACGCTGGGCGGAAATTCCGCTGCCGCCTACGGCGTGAACGACTTGGGGCAGGTGGTGGGCAGTTCCGATACCGGGCAAATCAGCCATTCCGACAGCGCCTGCCCGCGCTGCCCGGTGATCCACGCCTTCCTGTGGGAGGCTGGGCGCATGACCGACCTGGATAGCGGCGACACCGGCAGCAGTGCGGCCTACAGCATCAACAACGCCGTCCAGATCGCGGGAGTTTACTCCGCTCCGGACCGCGATACCAGCGGTTTTCTCTATTCCGCGGGAAAGGTCACCGTGCTGAGCCAGGCGCCGCATGGGCGGGCGATTGGGATCAACAACGCCGGCCAGATCGTGGGCGACCTGGCAACCGAGCCGGCATCCGCGCGCCAGGCGTTTCTGTGGAACGCGGGGGCGGTGGTCGACCTCGGCACGCTGGGCGGAGCAGGCAGCGAGGCACGCGCCATCAACGATAGCGGGCAGATCGTGGGCACGGCGCACCTGGATGGCGGCGTGATGCATGCCTTCCTGTACAGCGGAACGGGGCTGACAGACCTGGGGACGCTGGGCGGGAAGAACAGCATGGCGTACGGCATCGACAACGCGGGCGAGGTGGTAGGCGTGTCTCAAACCGCGGAGAACGGGGTCCAACATGCGTTCCTGTACCGGCAAGGAGCCATGACCGACCTGGGCACGCTGGGAGGGAACGAGAGCCAGGCCAATGGCATCAACGACAGCG
>Ga0181538_10001008_pt1 | contig 32643 bp, 19 predicted proteins | sample PEATcosm2014_Bin_40_FD_119773 | JGI IMG/M metagenome (GOLD analysis project Ga0181538, IMG submission 119773) | Peatland microbial communities from MTU Mesocosm Facility, Houghton, MI, USA - PEATcosm2014_Bin23_30_metaG | ecosystem: Environmental > Terrestrial > Soil > Wetlands > Peat | place... | reverse complement strand
TCATGGTTCAGGTGCACCAGGTATTCCACGTTGTACTTCCTGCACCACTCGGCCTGCTCTCCGAAAAAGCTGTTTTGGAAGATCGCGCTCCACACGTCGTAGTAGTCGGCTCTGGCCCGCCGCGTCTCTTCCGTCGCTTCCGCGCCTCTACCGATGAAGAACGAAGGTATGTAGGGCTGCAGATCATAACCTTTCCTCTGCTCAAATTCCTCCAGCAATTTCGGAGTCCATGGAATGGCGCTGCTATAATCCGGCTCGTCGCCGAAGAAGCCCAGAATGATTTTGCCGAACTGATCGCCCACCGCCTGCCGGTAAGTTTCGTGTGTAATCTTCAGAAAGGCGCGGGTGGCTTCCGGGTCCAGGTAATCGATCAGTGAGTAGAGGGCATCCTTGGCCCGCGTCCCGTCTTCGCGATTGAAGTTCCGTGTCGGTGAACTGACGTAAATGTGCCTCACGAAGACCACTTCCCAGGAAAGGCGAGGCTCGTTCGGGGTCGACCCTTCGGCCGGTACGGTCCATTTGAGTTGGCCGTCCGGCGGAACCGGAATGGGGATGACGCCCTGTATTTGTTGGTCTGTGGACGTCTTGGTTGCGAAAATTGCCAAACTATCGGGTGGCGCCGGCATGGTGAGCGTCTGGCCGGGCACCACGTGAACCCGGATATCGGCGACGATGCCCTGCATGGCGAGTTGCGGGTACTGCCGGCTGATGTTGCCCCCGGCAAAGCCGCTCGGGTAGTCGGATTCGTCCTGGATCCACAGCCTCATCCCGCGCTTCGCCGCTTCCTCAACCGTGAACTTCACTTGCTCCATATGCTCGGGCGAAAGGTACTTCGGTTCGCCGCGTCCCGCCGAAAGGTTCACCACGAAGATGCCATTGGCCGCGAGCCGGTCGAAATCCCGGACGATTCTTGCCCGTACTTCCTGCGGGTCGGGACCGTTCCAACTGGCAAACGGTTGGATGGCGCCGTATTCGCGGGGCGGTGCTTTGAAGTTCGCGGCTACCTCGCGCAAGGAGGGAATCGTGATCTGTTGCCACGGCCTTTGCGCCGGCGCTGCGAGTGAGAAAAGGAAGAATACCAGTGTTCCGGCGAGACTTCTGAGCTTCATGCACCTGCCTCCGGTAACGGCGCTGATTATAACAAGATCATCATTTCGAAAATCAGGCCGACTCATTGCCGGGCATCTGCCGCAATGATAAGCTCTCATCGATAAGTTGAATTCCGGGAGAATCCACTTGAGCCCATCGATCGCCACACACCCAACACGTCCACTGGCCGTTATTATCTGCGCCGTTGCGATTCAGGCGGCAGCTCAAACCACGTCTTATACTCCACCGCCATCGCCCCGCGCCAAATTGAATTTCGACTGGAATTGGAAGTTCATCCGCGACGATGTGGCCGGCGCGGAGAAACCCGGCTTCGATGATGCTTCCTGGACCACGGTCGGCACCCCGCACACTTTCAACGACGTCGACTCATTCCGCCAGATCATCTCCCACAGCGGCGGCGATCGTGCCACGTACAAAGGGCTTTCCTGGTACCGCAAACATTTCAAACTGCCCGCCAGATATGCCGGCGGCAGGATCTTCCTGGAATTCGAAGGCATGCGCCAGGCGGGCGACATTTTCCTGAACGGCAAGCAAATCGGACTCTATGAGAACGGCGTGACAGCCTACGGCCTGGAAATCACCGGCGACGTTCACTTCGGGAACGAAGAGAACGTCCTGGCGGTGAAGGTGGATAATCGCACCGACTATAGGGAGCGTTCCAGCGGCACTCCGTTTGAATGGAATGCCAACGATTTCAACCCAGACCACGGCGGCATCAACCGCCATGTCTGGTTGCATGTCACCGGCATGATCTATCAAACCTTGCCGTTATATTACGGTCTGGAAAGCACCGGCGTATATGTTCATGCCGCGAACTTCAATCTCCCTGCGAAGAGCGCTGACGTCACGGTCGATTCGGAAGTACGAAACGCATCGGGAAATCGCGCCACGGTGGCGTTGTCGGCCGTGATTGTCGATCGCGACGGGAGGGTGCGCGGGCGAGTCGCCGGCGATCCCGTCGATATGGTCGACGGTGAAAAGACCGAGTTGACGGCCACGGGAGCGCTCCAGGGTGCGCGCTTCTGGAGTCCCGAAGATCCGTATCTTTATGACGTGTACACCATCCTTACGGTGGATGGAAAAGCCGTGGACGTCGCCAAGACCGTCACCGGCTTCCGCAAGACCGAATTCAAGGGCGGTGCCGGCACGGGAGGCGTGTATCTCAACGGTAAGTTCATTTACCTGAAAGGCTTCGCCCAACGCGCCAGTAACGAATGGGCGGGCCTGGGCCAGGCTTACCCCGACTGGATGCACGATTTTCAGGCGGAGTTGGTGCGCGCGAGCCATGCCAACTACATACGCTGGATGCACATCGCCCCGCAGCGCGTCGATTCCGACACCGCCGATCGCTACGGCATCATCCAGATCTGCCCCGCAGGCGATAAGGAAAGAGACGTGGAAGGACGCCAATGGGAGCAGCGCCTGGAAGTGATGCGCGACACCATGATCTACTTCCGCAACAGCCCCAGCATTCTTTTCTGGGAGGCGGGCAACACGGTAGTGACGGTAGAGCACATGCAACAAATGCTGGCGCTGCGCAAGGAATGGGATCCCAACGGCGGACGTGCGATCGGCGCGCGCGGCAACGATAACGTGGCGGCCAATACCGCCATTACTCCCCTCGCCGAATTCTTCGGGATCATGATCGGTCAGGATCCCCGCACCGACGCGCTGGAAGGCCCCACCGCCATGTTCCGCGGATACAGCGCGGAGCGCCGCGACCGCGCACCGCTTATCGAGACAGAGGATTACCGGGAGGAAGCTGCTCGCCGGTTCTGGGACGACGATTCGCCGCCCTATTTTGGTTTCAAGAAGGGCCCCAACGACACCTGGCAGTTGACCTCCGAAAGCTTCGCCCTGGGCTCGATCAGACGCTACTGGGCTTACTGGCAGGATCGCATTTCCAACCCCAACCCGGCGCACTCCAAATGGTCGGGTTATGCCTCCATCTATTTCTCCGATTCCGATGCGGATGGACGGCAGGATTCGAGCGAGGTCTGCCGGGTCAGTGGCAAGGTGGATGCGGTTCGACTACCCAAGGAAATCTATTTCGCCCATCGCGTGATGCAGAACGAACAGCCCGACATACACATTCTGGGCCATTGGAGTTATCCCGCGGGTCCGGACGCCAAAAAGACGGTGAAGACCTTCTACGTCGTTGCCAACACGCAGACGGTGGAACTTTTTGTAAATGGCAAATCCGCTGGCCTAAACTCCCAACCAGTCAACGGATACACCTTTGCTTTCCCGAACGTGGAGTTTGCACCGGGGAGTCTGAACGCTGTCGGCAGGAACGACGGCAAAGCTGTGGCCCAAGAGGAACTGACCACCGCTGGCCCGCCAGCGAGAATCAAACTCACGCTGATCGTCGGTCCGCGAGGTCTCCAGGCCGATGGAGAGGATGTGGCCCTCATCGATGTGGAAGTCGTCGATGCCAAAGGCCAGCGCTGCCCCACCGACGATGCCCGCGTGGATTTCGCCGTGGCTGGGCCCGCAGTCTGGCGCGGTGGCTACAATAGCGGCAAAATCGATTCCACCAACAACCTCTACTTGAATACCGAAGACGGAATCAACCGGGTTTCGGTTCGTTCTACGCTTTCTCCGGGCACAATCACGGTCACCGCCAGTCGTCCAGGCTTGCAGTCCGGGCAAATCAAGATCGTCGCCAAACCCGTCAAAATCGTCGGAGTTCTGTCCGAAAAGTGAAAACCATGAGATATGCCTTCCTCGCTATGGCCGTAGCTCCGCTTGTGGCGCAGAGCCTTAAATTCGATCTCTCATCCGATAAAGCTGCTCCAGGTTTCGAGAAGGTTTCGTCCGGCACGATGTACTCGGAGCAGACGGGCTATGGCTTTGAAGAGCCCGTCAGGCAGCCGCCGTTCTATTTCTCCGTTCGCGTACCCGACGAGGGTAACTACAAAGTAACGGTGACGCTGGGCGATCCCGCAAACGACTCGGTGACAACCATCAAAGCCGAACTGCGCCGTCTGATGCTCGAGCGGGTGCGCGTCCCTGCGGGAAAGACGGAAACGCGGTCGTTCCTCGTCAACGTCCGCACGCCTAAGATTCCCGGCGGCGGCGAAGTGCGGCTGAAAGATCGCGAGAAGACCACCGAAGCGCGCGCTTGGGACGACCGAATCACGCTGGAGTTCACTGATACGCATCCAGCGGTGCGCACGGTTGCGATCGAAAAGGCCGACGGAGTTCCCACTATCTACATTGCCGGAGACTCTACGTCCACCGATCAGCCGCGTGAACCATTCAACAGTTGGGGGCAGATGCTGCCGCGCTTTTTCAAGCCTGAAATCGCCATTGCCAATCACGGCGAATCGGGCGAGTCGCTGCGCGGATTCCTCAACGAGAACCGGTGGGCGAAACTGCTGAGCGTCATCAAGCCCGGCGATACAGTGCTGATTCAGATGGGCCACAACGATCAAAAAGAGAAGGGCGAGGGGATTGGCGCGTTCACCAGCTATAAGAGCGATCTGAAACGGTTCGTCGCCGACGTGCGGCAGCATGGCGCCACGCCGGTGCTGGTGACGCCGATGCACCGCATGACCTACGACGCCGCGGGCAAAATCACCAACAGCCTGGGAGACTATCCCGAGGCCGTACGCCAGACGGCCAAAGAAGAAAACGTGGCGCTCATCGATCTCAACGCCATGAGCAAGTTGTTCTACGAGGCCCTCGGCCCCGCTGATGCGCACTTCGCTTTCGCGGGGAAGGACACCACCCATCACGATGACTACGGCAGCTACGAGCTGGCCAAATGCATCGTGGAAGGTATCCGCCAGGCCAAAATGCCGATCGCGCAATACCTCTTCGAGATGCCGCCCTTCGACCCGGCCCATCCCGAACCCGTGGGTAAGTTCGATGTCCCCGCGGAACCCGCGGCCGATGCGCAGCGTCCCTACGGCCAATAGCGCGCGAGGATCGGCCCGTTATTTCAAATCGCCGAAATGCACCGCTTCGGGAACACTGGGCTGATCGAGCAACTGAATCGTGGTAGAGGGGCCGAGATCGACCGGGTTTCCCCACGCGCGCAACGCCCAAACGATTTTCTTGTCCGGCGTCACTTCCAGCGCCTGTACGGGCGCGGTGGGAGGATCCGCGGGCCCGTTCCACTGGTTGAACCAGGTGTTGATGAGCGTGTTCCCGTTGGGCAGCCGCTTCGCGATTTGCATCGAGTTGAACATGTAGTCCGGAACATCGGCGGGCGTGAACTCCCAGACCGTCGCCCCGGCGGGGTTCACCTCGCGAACCAGTCGCGCCCCCGCCATGAGCGTATTGCCGTTCTTCAAACGTTCCGCCGACCAAGTGGCCGCGCCCGGCGAGTATGACCATAGTTCTTTTCCCGTCGAGTCGTACTCGACGATTTTCTGCATGTCCATATGTGCCACCAGCAGCGTGCCGGCCTCGGTGAGCCTCGCATGTCGGAAATGGCCGTGTACACTTTTCGGATTTTTGACCGGGACGACAAACTCGCGCTCTGTCTTGCCGGTGACGATGTTCACAACGACGACTTTCGCGGGATCGCCGTTTTGCACGTAGAGCACCTTATCAGTGCCGATTGGCTGCGTAGTACGGATCTCCGTGCCCGCCGGAGCGTCATAGTTCCATAGCTTGTTTTTGTTACGGTCGATCAGGGTTACGCCGAATTGGCGCGCGAAAAGCACGTTTCCGTTCGAAAGCAGGATGGCATCGCTGATTTCGCCCTTTCCCGCCGGATCGTGAAACTCCCAGGCGACCTTGCCGCTGCGCACGATGTACATGTCCTGCGTCTTGGCCTCTCCGACGTAGAAGAAATCATGCTGCGCCAGGCCCTTCCCGGGCAGGACGCTGGGGAAACTGGGCTTGGCTTCCTGCGCGAGGGCGGTCCACACCGAGCAGCATGCCAAGATGAAGATAGCGAAGTTTTTCATGTTGATGAGCTCCATTCAGCGGCAACGGTATAGCTTGATTTTCCGAATCGTGTAGCGGTCTCCCCCAAACCAGGGAGCCTTCCACTCCGGGGTCTCATCGCCATTCAGCCGGCGTCCGGGCACCCAGCTGCCGTTGACGTATTGGCCTTCTTCCACTACCGCCAATCCTACGCTTTGGGCCGGGTCCGCGGCCGAGTCGAAGTACACATTCGCCATGAAGCGAGCACGCCAGCAAACAGTAGTTTCAGATTTCAAAACCTATTGAATATCCAAACCACTATAACGCAGAAGCCTGGCTGCCGACTCGGTCGGGATTGTTTTCAGCACACGAAGGATGCAAGCTCACCGGTATGCTTTTGCTGCGGTCAGGGCATCCAGGGTCCGAAGGAGATCGTCGGACCCAAGTGGCTTCGAAAGGTACGCATCCATTCCGGCTTCGATGCACATGGACTCGTCCTCCTCCATGGCGCGCGCGGTCAGGGCGATAATGGGCAGGTGGGACCCGCTCGTGGCTTCCTGCTCCCGGATTTTCCTTGTCGCCATCAGCCCACCCATCACCGGCATCTGGACATCCATTAGGATGGCGTCAAATGTCTCCCGAGCAAGCAGCGCGAGAACTTCTTCGCCGTTGGAGGCACTCACGACATGATGCCCGCTTTTCTCCAGCATGCGAGTGGCGACCAACTGATTGACTGCATTATCTTCGGCCAACAGAATACGCAGCGGTCGATGCTGCACCGTGGAATCCAGCGCGGCGGCTTGCGCGGGACCAGTCTTCCCGACACTCGGGTCCAGGGCCATCTCCACAGTGAAGAAAAACGTGCTCCCGACCTGCGGCGTGCTCTCCACCCATATGCGTCCTCCCATCATCGCAATCAGGTTGCTTGAGATAGCCAGGCCGAGGCCGGTGCCGCCGAACCTGCGTGTAATGGAACTGTCCGCCTGGGAAAAAGCCTCGAAAATAGTCCCTACTTTTTCGGGTTCGATGCCAATCCCGGTGTCTTTGACCGAAAATCTGAGGACGCTGCTGGAAGGCCGCAGCTCTTCGCGAGTGACGTTAATAGAGATGCCGCCATGCTCGGTAAACTTGATGGCGTTGGACGCCAGGTTCAGTACGATTTGATTCAAGCGGTTCGAATCGCCGATCAGCGCATCGGGCACGTCCGGCTGAACTGTTAGATCCAGTAGCAGACCCTTTTTCTTGGCGCTTATGGTCAGTACGGCTGTAGTGGCGCGCAGGAACTGCCGGAGGCTGAACGGGACCGCTTCGAGCTGCAGTCGGCCCGCCTCAATTTTCGAAATATCGAGGATGTCATTGATGACCGTGAGCAAGTTGGCGCCGCATTGCTTGATGAGTTGCAGATATTGACGTTGGTCCTCTCCGGGAGGTGTCTCGATGGCCAGATCGGCCATTCCGATTACGCCGTGGAGCGGTGTGCGGATTTCGTGGCTCATATTCGCCAGGAACTGGCTCTTCGCGATACTAGCCGCTTGCGCGGCGGCTTTCAGACCGGCTTCGCGATCCAACTGTGCTCGAATCGTGGCGGTCTGCTGGGCCACACGGCGGCGCAGCATTGCGATCCAGGCCAGCGCTCCCAGAGCGGACAACGTCACGGCGAACAGAATTTCGAGAGTATGCGTAACGGTCCACCAGGAAGCCTGCTGGAGTACTTTGACGTCTTGCGGAGTCCGTAGCAGCAAATCGAATCCAGCGGGTCGAACGATGCCTTTGCCTTCGCCCCGGCTGACCCGCAACTCGTTGATGCACACACCCGTGAGTTCCAGCAGGTCACCACGACTCAATTGGCGGGCGCGAAGCCATTCCGCTGGATCAAGAAAGCGCGCACGAAAGGTCGCCGCGCCGGCTTTGAGCAGGAGAGAACTGGTGTTGGATCGCGGGTCAAAGTCCACCAGGTATGCCTGAATGCGCACCAGACGGCCGGGGAAGTTTCCGCCCTCGATCTCGTCCGCCGCCACCTCCAGCGGATGAACTTCCCCGGAGCCGATCACTGTGACATCTGCGTCAGCCAACCGCGGCAATGAACTCTGCACCCCCAGAAACCCGGTCGCGGAAATGCGGGCGCCCGCCTGGAGTTTGAGCGGACCGCCGTACCCGACAACCGCAACTGCCGTTCCGTCCTGGACATAGGCGGCGCCGGGCTCGGCAGCGACGACGACCCCCTGAATTCTCACACGCTGCGTCCCAAGTTGCAGATTAGAAAACTGCATCAGGGTTTCTATCCGCTCCGTGTCGACGGTTTCCGAAGGCCGCCGCAAGACTATAACATCGTTCCAAGAGGGAGTAAGTAATCGAAAGGCGGCCAGTTGACGGTGGTCATTCCAGATCGCTCCGTAAACTCCTCGCACACGCACATGCGCTCCGATCAGATCGGTTGGCATGTGGCCAACGGAGGGAGGCGGAATGAGGACCGGCACCGAATCACGGGCAGACTGGACGGTGAGCTTGACAATTCCGTATTCTGGCGCCGCGCCGTGCACATCGCCTTCGATCTCCACCCAGCGGCTATCGAAACGTGCCGAGATCGTCTCTTCCGGCGGCAGTCGCTCGGGGACCGGGATAGCTTGGCGGCCCAAGATGTCTACCTTGACGTCATCGATAATCGGGGCAAACCCTCCAGGTGCCCGGGTTCCCGTCACCTCCACCTGATCTCCGGGCTGGAGCGGCGTTCTGACAGCCGGGTTGGCGCAATATATGGCGCCGGTCGAGTCCTGAACGAACAGCCAATACCGATCAGGCTCCGCGAGAGTAATCACGCCGCGCAGTCGCACGGGATTCGGTTCCGGCGAGACTCCGGAAAATTCCTTAATTGCGCGTACAGTGGTCAGGGTGGGTAACTGATCGGCTCGCGGTGCAGCCGGGGGTGGGTCCAACTCTCGAATATCCCGCACGGACAATTCACTGCGAATCAGCTTTCCGGTGACACTGTAATGGTTCTGGACCGTGCCTTTCACCGCACAACGACGCCCCATGTGTCGCAGACATTCCCGCCATGGCGTGCTGGGAATCGACAATTGGACGCGCTCGTGGGTTCCTTCCAGGTAAGCTTCCATGTTCGAGCGAAGGTCGTGACCGTCTTCGGAGGCGAATTGACCGGTGACTTCGACGAGTTGATCCTGGAAGTTTCTGGTAAGAATTTCGGGGATCAAGGCCGCCCTGACGAGAGCTGCCGGACCGTTCGCAACCTCCCTGTACTCCGTTTGCCGAACGATAGGAGAGGTACCGTCGGAGTCTGTGATGCCTCTGGCTTCGTACAAATCCCATCCGGCTCTCAAAAGGACTACGGCTCCCGGTGCCTCGAAACGCAATGCACCGGTTCCATCGGCGAGAATGAAGTAGTCGAGTCCGCGGTAGACGATGGTTCCGCGGATATACACTCTATGACCTTCACGGGCGGTGTCAACCGAAAGCCTACGCACCTGTCCGACGTTGGTCAGCAGACGCGATGCAGTGTGGCCGTACCAGAACTTCACGGATCCTGCCGCGGCTATGACAAAGGCGGCAAGGACCAGCAGACGACGCTCGTATCGCACCACATCGTACATATCGGCAGCGCGAGCAATTTCCTCTAGCCGCTCACGACCGGCTCGCAGAAAGCGATGTGCTGGCGCACTTGCTCGCTACTCGTACCGGTAGACCACCACACGGAGAATAGTATTCGGGCGGAGCGTCAGAATCTCGCCCTGACCGATATCGTCGCCGCCTAGCTGGCGCGTCACCACCCACTTGCCATCGACGAATCTGCCTTCCTGCACAATGCCGAGCCCCACGGTTGCCGGCCCGGGCGTGTTCGCCGTAAACGCGATCCGGAAACCGCCGCCGCCCATATAATATTCATCGGGTCCGGCCGCGATCAGAATTGCGGCGGCCTCCATGGGAGCCTGCCCGGCGCCTCCGCGGCCCGGTTGCCCCGCGGGGGGCGCTGCCGGAGGCTGTTGCGGCTTCGCCACCGGCTCGGGGGCGATCGGCACACGGCCTCTTCCTGTGTAGCTAAGTTCCAGCGTATAGTTCCCCAAAGCAACTCGCTTCGGCGCATCGCCCTGGTTCAGCCGCACCGCAGTGATGGAATCCTTACCCTGGTGCGCCGCAATCATCGGAGCCATCTGCGCCACCAGGCGGTAGACCGCCGCCAAATCGCTGTCCGGGCTTACTCCTCTCTCGATTGCGAAAGGCGAATAACCGATCGCGTTGTACTTGCCTAATGCGGTCAGAACGTTGGCCGGGTTAGTCCCCGTCTCCGGGATGAAGAGTGGGTTGCCGTTGCGCGTGAAGCGATCGCAAACCTCGTCGAAATATTCCAGGTACAGATCCGGCGCGAGAATGTCGATCGCCGGTCCGCCGGCCCGCCACACATCGTGCACCTGCGGAAGAGGGCCACCGCTCGGATACGTCCCAGGCCATGCCATGTTGGGTTGCTGCAGCCAGGCGTTTACATACATCGGGATGTTGTATTCCGCTTTGCCCTCTGCGACCACCTTACCCACGTACCGGGCGTATTGCCACGCCATGAAGATTTCGTCCACCGGCCAGTGCAGCTTCCTCCAACCGGTCTGATATTCCTCCTGACCCAGCGGAGGACTATTGGTCTGGATAGGCATCTCGACACGGTCGGGCTTGCCCGATCCGAAGACCTCTTCCCATGTGCCGGATGCTTTGAGGCCGTTCGCGCCCCAAACCTCCCGGAGTTCCGGGGCAAGCGTTTCCTTGTGCTTCTGCAGGTAGTCCATCAATTCCTTCGGCACCGGTCCGGCAAAGGCCTTGTTGGCCGGCTCCGACCGGTCGCGCGAATCGCGCAGCACGCCCACTTCGTTCTCCACCTGCATCATCAGGACAGTGTGCTGCTCGCCGTCCACCTCCTTGATATACCGCATCAAGGCACGATAGGCGCGCGCATCCGCGTCACGACTGGCATCGCCAAAAGTGCTGAGCAGTTCGATGCTCTTGCCGCCTTTGATCTTGATCCGGGGGAATCGCCTGTAATCCTGCTTCACCCAGAGGGGAGGATAACTCGACAGGCCGTTCTTCCAACTCCCGAACCAGAGGAACACCAGTTTCAGGTTGTTGCGCCGAGCCTCCTGGATGAGGCCATCGACCAGCGCGAAATCGAAGTGGCCCTCTTCGGGCTCGATCTGCGCCCACGATACCGCCGCCAGCACGCAGTTCAGATTGCCCGCCACCAGGCGGGACCAGATGGGCTGCATGTTTTCCAAGCTGCTGGCGGTGTTGTTGCCCAGTTCTCCGGTAAGTGCGAGGAACGGTTTCCCGTCGACTATCAACTGCGTCGCGGTTCCTTGCTTTTCGAGATGGGGGCCCCCCGTGGCGGTCTGCGCATAGGCCTGGACCGCGATCGCACTGGCGCAGCAAGCCAGTGCGACGCACGAAAACATTTTGAGTTTCATGTCTGCTCTTTGCCTCACTACTGGAACTTCATCGGAACGGAGATATCCCAACCAGCTTTAGTCAACTGGTCGATGCTCTTGACGACAGTCCCGTTCAACTTCACGTTCTTAAACAGAATCGGACCGACGTTTTTTCCCGTAATCTTGGCGGGCCGGCTGGGCGTATAGAACGTGCAGTTCTCGAAAACGAAGTTGGTCAACTCCGAATCTCCGCCATCGATGTAGATCTGCCCGCCGTCATGCTCCCATGTGCAGTTCAGGAAGTGGAAGTCATCCAGAGCCTGCTTGCTGCTCGCTCGCGTAGGATACCCGCGTCCCGTGAAGTATGCGGGCGTAAATTGAATCCAGATAGCGAACTTGTTCGACGCCGCTATGAAATGCACAGCTTCGAAGCGCACGTGCTTAGCCGCCGGGATAGAGCCGTATCCCAGAACCAGCGCCGAAGTGTAGCCGTAATTCACGTAGCCCTTCACCACCACGTCTTCGAGGCCGGCGCCGGCGCCCCCGTAGAAGGCAAAGGTGTCGTCCATCGTCATGGAAAACCCGTTTTCGATCAGGATATGTTTGCTGCCGCCGGTGATGTCATAAGCATCGTCGTGGTACTGCTGCTTGCGGTTGATGAGCTTAATGTTCCTGCTGGTGAAACCGTCGGTATTGCTGACAGTCACGGTCCAATAGGCGGACCGCAGAAGGAACAGATCCTGAAAGGTGACGTTCTTGCAGTTGTTGATCACGTAGCCCTTGACGCCATTTCCATGAGGATCATTCACCAGTCCTTCGGGCGTTCTGGCGCGCCCGTCACCGGTATCGGGTTGCATATCGTGCCACAGCCACGGATAGCCTTGCATGTCGACGGTTCCCCGGCCCATCAGGCTGGCATTCTCCACGTTGTTGAAGACAAACAGCGCCCGCTGTACCCTCCCCGGACCTCCCGTCGTCCCCGGCGGCAGGACATAATCCGCATTTTTGGTTGATCCCTTAATCACCGCTCCTGTCTCGACGTAAAACTCGACTTTGCTTTTCATGAGCACCAGGCCGGTGAGATAAACGCCGTCCTTCGGGAAAAAGAGCACGCCGCCGCCGGATCTCGCGGATACGTCGCTGATCGCCTGATTGATCTTAGCGGTCTCGACGGTCTTACCCGTATTGTCAATGTGGTAGTCCATGATGTTGACCACATTTGGGTCGCCAAGCTTGGGAGCATTGGCTTCGGGAGCGTCGGCAAACAGCAGCAATCCCGTGCCTGAGAAAAGCGGCTCTTCGTTGATGAAAATCACCAGATAACGTGGCCGGTCTAGGTCGAAGCTGACCGTGTTGCCCTTGATCTGCGGCTGAATGTTGTAAGCGATGGGCCGGATGTAGCAGGTGCGCACGTCCCTCTCGCTGACTAGATTGGTAATCGTGACATGAACCTTGCCGGTCATGCCGAAGCTGGCATAGTCCATCCAGTTGAACTGGTTGTACGTTGGATAACGATAGGTAAAGATGGGCTGCCCGTCCACAGCCACTTGATAGGCGAGGCTCGGAGACGCTCCGGGATATGGAGGAGTCGGGATGACCGTAGCGAAGCTTGCTGCCGGACAGAACACCGCCAGCATCACAACAAAGACTGCTGATAGTTTTGCCATTGTGTTGATCTCCTGATGGCGACTGAATTACGTCAAGAGCGGCGTCTGGCGTAGTGAATCGGACGCATCGAACAGCGAGAACTCCACTCTGACGCGCTAGAGTAGCAGCCATTCACGGCCGCGACAAGCACCATCCTGCGCTCGGGACAAACGGGAGCTACCATTTGCGGCAGGCGGCCTACCCTTGAAAACGAAACAGTGCCGCCGATGCCCACCGCGCGACGTGCTGGAATGCGCAGTTTGTCGATCCGGCATACCGCGCTCCCTGGAAGCTCCCAAACCTGGAGTCGCGCGGTCAGTTCACCTTGAGCATCCCGATGTCTTTGAGCCAATCGCCCAGCCGCAGTTGCCACGTGGTGGCGACGGGCGACACATTACGAGGATTGGGATTGATTCCGAAACCGTGACCGCCGGATGCATAGATGTGCACCTCCGTCTTGATTCCCGCGGTTTTAAGCATAGGATAGAGGCCGGCGAGAGCATTGGACGGCCCGCGATCGTTGTCCGCGCAGAGCATGAAGGTCACCGGCATATCCTTCGGAATGGTGAAATTCTCTGCTCGGATGCCGGGGTAGATCAGCGCGTCGAAATCGGGCCGCGAACTTTGGCGCTCGATGGGATCGGCGGCGTTAGTCTTCCCCTCGTCATAACGTGTGGACGCCAACGCCGCAACCTCACCGCCCGCGGAGAATCCCATGATGCCGACGCGCGCCGGATTCACGTGCCACTCTTCGGCGCGGCTGCGGATCAGCCGGATGGCGCGCTGCGCATCGGCCATGGCATCGTCCACTTTGTATGTGGAGCCGGCTTCGCGCGCCAGGCGGTACTTCAGAACGAAGGCCGCCACTCCGATGCTGTTCAGATACTCCGCGACGTAGGTGCCTTCCTGATCGAAGTTGAGAAATTGGTGGCCGCCGCCGGGCGCAATCACCACCGTGGCGCCAGAGGCTGTCCCTGGGAGCGGCAGAAAGACCGTGAGCGAAGGGTTGTGAACGCTCGTCACCTTCAGGTATCCATGCTCCTGGTTCGGCGGTTCGTCGACTTCCTTGGCAGTCTTGCCTTCCGAGCCGGGCGCCCCATTCGCCCAGAGCGGAACCTCCGGATGATCGGCGGCAACCGCCATTCCCGAGAACAAGAGAGAAAGACAGACAGCTATCGCGCGCATGAGGGAATTGTATACCGGAATTCAAGACGGCCTATGCAATCCTCACCTATGCAATCCTCAGTTGCCTGCACCTCGCCGGAGTGATACCCTCCTGAAGGCAAAACCATGCAAAGAACCATTTCCGTATTTGCGGCAGTAACACTTGCGATTTCCCTCGCGGCCCAGACTGGCGGCAAGGCGCCGAAACGTTTCGTCATCTCCGATTTCGGGGCGGTGGCGGACGCGGCCACGGTCAATACCAAGGCCATCCAGGCGGCCATCGACAAGTGCGCGGCCTCAAGCGGCGGCGTGGTGGTATTACCGAAGGGCACGTTTCTCAGCGGCGCCATCTTTCTGAAACAAGGCGTGAACCTCGCGGTGGAGAAAGACGCCGTCCTCAAGGGCACCACCAATATCGACGACTACCCCGTGATCAATACGCGCTGGGAAGGAACGGAGCAGCCGTGGACTTCCGCCTTCGTCAACGCGGAAGGCGTGACCGGTCTGGAAATCTCGGGGGAAGGCACAATCGATGGGTCCGGCGAGGAGTGGCTACAGAAGTACACACCCCGGCGGCCGAGCGATTCGCCTTCTCCGGCTCAGCCATCAACTCAACTGAAGCGCGGGAAGCCGCGTCTGATCGGCATTCAGAACTCCAAAAGGGTGCGCGTGGCCGGCCTGAACCTTCACAACCAGGCCATCTGGTGCCTGTTTGTTCTATATAGCGAAGACGTGCTGGCGGAGAACCTGAAGATCACGGCGGAACACAATATCCCAAGCTCCGACGGCATCGATATCGATTCCTCCAGGCGCGTGAGCATCAACAATGTGTATATCGACGTCAACGACGATTGCATTTCGATCAAGTCGGGAAAAGACGCCGACGGACTGCGCGTCAATCGCCCGGCGGAAGATATTGTCATCGAGAACTCGCACTTTGCTTATGGGCATGGAGGCGTGGCGATGGGGAGCGAAACATCCGGCGGAATCCGCAATGTCGAAGTCCGGAACTGCGTAGCGGATTCGGGGAATTGGGCGCCGATTCGCTTCAAAACGCAGCCCAGCCGTGGCGGCGTGGTGGAGAATATCACTTACCGCGACATGACTCTGCACGCCACCAGGCAGGCTTTCGAGTTCAATCTGGAATGGCGCATGGTGCCGCCCATCGCACCTCCCGCGAAAGTGCTGCCGGTAGTCCGCAACGTCAAAATCATCAATGTGTCGGGCGATGTCGATTCTGTGGGTATCATTCATGGCCTGGCCGACAGTCCGATTCGCGATATTCACTTCGAGAATTGCCGCATTACGGCGCAAAAGGGCTTCCGCCTGGATCATGCGCGAAACGTGGACCTGGCGGGTCTCACACTCGATGTGAAAAACGGCGAGTCGGTTACGAAGACCGATGTGCAATAGGGGGCACGGGAGATTCATACATGAAGCGACTATTTACGTTGGGAGTATTGGCGCTCGCCGCAGCTGCCTCACTGCCCGCTGCCGTCTTCGACATAACAACCTTCGGCGCCAAGGGCGACGGCAAGACGCAGAATCGTGCCGCTATCAACAAGGCAATTGAAGCGGCCGCCGCGGCGGGCGGCGGGACAGTCGATTTCCCGGCCGGCACGTGGATCACGGGCTCGATTCGTTTGCGCAGCAATGTCACGCTCCGGCTGGAACCCGGATCTGTGATTGAGGCGAGCACCGAAGCCGCGGAGTATGATTCCGCCGAGCCGAACCAGTGGGACAAGTTCCAGGATTTCGGCCATAGTCATTTTCACAACAGCCTGATCTGGGGCGAGGACCTGGAGAATATCGCCATCGTCGGCGGTGGCCGAATTTCCGGCGCGGCGTTGGTGCGTGAGCGGGGAGCGACCGCCGACAAGGCCATCGCGCTCAAGCTCTGCCGCAACGTAACGCTCCGCGATTTGAGTATCTCAAGGGGCGGTCACTTCGGAATTCTCGCTACCGGCGTAGACAATCTGACGATCGACAACGTCATGATCGACACCAATCGCGACGGCATCGACGTGGATTCCTGCCGCAACGTGCATATCTCCAATTCCAGCCTCAATTCGCCCAATGACGATGCCATTGTTCTGAAAGGGACGCACGCGCTGGGCGCGGCACGGGTCAGCGAGAATATCGCCATTACCAATTGTCTGGTGAGCGGATTTGAGATTGGCTCCTTGCTCGACGGAACATTCAAGCGCACCGTGAAGCAGGCGCCGGATCGCGACGGTCCAACCGGGCGAATCAAAATTGGCACCGAGTCGGAGGGCGATTTCCGCAATATCGCGATCTCCAACATCGTGTTCGATACCTCCCGCGGCCTGGCGCTGGAAAGTGTCGATGGAGCGCATATCGAAGACGTCACGGTTTCCAATGTCACCATGCGGAATGTATCGAACGCCCCCGTCTTTATTCGCCTGGGCAGCCGCATGCGCGCGCCCGAACGCACGGCGATCGGTTCCGTGCGGCGCATCAGCATCAGCAACGTCACGGCTTATAACGCCGACCCACGATACGGTTCGATCATCAGCGGCCAGCCGGGACACGACGTCGAGGACGTGAAGCTGAGCAATATTCGGATTCTGTACCGCGGCGGCTTGACGCTCGATCAGGTGGCGAAACAGCCTGCGGACCTGGTGAACACCTTCTTCTTTCGTGCGACTGGAGGGGTTCCACCGCGCGAGCCCTTCGAGACTCCGGAGCGGGAGAAGGAGTATCCGGAGCCATCCATGTTCGGGATCTTGCCGGCTTATGGATTTTTCATCAGGCATGCGAAGGGGATTGAACTGAACGATGTCGACGTCAGTTTTATGCAGGAAGACCGGCGGCCGGCGTTTGTGCTGGATAGCGTAGAGGGAATTGAACTGGAGCATTGCCACGCGGAGAGGGCGGACGGCGTTCCGGGGCTCGTGATGATGAAGGCGAAGGGAATTAAGATTCGCGGCACCGAGGGGCTCGCGGATTTCCAGGGAGAGAGCGCCGGGAAAAAGGAAATGTAGGGTTCACGCTAAATCGTCGCGGATGCTGCCAAGTTCCACTGCCGTCAGGGTCACGATGGCTCCGGGTTCGACAGTCACCTCCCAAACGTCACCTTTCGGGGGAGGTGCCGGCTCGACCGCGTTCTCCAGTTGCGGGCTGGCGGTTTCGTGGTAGCGGAAGATCGCGCCGGGCCATCTGACAGAAGTCTTCTGGCGAACGGTGGATCGGTTTAATACGATCAGCGTGTGCCGGCTTCCGTCGCCAATGAAGGCCGTTACCAATAGATTCGGATTAGAACTGGTGCACCGCACGCGAGTCATGCCTTCGCGGACGCGGCGAGAGTATGCGCCGAAGACACGTAGCTGATGACTGGAGGCTGCGGGCATAAACCCGTGTTCGGGGTCCGGCACCATCAGGGTGCGGGTCCAACCGTAAGATGGCTGGGTGACGTTAAGCAGAGTCCAGCAGTACATGGCGCCACAGGCGTCGAGCGCGGTGAGCAGCTTGTGGTAAAGCTGGCCCATGGCGAACGCCGTGCGGTAGGTTCGAGTCTGGAACGCGCTGTTATTGACGCAGAGCTCCGAGGCGAGAAATGGCTTGGACTCGATAGCTTCTTTCATCTCGCGCACACGCACGTCAAAGCCGTCGGGGTCGTAGAAGAAATTCTGATAGTCGTAGACGTTGGAGGTAGCGTAGTCGATGGCCTTCCACGATGCGTCCGTTGCCTGGAACGCGCGCACGGCGGCGACGCCTTCGGCCAGGGTAGGTGGATTGTGCATGTGGATCTTCACGTCCCGGAAACCACCATTATCCAATGCTTGGCGGAGTGAAACGGCCATCTGCTGCCAGATCTCCGGCGGCTGCCTGACCTCATTTTGAACGCCTACGATTTCGGGCGGCGCGCCCGTCTTCTCCTTCGCAACCTGGCAATAGCGCACCATTGCCTTGGCATACTCGGGCATCTTGGGGATGTCGGTAATCTTCCCCTGGCTGTCGCGCTGCCTGGCCCATACCGGTAACTCCCAGAACTCGAAGATCACCTTGCCGCCCAGTTGCCTCACGCGGCGGTTATAGGCGAAATCGCTGGTTTCGCAGTTGGGGAAGTTGTCGCCGTAGTAGTGCGGGGAGGCGTCTGGTGCACGGTCCCAATTGGTCATTTCGGGATTGAGTTGCGCGCCGATGGGGTATTCACGTTGCAGGAGGAGATTGTATTCCACCAGCTTGCGCCACCATGCGCGTTTGCCCTCCTGGCTGAGTTCGGCGAAAGCCGGCGGGGGGGTGGTTCCTCCCCATCCGATCATTTGCTGGTAGCGGGTGGTGGGGTCGACGGTGACAGTGGCGGTTTCCACCGCCGCCGGCGACAGGCGCCCGCGGAAACCGCCTTCTTCTCCGGCCAGGGCCAACTGGTGGCGGTTGACGTCGAGATGGCAGTGTTGCACGAGGGATTCCTGGCCGTTGAGCGCCACTCGTAACGTGAGACGGTGATCGAGCATGACGGCGATGGACTGCAAGCGGCCGTCATATTCCACGCTGCTTTCTTCCACCACGGCTTCCGGATGCCGGGCCTGTTTCACCGGGGAGAACCTGGCGAGCGCCGGCGAATCGTCATAGCGTTGGAACAATCTGACTTTGCCTGCGCCGGCTTCTACGGTGAAGCCTCCCATGGGACCGGTGAAGATCCACAGCAACTGGGATTGCGGGGTCTTCCACTCTTCGATTACGAGGGTTCGTTCGAAAAGGGCCGGCAACCATTCCATGAAGTATTGGCGGCGCAGGCCGGTAACCTTCCAGCGCAAGCGTGGGGAAGGAGGCAGGGGGAAATCGAACGGCTCTCCACCGGCCACGACGGCCGGGCCGGCCGGCAGAGCGAGCTTATGCGCGGGGGACGGAGTATCTTGTGTGGCGGCCTGTGCGACGGCAGACGCGGAGAGCAAGGTAGTCTGAAAATCGCGTCGTGAAATCTTCATAGAACGTCCCACGCTATCCAACGCTGCCGCGGATGTCAATCAAGGTACAGAGGGACAACGAGTTCGAGGGGCCAATTGTTCGAGAATTCGGGATCGGATTCATAACGTCGGCGTTCGGCGCAAGCATCAGCCCGACTTGCTCGACAATGACGGTTCCTCGTCTACCCCGATGTCGGCTACCACCTGGTGTCGCATCTTTGCGGCCTTCACTACTCTGTACCAGCTAGCCGCTCGATTTTGAGGGCGCAGAGCAGACGGAGAGCCTACGTCTTTGACAACTTGATTTGGCGCGCCACCTCGTTCAGTGCCATGGGTTTCCTGCAAGAGTTCCAGAATCTCCACGGATTTCGCACGGCGCGCAACAGGTATTGCGTCCGGTCCTTCGGCGCGGCCGCAGAAATGGCTTTCTGGCGCGTCTTCTTCGAACTGGACGTCCTGGAGGACGGCATAGTGCGGCGGTGGCCTCCCCTGGTTCCGTCATAGCAACGGGGGCAATCGAATTTGAAACGGCGGCTCAGTTCCTTATGTTTCGGCAATTAATCCAGGCAGATAATGCCACGATGAAATGCGACGGCGACAGCCTGGGCTCGGTCGCTGCATCCAAGTTTCGAAAATACGTTACTCGCGTGAACCCTGACCGTGCCTTCGCTGATGGCGAGTTGGTTGGCGATTTCTTTATTGGATTGCCCTTTGGCGATGAGCTTGAGGATCTCCAGTTCACGGGGACTGAGTTCAGGGCAAGGAATCCTCTCCGCCAGGCACGATGCGATCTCCTTAGGAAGCGGCCGCTGGCCGGCATGTACGGCTCGGATTGCATCCACCAGCTCGCGGCCCTTAACGTCTTTCAGAAAATACGAACGGGCGCCGGCCTGAAAAGCACGAAATACGTTCTCGGTGCCACCGAATGAGGACAGGACGATAATCCGCGCACCGGAGAACTTCGCAAGGATACTAGTGATGGCTTCGATTCCACTTAGCCCCGGGAGGCGCAGGTCCATGAGCGTGACGTCCGGCTGATGCTTCTCGAAAAGGTCCACTGCCTGGCGCCCATTGCCGGTTTCTGCGACGTTCACCATGTCGGGCTGACTGTTGATAATAGCAGCCAGCCCGACGCGAACCACGAAGTGGTCCTCCACAATCATGGTGCGAATTCGGCCACTATTTGTTGTAGGGTTCATGCATTTTCTCCGCCGGCCGCCTAGATCGGCACTTCGACAAGGAGCTCGGTCCCTTCACCCGGTCTGCTGCTCAGAGTCAGGCGGCCGCCAATTCTCTCGGCTCGTTCGCGCATTCCAATCAAGCCGTAATGCCCGCTACCAGCGTTGCTGAGGCTCTGCAAATCAAATCCGTCGCCGTCATCGCACACGCGCAGCGCGAGGCTGTCGGACCCGTACTTCAGTTCCACATCCACGGTTCGGGCGTGGGCGTGTTTGACGGCGTTGGTTAATGCTTCTTGAAAAATGCGCAGGAGATTTCTTTCTACCGCGGGATTCACCTTTCGCGGATCCCCGATCACCCGCACGCTCGTCTGTAGAGCCACCGCCACCCGTTGCGCGATTTCCGGCAGCGCCGCGGACAGTTCCGGACATTCCAAATCGTCCGACCGAAGATCGGCGATCGCACGGCGGGCCTCGGCGAGGCTATAGCGCGTCAGGTTGCACGCTTCATCCAGGCGCTGCCGAAGATCGCTCTCGACGTCCGGCAGTTGCATATGGACGGCGTCCAATTGGAGCGCAATGCCAGCCAGGTTTTGCGAGAGGGTGTCGTGAATGTCGCGCGAAATGCGGTTCCGTTCCGCGAGCACGGCGGAATATCTGGCTCTTAAACTTCGCACATGCAGCCAATACATCAGCCCGGCGAGCAGCAGCACGGAAGAGAACACAACGGCAGCAAACAAGGACGTACGATAAAAGGGCGGCGTGAGAAAAAACGAGAAGCGGGCGCCGGTCTCGTTCCATGCGCCGTCAGCCTTGCCGGCTACCACGCGGAAATGGTATTCCCCTGGCCGCAAGTTGGCATAGTAGGTGAAGCGTCTGCCGCCGGCATCGATCCACTCCTGGTCGACGCCCTCGAGTATGTACCGGAAACGCATTTTTTCAGGAGCGGAATAGCTCAAGGCGGCATAATGGATCTCGATGTCGCCCGCTCCGGCCGGAATCCGAACGTATCGGTTGGGCGGTTGTTCCTGTTTGTTGATGATGACCTTGTCGATGTATACCGGGGGCACAAATGTCGTGGTGCCGATGCGGCCCGGCTGGACCACCACCAGCCCCTTCATGGTGGCGAACAACAGATCGCCGCTGGAAGTTTTGCAGGCGACCGGTTGATTGCCCAAGTTACCGGCCAGGGTCTGCATGCCGTCCTTCACCCCGTAGGCCACCGACACGATCTTCTTCACGGCGCCGGACGCATAACCGCGCAGTTCCCGTTTAGAGACTCTAAACAGCCCCTGTGCCGAACTGAACCAGAAGTTACCCCGGTCATCATCGATCACAGCGTAAACAAAGTCGGTAAGCATTCCTGACTTCGACGTCCAGGCAAAAAAAGTGCCGTCTTTCAGTCTGGACAGCCCGCGGCGGGTGGCGAACCATAAGGCGCCTTCCTCATCCTCGTGTATGGCAACCACGCGGTCGCTGGCCAGGCCGTTGTTCACGGAAACGGTCGTGAATGTGCCGTTGATGAATTTGCTCACGCCGCTACCGAACGTGCTGATCCACAGGACGCCGCTGCGGTCCGCCACAATCGCGCGGACGTGATCGCTTCCCAGTCCGTCCTTTGTCCGGTAGTTTCGAAATACGGCGCCGGAATACTCGAAGAGGCCGGCGCCGTCCGTGGCAATCCACATTTTTCCAGCGGGGTCTTTGAAGAGGACTTCTATCTCGGCGATGGGCGCCCATCCTGGCACGGGAGTGAGATGGCCGTCCTGGAAGTACAGCAGATCCTTGCCTGACGAAATCCAAAGAACGCCCTTGGAGTCTTCGGCGAAAGATCTGATGTCTCCCAGAGGAATGCCATCGGCCGCGTGCCACGTAGTGACGCGACCAGCTTGGTATCGCGCAAGTCCATCCGCCGTTCCAATCCATATATCGCCGCGCCGGTCCTCGAACACAGCCCTGGTTCGCTCGTCCGGCAGCCCCTGCTCTACGGAAAGCGTAGAGATTTCATTATTTCGAAGGCGCGCCACACCGTTTGACTGCAATCCTACCCAGAGACCTCCTTCGCGATCCATGCACAAGCTGTAGGCCCAGCCGAGGACCGCGGGGCCGCCTTCAACCGCAACTGCTTCGAACGCGCCGTTCTGGAACCTGGAAATCCGCTTGCCCCACGCCACCCACACGCCGCCGTGGGGATCCTCGTATAGGCAATGAATCTGGCTGCCGGCCTCCGGGGGACTGCGAAACGCTTTCGTCATGCCATCTTTGTGCCGCTCGATGATTCCCGAACTCAAGCCCACCCACAACGCGCCATCGCTTCCGCAGAGCAGAAAATCCGGTTCACCCTCGCTTGGTGAGGCGGGAAGTGGCTCGAACCGGCTTTTTACGAGATGATACACCCCGCTGCGCGTGGCCGCGACGACACCGTCGGGAGAAGCACCGCAGACTGCGGTGACACGCGTATCGGGCAGCCCATCCCGGGTGGTGACACGAGTGACTACGCCGCCGGAAACGCGGCCCAACCCACGCGGAGTAAGGATCCAGATGGCGCCCTGGCGGTCTTTGGACAGGGACAATATCACGTCGTCCGGAAGCCCGTCCACACTGGTCAAAGTCTTAAACTTCTCGTCCCTAAAAAACGTGAGTCCGCCGCCGTAGGTGCCGATCCACAACCCGCCGTCGTCGTCTTCCTGAAGCGCCCAGACTTCGTTGTCTTTGAGCGCTCCCGTTTCAGTGGTGAAGGCGGTGAAACTCTCACCATTGAACCGGACCAATCCGCCGTCGGTCCCGAGCCAAATATATCCATCCCTGGTCTGCACGATCGCCCGGACGCGAGATTGACGGAAGCCTTCCGCTTCCCGCCAGAAATCGACTCCATAGCTGGAGTTCTCTTGATACAGCGCCGATAGGGAAGGGGTCGGCGGCAGAGTTGCACAGAGAAGCGGCAGGAGAGAACCGCCAGCCAGGAGGAGTAGCGTGATTGCCTTCCACCGGTTTTCCCGAACTGAACCCAACGCTAACATTTTTCGGGCGATCCTATCAATCCTACCCATGCCACCGCGCCCAATCAACAGCAACAGATGCATAGCGGGTACTATGCCATTCGCATAGGCGCCGCTACGCAGCCGTGCAATGACAAACGGGCCTTCATGGCCTAGCATCTCAGCTTGTGACATTTCCGTACCGGCTTTTCTTCGCAACTACCGCAGCAATTTCGGCGATCCTGCTGGCCGGAAGCTCCAAGGTCAGCGGACAGACTCCGCCTTCGGCGGGATCAGATGGCTGGGTACCGCTCCTTAACGGCAAGAACTTCGAGGGGTGGTACACATTTCTCCCGTCTACAGGCAAGAATAACGATCCCAAGAAAGTATTCAAGATGGAAAACGGGATGGTCCATATCCTGGATATCCCCGAAAGCGACGAAAAACAGGAATTCGGCTATCTTTCGAGCGAGCGCGAGTTCTCCAACTGCCGGATAAGGGTGGAGTTCAAGTGGGGCACCAAGCGCTTTGTGCCCAATAACGAGAACAAGCGGGACAGCGGGTTGCTGTATTTCTTTAACGGTCCCGACAAGATCTGGCCGCGAGCCCTGGAGTTTCAGATTCAGGAAACCGACGTGGGCGACCTCTGGCTTCTGGATGGATCCAGGATCACCACGAAGGTCGAAACCGAGGGCCTTCCAATGTACGTCTTGTCCGGACCGGAGAGGACGCAGAGCCGTGGCCGCATCATCAAGTCCGGCGACTTCGAAGACCGGAACGGCTGGAACCAACTGGAACTGGTTCTCGACGGAGACCGCATTACACAAATCGTGAATGGGCGGGCCGTGATGCGCGCCTGGGATATCCAACAACCTTCTCTGTCTGGTCCGGCCCGGTATGTACCGGTCTCGAGCGGCCGCATCATGCTGCAGGCCGAAGGCGCCGAGATCTGGTTCCGCAATGTGCAGATGAAGCCGCTCGGGAAATCGAAGCAGTAGGAGCGCCGTGAAGCCAGCCAGCCACATATTCGCGATCTGCCGATGCCTCCTGGCGGGTGTTGTATCCGCAGCCGGCCTTTCATCCGGACCGCCACAAGCGATCGATCAGCAGCCCAGAGTAGTGGTGCCGGGGAAGGCGCCCGGGCAACCTTCGTCGGACGCCATCGTGTTGTTCGACGGAAAGACGGCCGCCGACTGGGTCTATCGAGATGGCCGCGCGGCACAATGGCCGGTTATCGATGGATCGCTGGTATCGAAAAGCGGCACCGGCAATATTTATACCCGGCAGAAGTTCGGCAGCGCGCAGATCCACTTGGAATTCGCTACCCCCGACATGCCCAATGCGCATGGGCAGGCGCGGGCCAACAGCGGGGTCTACTTACAGGGCAGGTATGAAATCCAGATTCTGGACTCCTTCAATAATCCGACTTATTCGAACGGCTCCGCCGGCGCCCTTTATGGACAGTACGCTCCCTTGGTGAATGTATCGCTTCCGCCCACACAGTGGCAGTATTACGACATTATTTTCCACGCCCCGATTTGCGCGCCCGACAAGCAGACCTTGACGCCCGGCACGGTCACCGTGCTCTACAACGGCGTCCTGGTGCAGGACCATGTGACCATTCGGGGCCGCACCACCAGCAGCGATAACACCGACGTTTGCGGGGATGGACCCTTGATGCTGCAGGATCACTATCACCCGGACGTCAAAGAGACTTTCATGCAATTCCGGAACATCTGGATTCGCCCACTTTTATAGGCGAACCGAGTAGAAGAACAGAGGAGAAACAATGCTAAGTCGCATGCGCAGTATGCTACCCCTGGTGGTGGCGATCATCACCGCGTTCACTTTTGTGCCTGTGCGGGCTTCCGCTCAGAGCGTCGCCGCCACCTTATCGGGAACCATCACGGACGTTTCGGGCGCGACCGTTCCGGAAGCCAAAATCACCCTCACCAATCGCGCCACACAGGTCGCCAGAACGGTGCTCAGCAACGAAAGCGGCCTGTTTGTCCTGCCGGACGTCGAACAGGGTGTATATGACGTAACGGTGGAGAAGGCGGGCTTCAAGAAACTGAACAGCACCGGCGTTGTGGTGAATCCGCAGGACCGCCTGAGTCTCGGCGAGATGGTGCTCCAAGTGGGCGCGCCGACGGACACGGTAACCGTGGTTGCGGACGCCGGCCAGATGCAGTTGCAGGCCGATTCCGGCGAACGGTCGGAGGCCGTAACCGGGACACAGTTGCGCGACCTGGCATTGAACGGGCGCAACATTAACGATCTGGCCAAGTTGATTCCGGGAGTGGCGATGCCCGGCGGAGCCGCCGAAATCAGCAACCTGAGCGCGATTGGCAATTGGCAGGTCAACGGCTCGCGGGTCACCATGAAAGACATGACGGTGGACGGTTCGTCGATCACCCGAACCGATCAACAGGCCCAGCAGGTGACCATCAACCCCGACGCCGTCGGCGAGATCAATATTCTGACTTCCAATTATCAGGCCGAGTACGGCAAGGCCGCCGGCGGCATCATGACGGTTACCACCAAGGGCGGCAGCCAGGATTTTCATTTCGACCTCCGATGGTTCCACCGTCACGATAGCCTGAATGCCAACAGTTTCTTCAACAACGCCCAAGGCCACCCGCGCTCCCTCTATCGCTACAATTATTACGGCGCCGACGCCAGCGGTCCCATCTTCCTGCCCAAGTGGCTGGGCGGATTCAATCAAGCCAGGACCAAACTGTTCTTCTTCTGGAACGAGGAGTGGTATAGGCAGTTGACGCCCCAGGCCAGCGCCGACAACGTCGAGATGCCCACGGCGGCCGAGCGCAACGGCGATTTCTCGCAGTCCGTGAATGGCAACGGCGCCAAGATTGTGATTCGCGACGGCGGCAATTGCCTGGGCAACAACGTCAGCAGCACGCCGGCTCCCTTTCCCGGCAATATCATTCCCAAGAGCTGCTTCTTCCCGGGCTCGCAGGCGGTTCTCAATTTGTTCCCCATGCCGAACACTACCATCGGCGGGAGTTTGTATAACTACACTTCGCAGGTGTCCAGCAAATATCCGCGCCGCGAAGATATCGTGCGCGTCGATTACGTGCTGAACGACAAGAACAGGATTTATGGCCGCGTGATTCACAACTACGACGACCAGATTTTGACTTATGGCACGACGACCCTAAGCGATAACTTCCCCACTCTCGGCCCGGTGAACCGCGAAGCCCCCACCACGAATTACGCCGGGACCTGGACTTATACGATCACTCCCACGCTGATCAACGAAGCGATATTCGGGCACGGAACTTTCGTTACGAATATCGAAGCCAGCACAAATGGTTTTTCGAGGGCGACTACGGGTATCAGCACCCCGCTTTTGTTTCCCAACGCGAACTCGCCGTACGACGTCATTCCGAGCATGACCTTCGGTGGACTGACGAACCAGACCTCGCCGTCGGTGAGCATCAATGGATCGCCGTTTTTCCAGGATATACCTTCGTACAACGTCACCGACAACCTCACCAAGACGGCCGGCAAGCATACCCTGAAGGCCGGGTTCTATTGGTACCATGCGAATGCTTTCAGTACACCCCAGTCCCCGGCGCAATCCAGCGTCGACTATTCCACCAGCCTGGGAACTAACACGAACTTCCCGCTCGATGCGGGGGACCCCTTCGCCAATGCCCTCCTCGGGGTGTTTACCAGCTACACACAGGCCAGCCTGAAGGTCGCTACTCACTCGGTATACAACACCGTCGAGGCCTACGTGCAGGATACCTGGCGCGTGGCTCCCAACTTTACTCTCGATTACGGCGTTCGCATGAGTTATATAGGACCGTTGTTTGACACCGGGCACCAGGAAGAATACTTCGAGCCGAACCTGTATAATCCGGCGGATGCGGTGAGACTTTATACGCCCATATTGGTGAACGGCACGGTGCGCGTGGTGGATCCGGCAAATGTCCCCGCGAACCCGAGCATTGCGAACACGCTTCCCACCAACTTCGAGGGGTTGATTGTTCCCGGCTCCGGCAATCCTACGAACGGACTGGTTTCCGCCAAGGACTTTTTGAAGGGTGGTTACCGTAGGACACCCCGCTATGCCCCCCGCCTGGGCTTTGCCTGGACGCCATTCAAGGAGACCGTGGTGCGCGGCGGTTTCGGTATGTCCTACGACCGATCCCGCGACGACTACGATAGCAACGAAGCGCAGGCTCCGCCCAACGTGTTGACCCCGGTGCTGTACTACGGATCTTTGACGAATATCAACGCGGCCGCCGCCAATGGCGCCCGTGGAACCATCGCATTGACCGCCGTCTCGCCAGCCGACAAAGTTCCCTACGTGATGAGCTACAGCCTGGGTATACAGAAGAATGTGGGGTTCGGAGTGGTGGTAGACGCGGCATTCGTCGGCTCCCTGGGCCGCGATCTCTTGCAGCAAATCAACCTGAACGCCGTTCCTTACGGAGCCACCTTTAAGGCCAGCTCACAAGACCCCTCGAAATTCGCCGGTGGCGTGGTTCCCGCAGTGCAGCCAAATCTCCCGTCGGCGTACGCCGCCGCGGGGTTGTCATTCGACGGAGTGGATGCGCTGCCGCAGGATTTCCTCCGTCCATACACCGGGTATGGCGACATCCTCTACCGCAACAATGGCGCCTCCTCCAACTACAATTCGTTTCAGCTCGCGGTCAACCGGCATGTCTCCAAAGGGCTGGTGGTTACCGCCTCCTACACGCTCTCCAAGTTCTTCGTGACCAACAACAACGACAGTGACTCAGTGAACCCTTTCAATACTAAGGCCTACGAGTACCGTCTTGCGGCCGCGGATCAGCCTCAGAACGTGGTGGTCGGTTACATCTACAACATCCCCGGAGCGTCCCGGTTCATGCACAATAATGGCTTAGCGAAGGCCATATTCGATGGGTGGGAGTTTTCCGGAATCAGCATTTTCCGTTCGGGAACGCCTTTCGAGATGACGCCGTCGATCGCCGGCGTGACCACGGGCGCGGTAACTACCGGCTCTTACACTTTCGGGCCGCAGGGCTTCTACTTAACCGGCGCACCCATCTTCAACCCCAATGTTGGCGTCAATGGCGACCATATCAACCCCGCGGCATTTGAGATCGGCCCTCCGGGAGATACTGCCCCGTGGCCCAGAACCTATATGCGTAATCCCGGCACTAACAATTTCGACCTGTCGGTGTTTAAGAACTTCCGGATCACGGAGACGAGAGGCCGTTATCTGCAGTTGCGCCTGGAGGGCTTCAACGCCTTCAATCACACGCAATTCAGCGGCTACAACACATCCACGAACATGACCACTTCCACCGGCGCAACCGGCGCTAGTGTGTTGAATGTGGCGAACTTCGATTCGCTCACCATCACCAACAATCTCCGTCCGGGCGGATCTACCAAGGCGCTGGGCAGTTACTTCGGCGAATACAACGGAACCCGCGAGCAGCGCATCGTGCAATTGGGGGCGAAGCTGTACTTCTGATGACAAACGAGGCTGAAACCGAATGCGCGTGTTGGTCCCGCCGTCACTAGTCAGGAGTGGACACGTGCGGAAAATGCTCCCCTGTCTGGCGGTTTTCCTCCTGGCCCTGTCCCGGATCGGAGCGCCGGCGGCGGCTCCGGCTAGCGTAGCTGACCTGCTGCGCGATTTCCAACACCCGCCGGACGACGCACGCATCATGGTCCGCTGGTGGTGGTTCGGCCCCTCCGTCGAGAAACCGGAGCTGGAGCGTGAGCTGCGCCTCATGAAAGAAGGCGGAATGGGCGGCGTCGAAGTGCAACCAGTGTATCCACTGGAACTCGACAACGCAGCTACCGGCTTTCACAACTTTCCGTATCTTTCAGACGAATTTCTGAACGACCTGCGCTTCACCGGAATCAAGGCGCGGGAACTGGGTCTGCGGTTCGATCTCACACTAGGCAGCGGCTGGCCTTTCGGGGGGCCGCACATTCCGCTTAACCTGGCTGCCGGGCGCCTCCGTATCGTTCACGGGGCCACCCCGGAACTTGGCGAAGGCGAACAACTCGTCGCAGCATTTCCGGACAGCAATCTCTATCTGGTCGCCAGCCACACCCACATGATGGTGAAGCGGGCGGCCGTGGGAGCAGAAGGATTGGTCCTGGATCATTACAATCGAGCGGCCATCGAGGCACACCTCAAAGCTGTAGGCGACCGTCTGGCCCAGGCGTTCGGCACAAATCCGCCGTACGCTGTTTTCAGCGACAGCCTGGAAGTGGAGCGATCCGATTGGACGGGCGATTTTCTGGAGCAATTCCGCAAACATCGTGGGTACGACCTGACTCCCTACCTGCCCGCCCTGGCCGGGGACATCGGCGAGAAGACTATGGCGGTTCGCCACGACTGGGGGAAGACGCTGACGGAGTTGGCCGAAGAGAATTACCTTGCGCCGCTGCGCGAGTGGGCACACCAGCATGGCACCCTCTTTCGTTCGCAGAACTATGGCACGCCGCCGGTGGATCTTTCCAGCAACGCCCTGGTGGACCTGCCGGAAGGCGAGGGCAGCCAGTGGCGGCGCTTCTCCCCCACTCGATGGGCCGCATCCGCCAGCCATCTGTACGGCAAACAGGTGACGTCATCGGAGACCTGGACATGGCTCCATTCACCGGTCTTCCGCGCGACACCGCTCGACATGAAAGCCGAGGCAGATCTCCATTTCCTGCAAGGCATCAATCAACTGATTGGCCACGGGTTTCCATACTCGCCGCCCTCCGCGGGCGACCCGGGATGGCGATTCTACGCTGCAGCCGTCTTCAATCAGCACAACCCCTGGTGGCTGGTGATGCCCGATGTCACACTCTACCTGCAGCGCATCAGTTTCCTGATGCGGCAGGGGAAGCCGGCGAATGACGTGGCCGTGTATCTACCTACCGACGACGCCTGGGCCGGTTTTACGCCGGGCAATGTCTCGGTCAACAAGGCGATGGATGGGTTGCTTGGGCCGGATCTTGTGCCGCACATCCTGGATGCCGGATACAACTTCGATTTCATTGACGACGGCGCTATCGTGCACGGCGGTGTGCCCTACCCCATTCTGATTCTGCCGGGCGTGCATAGCATTCCGCTCGCCACATACCGCAAGCTCGAAGAGTACGCCGGCGGCGGCGGAATTCTGGTGGCTACGGGCCACGCTCCGTCCGAAGCGCCGGGCCTGATGGATGCCGCGGACACTTCGCAGATCGTGGATCTGTCGCGAAAGCTGTTTCAGAGCGTCGGCGCGGTCGGCCACATCGTTCCCGACATCGCCACACTCGCCACGGTCCTGCACGCGGCCCTGCCTGCCGACCTCGCCGCCGCTCCCGAGATCGCGGCCGTACATCGCACGCTCGGTTTCGGCGATATCTATTTCATCGTAAACACCAGCAACCACCCGGTGCACAGTCGTGCGATCTTTCGCGTGAACGGACTGAACGCGGAATGGTGGAACCCGATGACCGGGACGGCGGCCAATGCCGGCGGCGCGAATATCGAATTGACCCTGGCGCCATACGAATCGCGCGTGCTGGTGTTTTCTCGGGAGCGCGCTTCCGCCAGTCCCACACCGGAGGGTTCGGCGCCGGCGCCGATCGAACTCAATGGGAGCTGGAACATTGCCTTCGCCGGTGAATCGCAGCCCATTACCAGCAATACGCTGCACTCCTGGACCGACGACGAAGTCCACAAATATTTCTCCGGTCAAGCGACTTATGAAACGGCCGTGACGGTGCCGCGTGCCGTGACTGGCTCAGGCCACCCCGTCTATCTGGATTTCGGAGAAGGGACGCCAGTGAACACTGCTGAGCGGAATTCCGGATCGGGAATGCGCGCCATGCTCGAAGCCCCGGTGCGAGAAGCGGCAGTGGTGTACATCAACGGGAAACGGGCCGGTTCGGTGTGGTGCCCGCCTTACGAAGTAGCGGTCGGGAATCTACTGCACGCGGGTGAGAACCAGGTACGTATCGTCGTGGCCAATTTGGCTATCAACGAACTGGCCAAAGGACCACTCCCCGATTACCAGGCACTGAACGCAAAATATGGCGAACGCTTCCAACCGCAGGACATGCGGGGTTTGAAGCCGTTGCCGTCGGGCCTGCTGGGCACGCTGCGACTCGTATCTCGGTAGGCCACGAACCATTCGTCAGACACGCCAATGCCAAGGCGCAAGACCACGCCTGGTTCATTAGCCGACGCGATGGATCTGTTGCAAATGGCCTTGAGGCCGCGAGAGAGCTCTCTGGTATTCATCGACAATTATGCGAGGGTGCCAAAGAGGGCATGAAATGAACCGGCGCTGCCCGACCACGTTGCCGTTCGCTAGAATTGCCCTTCGCTAGCCAACGGAAGACGGATTTGTTGCAGCCGTTGGACTTACGGCCCAGAGCGCGATCTGATATCAGGGCCAGATCAGGTTGAGTATCAGCGCTGGATCAATGGGGTCGACCAGATCCACCTTTACCCCAGCCACCTACGTACGCGTCGGGCGTCAGTATTCAATTGCTCCGCGATCTCGTGAACCGAAACTCCAGTCGAATTCATACGTACAGCTTGGGCCCTCTTCTCCCGATAGGTCTCAACGGCCCTCCGCTTCGCCACACCTTTTTGTGCGCATTCATCACAGTAGTTGGCCCATCCAGATTTGGGACGCTTCCTTTCGCGAGGGCGAATATAGGGGACTCCGCAGCCGGAACAGGTAAACAGGCTGTCTGCATCGGCCACCACGAGCGCAAGTTGTAGGGCAACGTTGGGGCAGAGATTTTCGAGCGGCTGAAAGCGTGGATCGCGACTCTGCCGGAGGGGAACGATGAGGGGTGGGTGTTTCCGAGCGAGCGACTGGTAACGCCGCTGCTACCGGACAACGTGCTGGCAGTAGCATCCATCCGCGCTTGGAGCCCCTGGGACTAGATTGGGTCAACTTCGCGGTCCTGCGACGATCGCATTCCACTTTGCACGAGGATCGAGGGACAGATGCCAAGATCATTGCGGATCAGCAGGGTCACGGTTTAGGGGTTCATCTGGACAGGTATGTGGACTCCTCGGTGGCCCGGAAGCGGGAAGCGGCAGTGGCGCTGTGGTCAGATTTCAAAGCCTTAGCTCTGAGGTGACAGCGTCCAATCGAGACAAATGAGACAAGAGCTGATTGGGCGAGGCATGCAAGTGATTGAAAAGATGGAGCGGGAGACGGGGCTCGAACCCGCGACGTCCAGCTTGGGAAGCTGGCATTCTACCACTGAATTACTCCCGCGCTCCGGTGTTTCTTCTATTTAGCTCATTCTAAACGAGATGCGGCGATGAATTGCCGTCTCTCCAGTCTTTGCTGTCTACCGTTTT